>JAEEGG010006423.1_pt1 | contig 27584 bp, 18 predicted proteins | sample 9134161 | NCBI WGS metagenome assembly JAEEGG01 (sample SAMN16246543, study PRJNA631951) | gut metagenome | biome: gut microbiome; feature: rumen; material: CR-attached | host: Bos | place: Iran: Karaj | collected 2018-10 | reverse complement strand
GCCGAGAGAGTGGAGAAGATCAAGAACGGTCTTAGCCATCATCGGAGGTCCGCAGAGGTAGTACTCACAATCCTCTGGAGTCTCATGCTGCTTGAGGTATGTATCGCCCATAACAGGAGCTACGAAGCCTGGAGTATACTTGATTCCTGCTGCATCTGCCTTTGGATCTGGACGGTCGAGGGCAAGATGGAAGTGGAAGTTAGGGAAGTCCTTCTCAAGCTGGAGGAAGTCGTCGAGGAATGGGATTTCCTCAAGAGCACGTGCACCATAGAAGTAGTGCATTGGACGCTGACGATCCTCTGGAGCAATACCATGACCTTTGAGCATGTGCATGATCTGTGCACGGAGAGGAGCCATACCGGCACCACCACCTACCCAGATCATCTCACGACCTGTGCCATACTGTGGACGGAACTCTCCGTAAGGACCTGACATGATTACCTTGTCGCCTGGCTTCAGAGAGAAGATATAAGAAGATGCAATACCTGGGTTAACATCCATGAAACCTGTACCCTGATCCTTTGGCTTGAATGGAGGAGTAGCGATACGCACGTTAAGTGTGATGATATCGCCCTCGTCAGGATAGTTAGCCATAGAGTAAGCACGGATTGTTGGCTCTGGGTTCACACACTTGAGGCCGAAGAGACCGAACTTCTCCCATGCTGGGAGGTAGGTATCACCGATAAGAGACTTGTCGAAGTCCTTGTCGTAGTCGAGTTCGAATGCTGGGATACGGATCTGAGCGTAAGAACCAGGCTCGAAGTCCATGTGCTCGCCTGGAGGGAGAGCAACCTTGTACTCCTTGATGAAAGTAGCCACGTTGCGGTTGCCGATAACGGTACATTCCCATTCCTTAACACCCAATACAGACTCTGGAACCTTTACTTCCATGTCGCCCTTGATCTTAGCCTGACAGCCGAGACGCCAGTGGTCCTTGATCTCCTTACGAGTGAAGTGAGGCTTCTCTGAGTCGAGAATCTCGCCACCACCCTTGAGAATCTGAAGTTTACACTGACCACAGCTTGCCTTACCACCACAAGCAGATGGAAGGTAGATGCCGTTCTCATTGAGGGTAGCCATAACAGAACCACCCTGATTAACGGTCAGTTTGGTATCGCCATTCACAGTCAGAGTAACCTGACCGCTTGGGCTCAGATATTTCTTTGCTACCAGCAGTACTATTACAAGTACGAGGATAACCACGAGGAATACCCCTATGCTGAGTAAATTAAATGCTATATTCATAATACTTAATTACCAATTTGTAATTATTATTTTAAAGCTTGAGTCCTGAGAAACACATCATTGCGATAGCCATCAAGCCTACGGTAATGAATGTGATACCAAGACCACGGAGAGGCTTTGGAACATCGCTATATGCCATCTTCTCGCTGATAGCACCCATGCTGACGATAGCAAGGAGCCAACCGAAACCAGAACCGAGAGCATATACGAACGCATCGAGAACACTACCGATATACTGAGTGTTGGATGGATCGAGGTTGATACGCTGCTGCATGAAGAGCGAAGCACCCATGATAGCACAGTTCACAGCAATCAATGGAAGGAAGATACCAAGAGCTGCATAGAGTGATGGAGAGAAACGCTCAACAACCATCTCAACGAGCTGCACGATACCAGCGATGACTGCGATGAAGAGGATGAAAGCAAGATAGCTGAGATCCACGCCTTCTACAAGACAGTCAGGACCGAGAATCTTGGTCTGGAGCAGATAGTTGGTAGGAACGGTAACGCAGAGCACGAAGGTAACGGCGAGACCGAGTCCGAGAGAGGTCTTCACGTTCTTACTAACGGCAAGGAATGAACACATACCGAGGAAGAATGCGAAGATCATGTTGTCCACGAAGATGGACCTAAAGAATAGATTTATCAATTGTTCCATTATTTCTCCTCCTTATAGAAATAAGCACGATGAATCCAGATAACGACACCAATCATAATAAGCGCCATAGCTGGCATTGTCATCATACCATTATTAATATAGCCGAAGTCGTAAGCACCTTCTGGGATAATCTGATAACCGAGAAGTGAACCACGACCGAGCAACTCACGGAAAGCACCAACGATAACGAGGATCAGACCATAACCAAGACCATTGGCGAAACCGTCAATGAGTGACTGTACAGGACCGTTCTGCATAGCGAATGCCTCGAGACGTCCCATGAGAATACAGTTGGTAATGATAAGACCTACATACACAGAGAGCTGAACGCTAACGTCGTATGCAAATGCCTTGAGGATCTGTGAAACGATAGTTACAAGGGCAGCAACCACAACAAGCTGTACCACGATACGGATACGTGTAGGAATGGTGTTGCGCAGTATTGAGATGATGAGGTTACTGAATGCCGTAATAACAGTAACGGCAAGTCCCATCACTAAAGCCGGTTTAAGCTGAGAGGTAACAGCGAGAGCCGAACAGATACCAAGCACCTGTACGAGCACAGGGTTGAGCACGTTGATCGGAGCTGTGAAGACCTCTTTCATTTTACTGTTAGCCATAATTTTGTTTTTAATTAGGCCTCTCCCCCCGCCCTCCCCCGTAGGGAGGGAGCCGATTCGACATTGGGGGATCGGCTACATTACTAATTACTTTTAAGATTCTGCCTTTCGCCTTCCAGCTCCCTCCCTACGGGGGAGGGCGGGGGGAGAGGCCGCCTTATTACTTCTTCAAAGCTGCATTATACTTCTTAAAACCATCCTGAAGCATATCACTAACACCGTTTGATGTAAGTGTAGCACCAGTTACGGCATCAACCTCGCTCTGAGTATTCTTAACCTCGCTTGACTTCAGCACCTTGATGACAGGTGTACCGGCAGCATCATAGATAGTCTTGCCGATGAACTTATCCTGCCAAGCCTTTGAATCCTTGATTTCAGCACCAAGACCTGCAGTCTCACCTTCATGGTTGAAGTATGCGCCATAGATAGTATTACCATCCTCAGCAACTGCGATATAACCCCATATAGGTCCCCAGAGTCCCATGCCATATACAGGAACAACAGAGATCTTCTTGCCATCTACATTACAGATATAGAGAGCGAGCTTACCAGCCTTATAGTCAGCGCTATTAAGCTTGAAACCAGCCTTCTCACCACCCTGTTCGCCAGCCTCTACGATGTTACCATCAACATCAACGATAGCGTCAGCGGTGATAACCTCCTGATACTTCTTTGCACTTGCATCGTTAGAGAGGTCACGGATATTGAGAGCTGCAAGTATCTGCTTCTTCTTGTCAAGAGCAACATTCACGTCCTGTGTAGGCTTGAGTGAACTGCTGATGAAAGCGAGCAGGAAAGCCACGATGACAACCATCACGCAGCTGTATGCTATAATATAAGCATTTGAATTTGTATTCAGTTTTGCCATAGTTCTACTTCTTTACACGGTTAAGACGCTTGTTGATATTTCTCTGAACTACGAAGTAGTCTATTGTTGGAGCCATCATGTTACCGAAGAGGATAGCAAGCATCATACCCTCTGGGAAACCAGGGTTCATCTGACGAATAATAACCGCAAGAGCACCGATGATGAAACCATAGATGTACTTACCTGTCTCTGTACGAGCAGATGTAACAGGGTCGGTAGCCATGAATACTGCACCGAAGCAGAAACCACCAATAGCGAACTGATGATACCACTCTACTCCCTCTACGCTCTGACCTGTAGCCTGGAAGATATAGCTAAGAACCGCACCGCCAGCAAATACGCTGAACATAGTCTTCCAAGATGCAATACCAGTCCAAAGGAGGATAACAGCACCGATAGCGATAGCGATAACGCTTGTCTCACCGATAGAACCAGGGATAAGACCGATAAAGCTATCCATGAGAGATGCAGTAGGAGCACTACCTGTAGCCATCTGACCAAGAGGAGTAGCACATGTGAATCCGTCAGGAAGTGTGTTACCGAAGCCCCAGATGCTCTCTGTGCTTACCCACACTGTGTCACCAGACATCTTTGTAGGATAAGAGAAAAAGAGGAACGCACGTGCGAGGAGTGCCACGTTGAAGATATTCATACCTGTACCACCGAAAATCTCCTTACCGAAGATAACAGCGAAAGCAACAGCAAGTACGATAACCCAGAGTGGGCAACCAACAGGAAGGATCATTGGGATGATGATACCACTTACGAGGTAACCCTCCTGAATCTCCTCGTTCTTCCACTGAGCCCAAGCGAACTCAATGCCAAGACCTACGATATAACTTACAATAATCTTTGGCAGCACAACCAATGCGCCATAGATGAACATATCAAGGAAAGAACCATCTACATGGGCTGCCTGATAGTTCTGATATCCTATATTGTACATACCGAAGAGAAGTGCAGGCATAAGAGCAATCACTACCATTGACATGATACGCTTAGAGTCAATGGCATCGTGGATGCTCGCACCTGACTTGGCTGTAGTATTTGGTACGTACAGGAAAGTCTCGAAACCGTCGAAGACACTGCGGAAAGCGTGAAGCTTACCACCTTCCTCGAAGTTTGGCTTTACTTTATTCAGATAATTTCTTAAGAAGCTCATTACTCATTTTCCTTTCTCAGCACGTCAAGACCTTCGCGGACGATGCGCTGCAATTCAAGTTTACTACTATCAACGAACTCTGCGAGGGCGAAGTCCTCTGGACTTACCTCGTAGATACCGAGCTGCTCCTGCTTGTCGATGTCGCCAGTGATGATTGCCTTGATGAGATACTCAGCGTAGATATCCATTGGAAGAACGCTGTCATACTCACCACTCATAATCATGTGACGCTCACCACCCTTTACACGAGCGTCGAGCTTATACTGCTTCTTACCGAAGAGCCAAGAGAAGTAACTGCGGTTTACAGAGAACTGACCGAAACGAGGCATGATCCAACCAAGGATCTCATCTGCGTTGTTTCCCTCTGGAATAGCTGTAATCTCGCTGGTATGAGCACCGAGGGTTACAACTACTGCTGAAGCCTGCTGTGTCGTAACAACAGCCTTACCAGTAAGAGGGTTACCCATGATAACACGAGCGTTGGCATCTACGTTTACTGTCAACTGCTGACCAACGAGGGCGTCAACATATCCGTTCTCCTTCATCTCGCTACCTGCAACGGCAACGGTACGAGTGAGATTTACCTTACCTGTGTTGAAAAGACGGCCAAAGAAGATAACTGCGCTTGGCTCAACTGTCCAAACAATCTCTCCCTTGTTCACTGGATCAATGTTGTTAACCTGAACACCAACATTACCGGCAGGACACTTACCGCGGAACTCAACAACCTCTACGTCGCTAAGGCTCATAGACTCATTAACGCCTACATAAACCTTTGCAATCTTTGCGAGTGCAGAAAGACCAGTCTGGAAGTCAGCCTCCTGTCCCTTGAGCTCGAAAGAGAAATCACCAGCGAGTGGCATATCCCTAAAGGCAGAGACGAAGATTGCCTTTGGTGCTGTCTCCGGATTTGTAGAGATAGCGTATGGCAACTGGTTAATGTACCCGAAGAGGCCTGCGTCGAGCAGAGCGTCCTTCACAGCTTGTGCGTCAAGCGACTTCACATCCTTCTTTCCGAAATCCACGAACTCCTGCTGTGCATCAGCCTCAACCTGAACGCTGAGCAGCTTACGACGGTCACCGCGCTCCACGAGCTTTACGGTACCGCTGACTGGAGAAGCAAACTTCACCTGTGGAAAGTCTTTGTTGACGAACAAAGCATCACCGGCCTTGACCTTGTCGCCTTCCTTAACCACAACCTTTGGCTTCACACCTTCAAAGTCGGCTGGGTTCAAGGCATAAACATTCCCTGCAGACAAGCTCACCTTCTTAGGCTCTGCCTTACCTGCAAGATTAATGTCAAGACCTTTTGACAATTTAATTACACGTGTCATTTTACTTATCTATTAAACTTACTGAATTTTATCTCACAAAAGATCATTTCCAATACTACGTCCTTCTTCATGCGAAGAAAAAAAATGCGTGTCAGTCAAAAAGACTGGCGCACGTTCAAAAATTCGTGCACAAAGTTAGTAAAAAAAAACGTCTTTTTTACCTATTTTTCCATTTTTATTTAATAATGTTGTGCATTTCTTCGTTTTTCTGTTTCTTAATTATTAACTTTGCAAACCCGATTTAACAAAAATTTATCACAAAATGAAAATATGTTACATTGTGGCGATGCAAGCCGAAGCCCAACCTTTCATCGATCATTTCGGTGTAAAGGAGGTAAAAGACTTCTTTGCCCCACTTCCTTGCAAACTGTACAGAAGTATCATTTCTATTGACAACGGAAGCTCAGAACTCAACATTGTGCTGAACGGTCAGCAGCATGGCTCCGACCTCGTTGGATGCGAGGCCGCATCAGTTGCTACGCTTGCCGCAATCCAGAAGATCAATCCCGATATCATCATCAACAGCGGCACTTGCGGAGGTTTCAAGAGCGAAGGTGCAAGTATTGCTCAGGTATTCATCGGCAATGGCGTGATGTTCCACGACCGTCGTGTACCTGGCGATGATGCCTGGGGAACTCAGGCACTCGGCAACTATCCTGTATGGGAAGGCTCCGAGGCTCTTGCCAAGCAACTCGGATTTGAGATGGGTAAGGTCACGACAGGCTCAAGCCTTGACATGCAGCCTTGTGACGAGAAGATAATACACGAGAACGGCGGTCAGCTCAAGGACATGGAAGGAGCTGCGATTGCTTTCGTTTGCTCTCTCTTCCAGAAGCCTATCCTTTTCGTGAAGTCCGTCACCGATCTCTGCGACTCTGGTGCTGAGACCTTTGAAGAGTTCTCAAAGAACCTTGCAGCAGCAAGTGAATCGCTGAGGAAAGCGAACATTCAGATTATCAACAAATTGATCAAATAATAAAATGAAAATAAAAAACTTTCTCGCAATATCACTTTTGGCTCTCGGAGTAAGTGCAAGTGCCAAAGATTACAAATACACAACAGTGGCTGGCGATGCCATGCAAACCCGCATCTACACCTTCGACAACGGTCTAAAGGTATATCTGTCTGTCAATAAAGAAAAGCCACGCATCCAGACATATATCGCTGTGCGTACAGGTTCAAAGAACGACCCTGCCGAAACAACAGGTCTGGCCCACTACCTTGAGCACCTTATGTTCAAGGGAACAACGAAGTTCGGCACAAACAACCCAGAGGCAGAGAAGCCGTTGCTCGACGACATCACCAAGCGTTACGAGGAATACCGTCAGATTAAGGATCCTGCTCTCCGCAAGCAGAAATATCACGAGATTGACTCTGTTTCGCAGTTGGCAGCCAAGTATTTCATTCCTAACGAATACGACAAACTCATGGCTACTATCGGAGCTGAAGGTACTAACGCTTTCACAAGCTACGATGTGACCTGCTATACCGAGGACATCCCAAGCAACGAGATTGAGAACTGGGCAAAGATCCAGAGCGACCGTTTCCAGAACATGGTAATACGCGGTTTTCATACCGAGCTTGAGGCTGTGTATGAGGAATACAACATCGGATTGTCAAACGACATGAACAAGTGCTTTGACGCTCTCATGGCAAAGGCATTCCCTAACCACCCTTACGGCACACAAACCGTTATCGGTACTCAGGAGCACCTGAAGAATCCTTCCATTGTCAACATCGAGAACTATTTCAAGAAATGGTATGTTCCGAACAATGTGGCTATCTGTATGGCAGGTGATTTCGACCCAGATAAGACCATTGCACTACTTGACCAATATTTCGGTGGTTGGAAAAAAGGCGATGACGTCCGTCAGCCTGTATTCCCAAAATCAGCCCCTCTTACCGCTCCTGTAGATACTACAGTCGTTGGCCAACAGGCAGAGATGCTGTTGATGGCATGGCCGGCAGAAAGGGCTTCTTCTCTTCAGTGCGATACGCTCTATGTAATCGGCGATATCCTCAGTAATGGCAAAGCCGGACTCATCGACCTCGACCTGAACCAGGCAATGAAAGTGCAAGAGGCACAGGCAGGACTGGAATCACTTCAAGACTACTCCGGATTCCTCTTTATAGGAGTTCCGAAACAGGGGCAGGATCTTAAGGAAGTCCGACAGCTTTTGCTCGATGAAATCGGCAAATTAAAGCGCGGAGAATTCTCCGACGACCTTCTATCATCGGTCATCAATAACAAGAAACTCAACTTTTTCCGTTCTCTCGACAACAACCGTTTCCGCGTGTCAAGATTTATGAACGCTTTCATCAATGGCACGGAGTGGGAACAGGAAGTGAAGGAAATCGACCGAATGAGCAGAATTACCAAGGAACAGATTGTTGCCTTCGCCAACCGTTTCTTCACCGACGGCTATATCACCGTGTTCAAGACACAGGGCGTGGATTCTCTCCAGAAGAAGATTGACAAACCTGCTATTACGGCTATCCCTACCAACCGCGATCAGGTTAGCCAGTTCGTAAAGGATATTCAGAATACCAAGGTTGATCCAATACAGCCTGTATTCCTCGATTTCAAGAAAGACCTTACCGTAAGCAAGACAAAGAACGGTCTCCCTCTGCTCTACAAGCAGAACACCGCCGACGGTCTCTTCAATCTCTCTTTCCGCTATGAATTCGGTCATGAGGATGACAACCGCTACGACATTGCTGCCGACTACCTCAACTACTTAGGCACCGACAAACTCTCTGCTACAGAGGTAAAGCAGCAGTTCTATAAGCTTGCATGCAACATGAACGTTGGTGTGAACGGCGATAACATCAATATCTCACTCAGCGGTCTTAGCGAGAATATGCCACAGGCTCTCGCTCTTCTCGAAGATGTCCTGACCAATGCAAAAGCTGACGAGGAATCATACAAGCAGTATGTTGACCTTATTCTGAAGAACCGTGAGGATGCGAAGAAGGATCAAAACAACTGCTTCGACTACCTTTATCACTATGCTGTCTATGGTCCTCACAACGTTCGTCGTGATGATATGACCGCACAGCAACTGCGTGAAGCCAACCCAAAGATGTTCACCGACCTTATGAAGAATATCTCTGGCTATGAGCACACCGTATTGTATTATGGTCCAATCAGCGAAAAAGAGTTCTCAGATGTAATGAGCAAGTACCACAAGACAGGCAAGAAACTGTTGCCAGCTCCACAGGGACAGCCATTCGAAATGCAGCAGACACCAAGCAACGAGATATGGATTGCACCTTACGATGCCAAGAACATCTACATGCGTATGTTCAATAACGAGGGACGTGCATGGAATCCTGAGAATCAGGGCACAATCTCCCTTTTCAACGAATACTATGGCGGTGGAATGAACGGTATAGTATTCCAGGAACTTCGTGAGGCTCGCGGACTTGCCTACAATGCCTATGCCTACTACTACCGTCCAAGCCGAAAGGGTGAAACCGAGAATTTCTTCACCCACATCATCACACAGAACGACAAGATGATGGATTGTGTTAAGCAGTTCCACGAGATTCTCAACAACATGCCACAGAGCGAGGCTGCGTTCCAGATTGCCAAGGATGCCGTTATCAAGCAGATTGCCAGTCAGCGCACCACCAAGTTCTCCGTGCTCAATGCCTATCTCATGGCAAAGCGTCTCGGTCTTGACTACGATCTCAACGAGAAGACCTACAAAGCCCTCCCTTCTCTCCATTTACAGAATATCGTAGATTTCGAGAAGCAGAACATGGCTAACAAGCCTTATCGCTACATCATTCTCGGTGATGAGAAAGAACTTGACATCAAAGCATTGGAACAGATAGCTCCTATCCGTCGCCTCACACTCGAAGAGGTGTTCGGATATTAATTAAACAACAAACAATACAAAACAAAGAGGATGTGCTGGCACATCCTCTTTGTTTTTGCAATTATTAAATACGCAAAAGATACTTTTCAATCCTACCTCCTTAAACACTTTGAAACGCTCATCATTACGATAGGCATATCCTGCGCCAATAGAAGCAAAGAGAGTACATTCAGAAAGACCTTCCTAAGTCCTTATTCACCATAGCAGACACACATGAGTCTGACCATACGTTTTCGGCAGTCTCGATCATGTCGATGATAGTGTAGATAGGGAGGATGATACCGAGGATTGCTACTGGGGCTCCAATACCTGACATCAGAGACAGGGTAAGGAAGTAGCAGCCCATAGGGACACCGGCATTGCCTATGGCTGAGACTACGGAGATGACTATCCACAGCAGGATTGTTGATAACGTGATTGGGGTGCCGCCATTCTGCATCACAAAGAGGGAGGTGACGAGAATGAAGGCTGCACATCCGTTCATGTTGATGGTGGTGCAGATAGGGAGTACGAAACGGGTGATGTTCTTACGCACACCCAGACGGTTCTCGGCTGTCTCCATCGTAACAGGGAGCGTTGCTGCGCTGCTCTTTGTGAAGAGTGCCATGAGTACTGCCGGCATCATCTTACCTAACACATGAACAGGGTTCATGCCTCTTGATAACAAGAAGAGAGGCAGGACAACAAAGAACTGTATCACATTTCCTCCAAGTACTACCAATACGTATTTACCGATAGAGTCGGCTACCACGCCAGCTGATATCTGAGCAGAGAGTTGGGCTGAGAAGGCTATGATGCCAAGAGGGAGAGTCCATATCAGTCCGTGGATGAGCAGGAACAATAGCTCCTGAAGTCCAGACAATCCCTTCACCACCACGGTTTTATTCTCTGATTCTGGCAGTTTGGAAAGTCCGATGCCAACAGCGAATGCCAATAGGAGTAATGAGAGTACGTTGCCTTCAAGGATTGGTCGCACGATGTTGTTTGGTATGATGCTGATGATATGGTCGATGTATGATGTCTGAGGAGCATCCACCGCCTCAGTGCTATTGCCAAGAACCTCTAATGGCAGGTTTCCTGGGGCAATCAACACGAACAGTATTGCTCCCACGACTGCTGCTGCAAAGGTGGTAAGCAGGGTGTATGTAAGTGTACGGCCGAATATTCTGCCTGAGCCTTGAGAACCGAAGGTAGCGAAGGTGGTGATGACTGCCAGTACGATAGTAGGTACAGCCAATAGCTGAAACAGCCTTGTATAGACCGTTGCAATGAAGTCCATTACCGTGTTGAGCCAGCCAATGCCCAGAAGTCCTAATAATGCACCCACTATGAGTGCTCCTATCCAGATTAATGTTCTTTTCATAAGCCTAACCAAGCCTTCCCAAAAGGAAGGATGTTTTATAGTATAAAAGCCCCCTCCTTTCTTCCCCGAGGGGGAGAGATTATATAGTACGAAGCGCCCTGGGGGGATAGGGGGATTTTTTTGATTTGAAAATACTATCTAAAAAGCTCTCCCCTCGGGGAGATGGAGGGGGCTTCCCTTCTTCTTTACGGGGAGGGGGCTTTTCTACAATTCAAACGAGAGATTAATATAAATATTGCGCCCTTTCTGCGGAATGTCGCACCAGTCGGCGTATGTGGTGTAACGCTTGTCAAACAAGTTCTCTATTCCGGCACGCAAAGCAAGTTGATGACCAGAAACTGATAATTGATAATTAGCAGAGAGATTGAATATTGCCCATGCTGGGGTCTGCGTCTCACCATATTTCTTGCCGTAGTCAGTCTGACGTGCGTTGCCTCGCAGCTCTGCCTTTCCCTGAAAACGACCGTGATGCAGGTTCAGACTTGTGGTATAAGAGAATGGTGAAATCAGAGGTAGTGTGTCATCCTCATCATCCGTTCCTGTGCTATAGCCTAATCGGGTGTTCCATGTAAGCCAAGGCAGGACATCCCATTTCGAGGTCAGCGACGTGTTTATAATCCTTGCGTGAGAAATATTGCCATACACCTTTACACCCTCTGCTCCAACGGTCATCACGCTGAGACGAGGCTCAAACTGACCGATGATGTAGTTGGAGAAGAAAAACGCATTTCCATCTATTGAAAATTGAAAATTGGAAATTGAAAATTGATAGTTGGCGTTCAGCTCTACGGCACTCTCGTTCTTCAGACGCGGATTACCGATATAGTCATACTGGTCAAACGTGTTGTTGAGGTAATATCCGTATGCCTCAGTAACCGTAGGTGCCCTACTTCCCCAACCTGCTCCAATGGAGAATTGAGAATTGGAAATTGACAATTGATAATTGGCGGCTATGCGTCCTGTTGTCTGGTGATACTCACGTTTCATGCCAGGGAAGAACACGCCCAGAGCCTTGTAACCCTCATCGTTGTTCAGACGCTGATGCTGCCACGAGAGTTTGCCGGAGAGATGGAGTAACGAAACGTTACCCAATCGGATGTCGTCGGAGAGAGAAGCACCTGTGTTCAGCGTACCCACATCAGGCCACGTCACCATATACATCGGTGCAGCGCCGCCAGGGTACATCGTCATGTCGGCAAACAGACGGTTGTAATACAGGTCATAGTTTGCCGTCACATTATGACTGCCTTTCGTAGCGCGTAGCAGACTATACAGTCCCGTGGTCCAGCTCTCGCCTGGCATATCCATGTGTATCTCCACATCAGGGCGCGTCGTGTCGTCCATTATGTGGGTGATGTGGTTGTAGTAAGCCTTCGTTTCCCAAGACTGTACTAACCGTTCTTCCCACCTTCGGTTGTATGCCAATGAGGTGATGAAAGCCTCCGCCTTCGCCACATCCATGTTGAGGGCAGGATAGCCCACATCCGTAGCGCGGTCGAAGATGAATGTACCCTCGATGGCATCAAGTGGTGAGAGTCGGAATCCGAAGTTATCGTAGGCGTTCACCTTTTGGAACTGCGAGAAATCCACCACCCTACCGCCACCTTCCTTGTAGTTGTCGGCATGGCGATAGAAGATGCCGCCGTTGGTATAGAACGAGTTAGAAGTATATGCTGCACTTGCACCATACACCTGCAAGTTGCCGTTGCTCTCGTAGCCGATGTCTGCTCCTGCACCGAATGACTTGGCTGAGAATCCTGCCTTGTGCAGTTTCAGGTCAAGTGCACCGCCTATATTGCCCGTTGCTTGCGGATTGCCGTTCAATCCAGAGTTCAGCAATATGCTCTGCAGGTTACTGCTCTCCACATAACTCGTCACAGGATCCATCTTATCCGTGCAGGCATAGAATATCTTCATGCCATCGATAGTGGTAGAGACGCGCTCCGTCTGCATATTATTCACTGTGGGCTCCCAAGCATACGATCCTCGTCGTACAAGCTCTACGTGGTTCAGCTCCTTCAGGTGCTCGTCGATAGACGCCGCCTGTCCCTTAGCCGACCGCTTTCCGCCCTGTCCGTTAGCAACAACCACCACCTCTTCCAATCGTTGTGGTTCGGTGGTGGTCGTGTCTGTCTTTAATATGGTTGATAACAAAAGAAGTGTAAACATAGAGAACAAAACAAAACCTGCCCCCCTCCTTCTAACACATAGGGAGGGAAGCCCCCTCCTTCTCCCCCGAGGGGAGGGGTTTTAGATAGTATAATTGTATATAAAAGAGCTATTCCCCTTGGAGGAAGTTTTTTGATAGTATTATTGTATCTAAAAGACTCTCCCCTCGGGGAGTTGGAGGGGGCCTGAGTTGGAGGGAGCCCTTTTACAATGTCACATCCCAATACAGCGAGCTGAGTTCCTCCTCGCCTCCAGCCACTACGTTGCCCTTGGCATCCTTAACAGTAAGGTGGATGCGCCACAGACCAGTCATGGTGAGGTTGATAGTACCCTGATAGCTGCCATCCTGCTGCTTTACAAGCGGAGTATTGTCAGGTGAGGTATGGTTACCCATGTCAGGCATACGAGGGTCAATCTCCACGGTGAATGTCTCTGTAGCCAGAGCGTAAGGAGTGGTGATAGGGTCGCTCTTCTTAGAGATGTAAGCCTTGATAGTGTTAGTGCCAGTCTTCCAATCGCTTGGGTTCACCAATGAGAGGAAAAAATTGTCATCGCCCACCTTGAAAGACTTCAGCCATGCCTGACCGTCAGGCAGAGCATTTACCACGATATCCTTCTTCTCTACCTTGCCTTCCTTGCCAAGTACAAAGGCATCGTAAGAGAGAGTCCATGAGCCAGCCTCGCTGGTATTCATCAGGAAAGAAACCCATGAACGCTTAACGGCAAGAATACCATTATCGAAACTTTCAGCAGCCGGACCGGTAGGAGTGCTGTGATACTTATCCATCTTCACCATGTGCATGATTGGAGTGATGTTGGTCAACTCAAAGTTCTTAATGTAGTTGCCTGTTGCCTTCTTGGTTGCAACAAAGTAGATCTCGTTGTATCCGTTGTGGAAACTGCCATTGCGGGTATATGCAAAAACGTTATACTTACCGTCAATCTCGGTACTCAGTTCTGGCACGATCTTCACAGTCTGAAGGAACTTATACACCTGCAGAGCCTCCTCAGCCGAGCAGCAATCCACATCATCGGTAATAGTGATTCCTGGAATCTCGATACCTGCCTCTACGCCGTCATCATTGCTATTGCAGGCAGTAAGTGCAACAGCGGCAAGAACCCAAAACAATCTTTTTACTTTCTTCATAATGCTTTAATTTTAATTAATGACTAAAGGCTAATGGCTAAAGACTTTTGACCTTAGACCTTTGCCTTATTACTAAATCTTGTTGCCTTCCGGCTCCCTCCCTACGGGGGAGGGCGGGGGGAGAGGCCGTCCTTTTGATTTCTGAGTGCAAAGGTACTATGTTTCCCCCGTTCCCAAAATCCCTAATATTCGGCATTTGTGTACCACATGTATGGTATTTCCCGTATAAAATGGTTACATAAAAACAATTTAACGCCAAATCGACCTGAAATTTTTGTCGAATTGGCGCTATTTTCAAACAAAAAGCAAACACTTCATAAGGAAACGATCAAGGGGAGTACCAAAACGTTACTCCCCTTGTGCTGTCTTTGATTATGGCATTATCCTCGGAAACTACTCCTCGCTGAACTTCAGTTTCGGCAAGGATTTCACTATATCAACGGTTTGGCAACTGACGTTGAGACGCTTTAATGTCGATTTGATGTATATTCTATATCGCTTTATTAAAGCATTTTATTCGTTTGTTCCTAATTAATATACGGAAATATGGACATTTCCCATTTATACGCAGGTCTTTTCCATCATCACCTTTTCTAAATCTAACAATCTCAAATTGATCAGGATTATACTTGTGAAGGAATGTAATAGGTACCCCCATCAATCCATCATAATCCATGGGGATATCTTGTGTCCTATTTACGTTTATACCGTCACAATTATCATAAGTAGGATATTTTTCTTCATTACCAAAATAAACTTTAGTTAGATTAATATCCTCATGACGTTGATTCAATTCAAGATTAGTCAGCCATAAACACCCATTAGTAGCAATAACAGTCTGACCTTGTTCATTTATACTTACTTCTGTACCATATTGCTGATAATGATCTGGTACTATAAAGCCCGAAATCCCCCGACCAAGATTTACGCCAAGCCATGCTCTGTCGCTTTGTATTAGTTCAAATATCTCTTTGTATGTTATTGCATTAACATTGCCAATAATTAGAAATTGTTTTTGAAAATGAACTATCTGTGAAACAAATTCTCTAAAAAGAGAGAAAGGTGGATTTGTTACTACAATATCAGATTGACGAAGAAGATTTACACATTCTTCGCTTCTAAAATCTCCGTCTCCAACAAATGGAACAATCTCCATTTGTTCATCATCACCATTATATTCACAATAACACGCTCTACTTCCATATTGCAATGCTATTGTTTCTTTATAACAAGATGCTATAAGTTTTTTTAGCCCTAATACCTGAAAGTTTTCCTTAAAGAAACGAAAGAAATTGCTCACTTTCGGGTCGTCACAGTTACAATAAATGACTTTGCCACGAAAGCAATTGGAATAGTATTGCAATTCACGTTCTATATCACAGAGTTGTGTAAAGAATTCATCGCTCTTCGATCTTTTTGCTTTTTGAAGAAGTTTATTCGTTGCTTGTCTTACCATCTGCTAAACCGTTAATTTGATTCCACAAAACTTTTCCTAACATACGCAGAGACGTTTCTGCAATCTCAAACATAATGTCAAACATTTTCTTTTCTTCCCAACTTCTACCATTGCCCTGAGTGTAAATTGAAGCTGCTTGTAACATGATAGTTTTATCTTCATGATTAACGAATCTGTTTTCGCATAGATTGGTATTAATTGGCATACCATAATTTGCAGCTGTCAAACGATCCAGTCTATTTAACATACCTGAATTATATTCCAATTTAACGACCCTACCATCCGGGCGAGTCACTTCTATGGTTTCTGTTAAGAAATTTGAACCTTCTAGAAACAACACATAAGGAAAATAAGATTCTGCAAGCATCATGTTCGCAATTTCAGAAATATTTTTATGAGAACGCTCGATGGCATTGCCTGCAGCCATAAGGTCTTGATCTTTTTTTGCACCAACAAGTTCACCCTTTTCGATGTTTTCTATATCTTTTCCTTGGTGCTTTGCCTCGGACACTAAAACAACATGCCAATTTCCATTATCGTCTTTGACCTCAATTATTCCTCCATCAGGAATAATACTTGCATTTTCAACGAACAAAGTCTGTCCGAGATAAGGATCTATTTTCTGCAGAGCTTCATTTATTTCTTTCTTTTCTACGCTTTGACGATATCTAAAGGTAAGTTGTGGATATTTCAATTTTAAAGCATCCAAAACAGCATGTTGAATATCTCCAGTTGTTTTGTCATGTTTCTTGGCTTCCGCTCCAAAGATACCAACAACACCTTGACTTTCTCTATGTTGCGTTGTCAATCTAGATGACTGATTCTTTTTTGCCATAATTCTACTTTTTATATATTACTAAAATCTAAGAAGTCACTTAGCGGTCTAATCTTTGCTCTATAAGTATTTAATCTTTCTTTAAGATTTTGAGGAATCTTAAATTTAGGAATTGTTTGATTGTTAAACCTTAATACGACGTAATATGGTGCATGTGATGGCGTGAAACCATATTTCTCCAATGCTTCTTTTGTCCATATTTGAAAACGCCCTTTCTGTTTTAGCTTAAATAGTTTGCAGTCATTGCCACCAGTATGAAGCAAAACATATTCCAAACGTTCAAATCCAGGTGTTACACATAGAGAACCATCAGACTCGCCTGCACGAAGATAGCAAATGCCAGTTTCAATCATTCTAGTTTTAGTTTCTTTTCTAGCATGATTAATCATTACAGTAACTTCTTCGGGATTTTCTGCAATGCGTTTTTGCATTTCTATTAACCGCGAAGGAGTTTCTATGTCTATTTTCCTTCGTTTCCCTAAATCCAGATATTCTTCACTTTGATCTATACCTATGAACTTACGCCCCAATAGGTTCGCTGCAATTCCAGTTGAACAACTTCCTGCAAATGGGTCAAGTATAACTTCACCAGCCTTTGTCGAGGCTAGAATTATACGATAGAGAAGGCGTAATGGTTTCTGAGTGGGGTGTTTCCCACAAGTCTTTTCCCACATTCCAACTGTAGGCAATTTCCATACATCAGGCATCAATACCCCCCCATTAAGCTCTTTCATTAACTCATAGTTGAAGTAATGTTTAGATTTTGGATTCTTTCTTGCCCAAATTATATACTCAGAAGAAAAGTTGAAATGTAATTCCCCCCACGTCGGAGTTGGATCAGATTTCTGCCAAGTAATAATATTTATAATTTGAAAACCTGCATTTTTTAGACACTTTTCAACAGAGTATATATTATGGAATGTTCCACACGCCCAAATTGTTCCATTATTTTTCAATAAAGGCTTACATGCATCTATCCATTCCTGATTGAATTTGTCTATGGAGCCTATTGACTCTACTTTATCCCAATCCCCTTTGTCAACGGATACCATACGTTTTCCTTGTATTTTCTTACCTCCATTAGATAAGAAATATGGAGGATCTGCAAATATCATGTCTACTTGTTCTTGTAATAGACTTAATACTTGTATAGAGTTCCCTCGATAAAGAGTGAAGTTGTTATCTTTAGAATGATAGTACATTGTTATCTATTCATGCTGTTTTTTATCTTGTTGAGAAAATCGCCTATGGATGGATTCTCAAAAATTTCATACGGTTTGGACTTAGATGTGTCTGTTTTATTCAAATGTTTTTGGAAATAACTGATTAAAGAACTATCAGTATCTACCATAATTGAATGTCTATTTTCTTCGATACACACACGTCCTGTTGTACCCGAACCTGCAAAAAAATCTAAAACAAGCGAGCCCTCATATGATAAGGCCTTCACAAATCTTCTGATTATTTCTGTAGGCTTTTGAGTCGGGTGACCAACACGCTCAGTAGAATTTCCATTAAGACGTCCTATTTCCCATACATTTGTAGGGTTCTTTCCCTTTTCTATATGTTCAGGATTTAGACGTTTGTCCTTCAACGCTAACTTCTTTGCATCTTCACCATATGGTACTCTAACAGAATCAAGATCAAAGTAATATTTTTTCGTTTTAGAAAGCCAGATAGCTTCTTCATGACGATTGGCAAAGTAACGATGTGCAGTCATACCATTCTTATAATACCAAATAATAAGATTAATTAATCTAAGTTTGGTATTATGACGAGTATAATAAAGTATCTCTAGAAGATCACCTTGTTTAAGGTCTTGAAACTGAAATCCTCCAAATATTACACAATTACCATTATCTGTCATCACACGATAAATCTCATCCAACCATTGTTTTGCCCATTCAAGATAATTTGGAAACGTATCCCAATAATCCAATTCCAGATTATAAGGAGGGTCTATCAATATCAATTGGACTGACCTGTCAGGCATTTTTTTTAGAAACTTTACAGCATCATGAATATACAATGCATGCCAAGTCTTCTCAAAGTTCTCTATATGAACAGTTGCACTATGTTCAACTCCATCACGACTCTGCCTTACAAGAGTTCGCAATCCATTATTGTAGTGAGATTTGTTTGGCATGTTGTATTTCTTGTGATTTGCTTGTTGATTTCAGGTTAGATTTATATCTATCTGCAAAAGTACACATTTTTCTTGAAACTCACAAATATTTCCCCTTAGTTTTTGCCGCAAGCCTTGTTTTTTTAAAACAAGAACAACCACCAAACTTTTTCATTCGCCTGATGGTTTATTCTTGCTATTTGCCAGTCAAAGAGCCTTTGAATTGAAGTGGTTAGTATCACTAACCAGTTGAATGCCTTCCTTTCTTGCCGTCAGGAGCCTTGAATTTGAAGTCGTGAGTGCCACTCACGAGTTGAATACCTTCCACTACAGTTTTCTTTTTCAGTCATCGCCAGTAATCACTCGCTTTTGTATGAATGAACGTGTAAAACTTGTGTATTTGCAATGTCGGGATTACACTTTGCAAAAAATCAAAAGTTTTTGCGATAGGGGGTTTCACCTTTGGCATTTTTATGCCTTTATGGATTGATTATCAATAAATTATATCGGGTGAAACCCCCTCAAAAGGGCTTCACCTTTTCTGTTGCCGGGATTTATTCACTTATCTATTGTCTTTCAACAAGTTACACTCGCTAAAATATGGGTGAAACCCTTATAAATAAATGGTGAAACTCTCTCAGAGGGGGTTTCACCCATCATTATCTATTGACAGTCAGGATATTAGGGCGCAAAAATAGGGGTGGTGAAACCCCTACCTTAAAAAACTTTCGCAAAAATCGCACTTGTAATCTCAACATTGCAAAATGCTGTATAGTCAAGCATAAAGATTATTACATAAAAATCAGATACATCATATACATCTGTTTCAAAAAAAAGAAAGGGAAACGGATTTTTCTGGTTTATCTGAAATGAGGTTTTCTTACCCTCCGCTATGACTTAGAGCTCTGCCTCCGTTTCTCCTTCGCTTTAAGTCCGTTTCAAGTCCGATGCAAGTCCGTTCCTTAGAATGGGACTTACATGGGAGTCACATGGGACTTACATGGGAGGTAAGGGGTATTAATAGAAATGAGGTGAACGCACCATAAAAGATACGCCCACCTCTCAGCATTATTTAGAAAGTATAGTCTATTTCTTTACTCCTTCATAATGAATTGTACCAATCATCTGACCTGCATGCTTGAACGTATAGTCAAGAATCAGACGGTTGCCTTTGTACTCGCCGCTGAGGTCACCTGCAACTGTATAGACTCCGTTCATACTTCCATAGTCCTTTATGGCAAATGTTACCACATTATCACCTAATGTAGTAGGGATATTGCGCACTATAGCACCTGGGTAAGCACCTTTGCCCACAAAGAACGTTGGCTGTGTGAGAGTTACCGTACCTGTAGCTTCATCTACCTTAATAACGGCTGTTTCTGTACCTTGTGGGGTTACATCCTGACTCTGCTGTTCGCCAGTCTGAGTAATAAACACCATTGTACCTGTCGCTGAACCTACGTATTCGCCCTCAAGGGAGCTTACCGTTAATGGCGAAACATCATCGTCGTCTTTGCTGCAAGCTGTCAGCATAGTTGCAGCCAACATCATCCAAAACAATCCTTTTAATTTCTTCATAATCCTTTATTTAATTAATGACTAAAGGCTAAAGACTTTTGCCTTTTAACTAAATCTTGTCGTCTTCCGGCTCCCTCCCTACGGGGGAGGGCGGGGGGAGAGGCCTTTCCTGTTTCTGAGTGCAAAGTTACAATGATTTTCGCATTACCACAATCCCTCATTATTGGCATTTCTCATACCAATAGTTAGGGGTGTTTCTTGTTTCTCATAATGTCAACAATGGTTCCTTCTGTCTTTACCATACCAGGTGAGGCAATCAAACCCATGTTGCACATACTCTCCTCTGGTGTTCTGCCGTTGATGCCGTGAACATTCTCAATAGCAATACCGTCGAGAGCTAATCCAACAGACTGATAGGCGGCATCTACAGCCACGATACCTTTCATTGTGCATCCATGATTGCCGCCGTCGCAAATCATACCTGTTATGCTTGAAGCCATGTTCTGAATGGTCAAGGTCAGGGTTTTCAAAGTACCGCCTTTCAGATAGGCAAGTCCACACGCCATACCAGTACCAGCAGCAATGGCACATCCACAGAAAGCAGACAGTTTACCTGAATATTCCTTGATGTACATACAGACAAGATAACTTAAAGCGGTGGCTCTAAGCAGTTGCTCGTCGCTAAGTCCCTTCACCTTGCATGTGGCGTAGAGCGGCAGAGTGGCGATAATGCCATGCGCTCCACTTCCCGTGATACTCATAGCTGGGTGGGGAAGTCCAAGCACACGTGCTTCGATAGCTGCATTGCAGAGTAATGAAGCTGAGGCCTGTTCGTCGGAAGAAATTATTTTTTCTCCGTTTTTATTATACAGATAATGTGCAAAAGTGGTTTTTCTGCTCTTTATTGCCTCATCAAACAGAGAAAGATTAAGGTCGTAAGCTTTGCTGATGAATGCTATTTCATTCAAAGGGACGGTCTTTGCATAATAAAGAATCTGACGAAGCGTGTAACGATGAATTAGTGGACTACCCTCTTCCGCCTCTTTCTTCTTCTCTTGTTTTTTAGAGAATACAACACGCCCGTTTTCCGTTATCTCCGTGATGTTGGTATGAGCATCTTTGATAGTTACGGTGGCTGTGCCATTGTCGGTTGCGAGGGTAACGTGGATGTATATCCTACTACTGATTTCTCCCATAGACACCTTTATCTTCCCATCTGCCAGAAGTTTTTTTGCCAGTACGTTATGCTTGTTGGTGACACTATCTAAGCATTCCAGTCCCTTGCTTGCATCAGCAGCCACATATCCCAAGGCGGCAGCATGAGCGTTGCCCACCTCGTTGCTATTAGGAATACCACAAGTGAACGCATTCTTGTACATACCACTATTCAATACCACGTGCGCCTCTTGCAAATTGCCAGTGACATGATTCTTGGCTGTGGCAACAGCAAAGGCAATGGCAGCAGGCTCAGTTACGCCCAATGCTGGGCGCATATCGTCAAGGATTAGTTTTGTCAGTTGTTTCATTGTTATGTCTGTTTCTGATGAAACATGCAGAGAAACTGCATATCAGTAATAGCCAAGGATAGAAAGGGGTAAGGAACATGTCTGTGGCTTGCAGCGAGACATTACTTCCTGATGCTTCAATACCTTTCAGCAATAAGAGCATACATCCGCCGTAAGGAAGAACGAATGGGAAAGTACAGATAACGGTTGCAAGAATGGTGGAGCGACGATAAGGATGAATATGATGCTGCTTGCCTATACTATTGACAAATGGGGCGATGCAGATATTGGCGATGGTGTTTACCGCTGCTATGAGGATGCCTGATACGGCTGTCATAGAGAAAATACTCAGTTCTGCCAATATTGTAGAATGTCTGATGTGGCGGTTCATGAATGAAAGGATGCTATTCATACACCCACTTCGGATGATAAGTCCTGAGAGCGAAACAACCACCATAAGCAGAATACAGATATTCGCCATTCCTGCAATGCCATCTACCACAGCTCCACTCACATTGTTTCCTTCCAGACATACGAGGTCGGACAATCCGAACAATCCCATTGTTGTACCTATCAGCACAGCAAGCACGATGCCAGAGAAGAGTGAGACGAAGATGTTCACATGGAGAAATGATAGCGCGATAACCACCAGCGTAGGTAGGATCATAGTGAGTCCAAACCATTCATCAGAGATGGTAGAAGATAAACTTGCTGGTGATTGTGGCAAAAGTCTGCCTGCTACAAAAAAGAAGATGCAGGTCAGGATACTTGCCGTTAGTACGATAGGCAGACGATGACGGATTGTTCCGCCAATATCTGCTGTTCGTCCTCCGTCTTCATACTCCTGTGTGGTGGCAGCTATTACGGCAGTATCAGAGACAGGAGCAATGCTGTCACCTAAGGCGGCACCTGAGAGAATAGCACCGCCAAGAAGTGCAGAATTTGCCCCGACTGCAATACCTGCGGGGAAAAGCGTGAGGCTCATAGCACTTATGGTGCCAAAGCCTGAGCCTGTGGAAATAGCAAACAGACCAGAGAACAGGAATGTGACGACGGTGAACGTTTCGTTCAGCGTCTCCAATCGGGTAGAAGCCCATACCAAACCCTCTACAATGTGTCCTTCTTTCAGAATATTACCATATACGCCCACTATCAGCCATAGCAGAGTGGCAGTCATAGCTGTCTTACTTCCGAAATATTCGAAGATGGTTGTCCAATATCCCTTGCTGTTTTTAGTGATTATGCCTCCTATCATGATTGCCACAATTCCGATTACCACCAACAGATTGATATTGATAGCATTGAAAAACGACAGGATGATGGTAGCCCCTACGAATAAAGCAAAAGGCAGGACTGCCGCCAAGGGCGATAGTCCTACCTCTGTTGTGTTATTGTTGTTCATATTAACTGAAGTGTCGCAAGCTTAACTTCATGGGTTATAAGGTTTGAGGTTAGAGGTCAGCATCGCTAATGAGCATTGTTCACAAGCTCACCAAGCTAAAGCAAGTCCGACCTAAGAACCTGAAAACCTTAAAACCTGCAATTTGAGCTATGCGAAAAGTTGAGTCAGATTAATATCCTGGGTTCTGAGCGATGCCGAGATCCTCGCCTTGGAGACCTGTTGGAATAGGCTGACGATAGTGACGACCGCGAACATTGTTGTACTTCGCACGGAGGTGGTTGTGTACCTTGGTGAAGTATGCCTCCTGATCAGCGTTGTACTTGTTGCCGAGAGAGGTCTTCCAGTCGTTAGCGAAGTGCTTGTAGTTAGATACCTTCTTAACAGAAGAGATGAGATCCTTCCAACGGTAGCTGTTGAGTACAGAGAACTGCTCGTATGTGAACTCGTAGTCCCACTCACGCTTGATTTGATCAAATGTTGGTGCATCTACGCTCTCAATGCCGGCACGCTTACGAAGCTGGTTGAATGGCTCTGCTGCCTCTGAGTTACGACCGAGCTGTACGAGTGCCTCAGCCTTGGTGAGAAGTACCTCTGCATAACGAATCTCGATACGGTCAACTGAGTTCTTTGTAATCTCAAGGTTCTCTGCGTTATCATAGCTCTGATCCACGCCCTTACCATTGATTGGGGTGTAGATAGGTGAATAGTAGTGGTAAACCTTACCATCTTCTGGGTTCTTGATCTCGGTGAAGTAAGTCTCTGCCAGACGCTTGTCACCAGGCTGCTCCTTCTTCCAGTCATCGTAGAGGTTATCATCAGCAACCTCGGTGTGGTTCTGAGTGTAGCCCTTGCCGTTCTCACCATTCTGGAATGGGAATGTCCATGAGCAGTGTGTCTGGTGGTTGCCCTGTGCGTCAGTCTTATCACCGTCGTGAGCAATAGTGAACAGATGCTCGTTAGTACCGCGCTTATTGCTCTCGTAGTCACGACCATAGAGCTTGCTGAAATCAGGATCAAGCTTCAGCAGACCGCTCTTGATAACTTTGTCGGCATACTCCACAGCCTTCTCCAGACGGCTGTCGGTCTTTGTGAACTCTGGGTCCTTCTGACCGTTTGCGATAGCCTCAACCTCCTTAGCAGAAAGTGGGTTGTCGCCCCATACGAGGTATGTACGTGCAAGAAGAGCCTGTGCAGCCTGCTTTGAAGGGATGCGTGGATCGCCGTCGTAATCCTTCAGAAGCTTCTCTGCATCTGTAAAGTCACTTACAATCTGGTTGAATACTGTGTTGAGGTCCTTACGCTCTGTGGTAGAACCACCTTCCTCGGTGAATACAGGAACCTCACCCCACAACTGTGCGAGCTTCAGGTAAGCCAATGCACGGAGGAACTTAGCCTTACCAACAGCAGCGTTATAGCCAGCCTCACTCAACTTGCCATCTTTCTTTGATTTCTCGATTGTGGCAATAGCCTCGTTGTCCTGAGCGATACCGAGGAACAGGTGGTTGAAAATCTTTACCTGATACCATGTGGTTGGCTCCTGTTCAAAACGGCTGTTTACAGGACCTGCCTCGCTCTCTTCGCCCTCGAATGAGATGAGCTTGTTAGAGTTAAGCTCGATGATGAATGAGAATGATGATGAGAGTGGCTGCCAGTGGCTATATACACCATTGACGAGTGAAAGTACGGTTTCATCATCGGTTCCTACAGTCTCGTTAGTCACCTGACTTGGCTCGTCGTTATCACTTGAGCATGATACGAAGCCCAATGAAAGTGTTGCTGCCAATGCAGCACTGAGTAGAATCTTTGTCTTTTTCATACTGAATTCTCCTTTTTACCTTATTAATGATTTATGATTAATGATTTCTGTTTATCTATTTTTTAGGAGTTCAAGGAGTACAAGGAGTTACGTTCCTTCGTCGCTTAAGTAGTACAAGACGATAGCATTTATCGTTGAAGGTTGAAGTGATGAAGGCTGAGAGTTTGTTACTATCAAACCTTATTCCGTACTCTACCAACCTTTATTCCGTACATAAGACATTCGTCTTGTACTCCTTTAACTCCTTGTACTCCTTATTACTTCTTTAAAAGTTACAACGTTAAATTAACTCCGAACACAAAGCTGCGTGATGATGGATATGCACCGCTATCTGTTCCGCTTGCCACCTCTGGGTCGTAACCCTTGTATGGGGTGATGGTGAAGAGGTTGGCCGCTGTGGCATATACGCGAATCCTAACTGGAACATTCTTCAACTCTGGCAGACGATAGCCGATAGTGAGATTGCGAAGCTTCAGATAGCTGGCACTCTGAACATAGCGACTGTCAATATAGCCAATCGGGCGGGCTTTGCTTGCCAAAGGCAGGGTGTTGCCTCCACGTTCTGGAGTCCATGAATCGCGCACGGTGTTGAGCACGTTGTACGAGTCGTTGGTCAGTTCCAAACGGCGACCGAGAGCGTTATAGACTTCGTTGCCCTGGCTTCCTGCAAAGGATGCAGAGAAGTCGAAATCGTGCCAAGAGACTTGTGTTGAGAAGCCATATACGATATCTGGCTGTATGCTGCCCAGAATCTGGCGGTCGTTACCGTCTATGCGTCCGTTGTGGTCGGTGTCCTCATATTTTAAATCGCCAGGCTCTGGGGTCTGTCCATTGACGGTTGGCAATATGCTGACATCCTCACCATTCTGCACGATACCGATGAAACGAAGACCGTAGAACGAACCGAGAGCCTCACCACGACGAAGAATCTGCTGGTTGTCAGAGCCCTGGATAACGTTGTTCGTGCTACCCATATCGGTGATCCTGTTGCTGTTATAGGCAATGTTGGCAGATATATTCCAACTCAGGTTCTTGCGCTGTAGTATTGTTCCGCTTACTGCAAGTTCCACACCCTTGTTCACCACATTACCTACATTCTGCAACTGACTTGTTACACCTGAAGAGAAACCCATAGGCACTACGAGAAGCAAGTCGCTGGTCTTCTTGTAGTAGGCATCGAAGACGATGTTCACGCGGTCACGCCACAGTCCGAGGTCGATACCGAAGTTATAGCTTGCGGTGCTCTCCCATTTCAGCTTGTCATTGGCGGTGTTCTGCTTAGAGTAGCTGCTGCTTCCGCCGTAAGAGCCTGTTGAGTAACTTGTGGTAAAAGCATAGTCGCTTATCTCCTGATTACCTACGAGACCGCCAGAGACGCGCACCTTCAAGTAGTCGATAGTGCGGATGCCACGCAGGAAATTCTCCTTATCCACGTTCCATGAGATACCGAGTGAAGGGAAGTAACCCCATCGATGACCGGCAGAGAATCGGCTGCTGTTATCTGCACGGAAGGTAGCTGTAGCGTTATAGCGGTCGAGCAGAGTGTAGTTCACACGGGCGATGATACTGTTGAGCTTTGCCTCGCTGAGGCCTGTCTGCGGAGTGTAAATCTCAGAACCGTCACCCAGATTATACTGCTTCAGGCTCTCATTAGTGTAATGGTTGGTGCGTATTGCACCATGTGTAGAAGTCTGTGTCTGACGTGTGAAGCCGCCCAAAGCCTCTATGTGATGCTGACCGAAGTCGCGGTCGTAGGTGGCTGTATATTCCTGCTGCCAAACGTCTGTCTGACGATTACCTGTACCTCCAATACCTTGTGTGGCGAGTCCTAATGAGGTATATGCTCCAGAGAAATATTCCTGCGTAAGTTTCTCGCTATTCAGACCTACTGATGCCTTCAATGTGAGATGACCAATCTTATATGTAGCCCATACATTGCTCAACAGATAGTTGTTTATGTTGTCTGCCACGCTCTCCTTGAGGTCATATACTGGGTTGGCAGCGTGGTCGCCGATAGCGAAGTAGGCATATTCGTAAGGGTTGCCGAAGTTATACGAGCCGTCCTGATTATATACGCTAACCACAGGTGGCATGAGCAGGGCATACACAAAGCTGTTTGTTATTCCAGCAGAGAAAGGAGATGAGTTGAACACCTTAGACTCTGCGGTGGTGAGACCGCTCTGCTTTGAGCGTCCGAAAGTAACATTTACTCCGAAATGCAGATCCTTTTGCAGTTCCCACTCTGTATTTACGTGGAAGTTATAACGCTCGAAACCAGAGTTAAGGATGATACCTTCCTGATCTGTATAGTTGGCAGAGAAGGCATAGCGGTTCTTTTCCGTACCACCGTTGATGATCAGTTCGTGTGTCTGTTGAGCAGCGTTGCGCCATACTTCATCCTGCCAGTCGGTACCCTTGCCAAGTGCTGCAATCTCAGCATCTGTATATCCGCCTTTGTTGCTGAAATAATCTTTCTG
>JAEEGG010006419.1_pt1 | contig 27588 bp, 22 predicted proteins | sample 9134161 | NCBI WGS metagenome assembly JAEEGG01 (sample SAMN16246543, study PRJNA631951) | gut metagenome | biome: gut microbiome; feature: rumen; material: CR-attached | host: Bos | place: Iran: Karaj | collected 2018-10 | reverse complement strand
GCTCGGCACTCCGCTTTCATACGTGCTTGAAGCTGCCGGCGGAGCTCCCGAAAGTGCCGCCAAGTTCATCAGCGGCGGCCCTATGATGGGCAAGGCCATCGCCAATATCGACGCAACCACTCAGAAAGGCTCTTCGTGCCTGCTGCTTCTCACCGAAGAGCAGACCCGCCGCAAGAGCGAAGGCAACTGCATCCGCTGCGGCAAGTGTACCGACGCCTGCCCGATGGGCCTGGAGCCCTGGCTGCTCAACAAGTTGTCGCGTGCCGGCGGCAGGATGGATGAATTGGAAGAAAACAAGATATTCGACTGCATCGAGTGCGGCTGCTGCCTGTACACCTGCCCGGCCAACATCCCTCTGCTGGATGTTATCCGTGTCAACAAGGCTGAAGTTATGAAAATCATCCGCGGTCGCGCTAAAAAATAGGAGGCAAGAGATATGTCAAAAACAATAGTTTCTCCGGCTCCGCACATCCACAGCGAGTTCTCCACAGTCCGCCTGATGCGTGACGTGCTCATCGCCCTCGCTCCCGCGGTGCTTGTTTCCCTGTATTTCTACGGCTGGAACGCCCTTTTGCTGTTGGTTTGCTGCGTGGCAACCTGTATGGCGTGCCAGTGGTTCATCGAGAAGTTCCTGCTCAAGACCACTGTCACCGTTATGGACCTCAGCTGCGTGGTCACCGGCGTGCTGCTGGCTCTCAACCTTCCGCCCGCAGCTCCCTGGTGGATTGCGGTAGTAGGTTCGATAGTGGCCATAGGCATCGCCAAGATGACCTTCGGCGGCCTCGGACAGAACGTATTCAACCCGGCTCTCGTAGGCCGCGTGTTCCTGCTCATATCATTCCCGGTCGCTATGACCACCTGGACCGCTCCCCAGAGCTGGTTCGGCGGCGTTGACGCCTTCAGCGGCGCCACTCCGCTGGCCCTCATCAACGAAGGCCTGAAAAGCGGCTCCACAGTCCAGGAAATTCTCGCTGCAAATCCCGGTCTGACACCCGGCCAGATGCTCTTTGCAAGGGCTGGCGGCTCAGCCGGTGAGGCTTCGACGATCGCATTGCTCTTAGGCTTCGTCTATCTGCTCTGCCGCAAGGTCATCAAGCCGCACATCCCTGTGACTATCTGGCTCACTGTAGCCGTTATGACGGGTATCTTCTCGCTCTGCAACCCCGCCGAGTACACCGGTCCGCTCTTCAACCTGTTCACCGGCGGTCTGATGCTCGGTTCGATATTTATGGCGACAGACTACGTCACTTCGCCTATGACCGACAAGGGTATGATTATCTTCGGCGTCGGTATCGGCGTGCTGACAGTGCTGATACGTTACTTCGGTTCATATCCCGAGGGCGTCTCGTTCGCCATCCTGATAATGAACCTCGCAGTTCCGTTGTTGAACAAATATTGCAAACCGATCCGTTACGGTTATGGAAGGAGGAAATAGAGTATGGCTGTAAAATCATCATTCTTGAATATGGTTCTGGCTCTCGGGTGCATCTGCCTGGTGTGCTCGGCTCTGCTGGGACTTGTCAACCACGTGACTGCCGAGCCTATTGCGGCAGCCAACCTGGCCAAGACCAACAATGCCATCGCGGCGGTCGTGCCGGCCTTCGACAACGTGCCCAGCGAGGACGTTATGACTGTCGAGGTCGACGGCAAGCAGTACACGGTCTATCCGGCAAGCTACGAAGGCAAGGTCGTGGGCTACGCTGTCCAGGTCAAGCCTACGGGCTTCGGAGGAACTATCGATATGCTGGTAGGTTTTGACGCTGCCACAGGCATCATCTACAACACTTCGGTGATTTCCCACTCTGAGACTCCTGGCCTTGGCGCCAAGATCACGGAGACGGGAGCCGGCAGTTTCCGCAGCCAGTTCGACGGTATGGACCCTGCGAAGACTAAATTTATGGTCAGCAAGGACGGTGGCGACATCGATGCCATCACGGCTTCTACCATTACTTCGCGGGCATTCACTTCAGGTGTCGCCGAGGCTTATAAAGTATATCTGACTATCAAAGGTGAGGATGCGACTGACGTCGTCACCGGCGCTTCGAATCAAAACTGGGAGGGACAGCAATGAGTAACCGCTGGAAACTGATAACCAAGGGCTTTGTCAAGGACAACCCTACGTTCGCCCTGGTGCTGGGTATGTGCCCCACTCTGGGTACCACTACTTCCGCCATCAACGGTATGGGTATGGGCGTGGCCACTATGTGTGTGCTCGTGCTCTCCAATATCGTGATTTCGGCGGTGGCCCGTTTCATTCCCGACAAGGTGCGCATCCCGTCGTACATCGTCATAATCTCTGCATTCGTGACGATAGTGCAGCTGCTGATGCAGGCTTATCTGCCTTCTCTTTATGAGACTTTGGGCCTCTTCATCCCGCTGATCGTAGTGAACTGCATAGTGCTCGGCCGTGCAGAGGCCTTCGCCAACAAGAACGGCGTGCTGGACTCTGCCTGCGACGGTCTGGGCATCGGTCTCGGGTTTACGCTCTCGCTGACCGTGGTCGGTCTCGTGCGTGAGATTCTCGGCAGCTGCAGCGCTTTCGGCTGGAAGATTATCGCTCCCGACGGAATGCTGCTCTTCGTGCTCGCTCCCGGCGCTTTCATCGTGCTCGGATATCTGATGGTCCTTTTCCGCAAAATGACAACTAAATAGCGTACGCCATGGAATATATACTGATTATCATTTCGGCAGTTTTTGTCAACAACATCCTTCTGTCACAGTTTTTGGGCGTGTGCCCGTTCCTCGGCGTATCCAAGAAGGTCAGCACTGCGCTGGGTATGTCTGCCGCCGTTACGTTCGTGATGGCTCTGGCCACCTGCGTAACATATCTTCTGCAGTACTATGTGCTCGTGCCCCTGGGCATCGAATTCCTGCAGACGGTCTGCTTCATCCTCGTGATTGCCGGCCTCGTCCAGATGGTCGAGATCATCATCAAGAAGATCAGCCCGTCGCTCTATCAGGCCCTCGGCATCTTCCTGCCTCTGATTACCACCAACTGCGCCGTGCTCGGCGTGGCGCTGATGGTCGTGCAGAAGCAGTTCAGCTTCGGAGGTGAGGCTCATATGCTCAACCTTGGCCAGTCGGTTGTCTTCGCCATCGCCAGCGCCATCGGTTTCGGTCTGGCCATCGTGCTTTTCGCCGGCATCCGCGAGCAGCTCGAGATTTCGAACGTGCCCAAGTCGTTCCGAGGCGTTCCCATCGCCCTGATTACCGCCGGCATTATGGCTATGGCGTTTATGGGCTTCAGCGGAATGGTATAGCGAGCGAGTTTTTATCGAACGAAAGAAGGTGGCTCCTGTGGGTCACCTTCTTCTTTTTTATACAACGTTTTTATAGTAAATTGCATCTACATTTTATGGCGGCCGTGAGTAGAAAAGCTCTCATCCTTTCCGTCTTTCTGGCGGTATTTGCGCTGGTAGCGCTGAGCTCCTGCGACGGGGGCGTTATGTCCGGCCGGCTGGGCGAGATAGAGTCCTACATCGAGAAGCGGCCTGCCGAAGCTCTGGAGTCCCTGAAAAGCATCGATGCTTCAGCCTTGGCGAGGCGCGCCGACAAAGCCAGGTATGCACTGCTGATGGCGATGGCTCTCGACAAGACGTACGTCGATGCCGACGATTTCAGCGTGCTGCAGCCTGCGATCGACTATTATGAGAAGAACGGCAGCCCCACCGACAGGATGAGGACTGCATATTACGAAGGCCGCATCTATTCCAACAGGGGAGAGATGACATCCGCAATGCGCAGCTGGCTTCGCGCCGTGGATGTAGGCGACAAGTCCGACGATGTGCTGACAAAGGCCCGGACTTACTTTGCGATGGGCAATGTCTATTCGAGGCTCTTCCAGTGGGACAGATACGTCGATACCTACATCAAGGCTGCCGAGCTGTTCGAAGCTGGTGGAGTGGAGAGGTCTTATCACCATAGCATCCTGAGGATTGTGTCCGGCTATTCGGCGCTTGGCAACAAGGATGAGGCGAAGTCGTGGCTCGACAAGGCGACTGCTCTCTTCGATAAGATGACGGATTCAAATAAAAGCTCCTATTACAGCTCTTATCTGACATATCTGACTACGTTCGGCCTTGTGGATGAGATTCCGGCGGTGCTTTCTGCATATATCCGTTCCGGCCTTGACATAGACTGGCTCTCCGTGGCCAACGGATATCTCAATGTCGGGGATTTCAAAGCGGCGAAGGCTGCCATAGACCGCGAGGCTGACTATGCTGGCAATGAAGGACGCACTATCCGCTACTGGACGGTCAAGTCTCAGATATATGAAGGGCTTGGAGAGACTGAGGAAGCTTTTGAGGCTTACAAGAATTATATCGCCTTCAATGATGCCTACTCCCATGCCATCCATAACTACGATATGCAGTTTATGGAGCAGAAGCACGAACTGGAGAGCCGCATCCTGAAGTCCGACAAGGGCCGTTGGACAGCCATCGCCATTGCATTGTCGGCGCTGGCGCTGGCGCTGCTCGTGGCACTGCTGCTGAGCCGCAGGATTGCAGCGCAGAAACTCGAAAAGGACAGATACAAACTGCTGCTCGGACAGGCTGAGCTCGAAAAGGAGAGGCTAGAAAAGGCCCTGATGATGCAGCCTGATGAGGCGTCCAAGGCGCTGATTGACGAGAGACTCGGCGTCCTTAATCAGCTGCTCCTGGCCGACATCATGAAGGATAGCCAGATGGAGGTCGAAGCTTCGACCAGATTGAGGGATTTCTACGAAGACAAGGAAGGGTTTATGAACTCAAACCGCATGATTTTCGCCGCCAGCCATCCTGGCTTTATTGCGTATCTTCAGGAAAAAGGGCTCATCGAGGCAGAGATCAACCAGTGCTGTCTATATGCTCTCGGCATGAACGGAAAGGATGTAATCAGCTTCCTTGGCAGGAGCAGTGCGTATAATGATGCAAGCAGGATACGCAAGAAACTCGGAATAGACAGCAGTACTACCAATCTCGACAAATATGTCCGGGCAATCGTACAGGAAAAGGGATAAAAAACGCCTCCGTTAAACTTTGCCTTGACTGATTTGCTTTATCCCAATGCAAAAGCCTGATAACCAGAAGTAAAAAATATTCGTCACAGAGCCTTTATTAAACTTTCGGTTTTTATCTTAGCAGCAAACGTTATTAAAGATGAAAAAAATAATACGCATCATAACAGCCCTCATTGCTTTTTCGACTGCAGTCGCATTACTGGCCTCTTGTTCCGGTGGAAGTGGCGGGACATATCTTCCTGTTCCGGATGAGAGAATTGAACTGTTCACAAATCAGAACAATTCCGGCAAGGACGATGACTATGAGCGCAAGTGGCGTCATAACGGCAGCTTCAAGACAGTTACAAAGAGTGCATCTGCCGTTGACGTTATTCTCAAGGGTGACGAATTGAACATAAAACTCCCCGTAGCCGAGAGTGTTGAGGTATACCTCTATGACGGCTCAGGCAAGCTGGTGGCTTCCGACAGCTATTCAGTAGTCGAAAGCAGCTGCACAGTCTCAAGCAAAGTTCCCGCCCCCGGCGCCTATCGCCTTGAAATTATTGTGGATGGCACATCATTTTCCGGCGTGTTCCTGAAATAGCTCTTTTGAAAACGATTAATCAAATCTTAGTCTTGCTGCTTGTGGTAATGGCTTTCTCATCTTGCCACAAGCGAGAAGGCTATGTCTACGCAACAAGTTGTACCTATTGTATTGATATCAGTTTCAGGGATTCGCTTGGCAATGACCTGGTTGCTCCCTTAGTTAAAGAACAATGGTCTTCAAATCACCAAAAGCCATCCTGGCAAGGCGAAATCAACCCGGATAGATATAGCCTTAAAATCGTCTCTCAATTTGGTGATATTATAGCTAATGACAGAATCTCAGGTTCAGTGAAGGGCCCATCATTCTTTTCGGCCAAATATGATTCAAGATATAATTTGGTTAATGATGATGAAAGGGGGTGGTACTATTTGGAGCAACAATTAATGTTGCCGGCTGAAATATATGTCCTTCAGCAAAAACTAGTTTATACTATTGTGTGTCCGACGATCTTCGGAGATGACTTATCCCATGAAGTCATTACATATTGGGATTTCTCAAATGAAGATATTAACCCGCCCTTGAAAAAAGAGAAGTTCCCTGAATGTTATGGGGTGGTTTTTGATGATCAGATACTCGTTCCGGTAAGAAGGACCACAGGGATCCGGGGTACACACTATAGTCACTTCGTAGACATCATTCTTGGCAAGTAATCCTATCAGAAAAAGCCGAGATTAAACTCTGTCTCAATTCTTTTGAATAATCCACCCATAATGTCTTGATACTGAGTGAAAAGAAAAGAGCAAGTCTTCTGCGGGATTAAACTTTTGTGCTTTAGCTTTGTTTCACAAACCAATCAATTTAATTGCCATGAAACACATTATCACGTTTTTCGAAACATTATTAATTATGAAAACAATTAATAAAGTTATGTCGCTGGTGTTAATAGCGCTAGCACTGTCTTCCTGTGGCAAGTTAGCACCCGGAGGAAAAACAAAAGACACCTCATACAGGTATTGTATATCAATCAACTTCTGCGATAATGTAGGTAAGGACTTAGTCGCTCCGCTTGGAGATGAAAGGTGGAAACCAGCTAATGATCATTCCTACTGGTATGGTGAGATTAACCCTGACAAGTATGGGCTGGATATTACTCTCTCAAATCCACTTCATGAAATGCAGTATATCAGCACACCAAAACCGGAATTCGATAAGAAAACGGGTCCGTATTTTAAAATGGCAAAGTATGATAATAATTATCAGCTGACATCCAATTTTGGACAGGAAGTATATACGGAAGGAGATGGTTATTATTATCTTAGTAATGAATATGGTACGCCTATCTTTCATTATGCCGATGATAGCTATGATACAATTATAGAAGAACCTGTACAGGATCATATTATATACAAGATATCAAGCCCAACGATTTTCGGTGACAATTCGGTTCATGAACTGGTTGCTTATTGGGCTGAAGATCCGGATAATTCATACGATCCTCAGGATGCGAGAACATGGTATCTGTATCCAAAATGTATAAAGGCGTCGTTTGATGGAAAAGAAGTCGCAGTTAAGAGGATTGTTGTTAACTCAACAGAATATAGAGATTATTACAGCTATTTCATCAATATCGTCCTTGACAAATAAGTCAAGAGTTATAGCAAACTACTAATCCTCATCGCCCGCCGCCCATGACGCTACGGGCGATGACTGTTAACTTGAGACGGGTGATTGGACGAGTTGTCATGCATTCAATGAATCCTTTGGCAAGTCCCGTGAGCGGTGAAATAAACGTATGTGGTGAAGCAGTATTCCGGGGTTTGGGGTGTTATAATAATAGACTTTGTTGCTGTGAAGAACCTTGAGCCGATTATTGAAGGATGCAGGAAGCAGGATGCGAAGTCGCAGAGGGCTCTTTATGAGCTGCTGGCTCCGGCGATGCTGGCTGTCTGCCAACGTTACCTGAAGGACCGAGAAGCTGCGAAGGATACGATGCAGGACGGCTTCGTGACTCTTTTCGAGAAGCTTTCGTCTTTCAGGGGAGAGGGCTCTTTCGAAGGCTGGGCCCGCAGGATCTTCGCCAACACTGCCCTGATGCAGCTCCGCCGCAGCGATGCCTTGAAGTTTTCCGACAATATCGAGGATTCGCAGGTGATGCAGATGACGCAGAGCACGACGCTGGAGAAGATTGGTGCGGACGAGATATTCAAACTGATCGAAACGATGCCTGACGGCTTCCGGACGGTCTTCAACCTTTATGTGATTGAAGGCTATACCCACGCAGAGATAGCCCAGATGCTTTCGATTACCGAAGGAGGCTCCCGCTCGCAGCTCAGCCACGCCCGCTCCTGGCTTCAGAACAAGATGGCGGCTAGCGACAAATAATTTCCCAGAGAACTATGCCCACGGAGACCGAGACGTTGAGGGAGTGTTTCGTGCCGTACTGGGGGATTTCCAGGCACAGGTCGCTTGCGGAGACGACATCCTGCGCCACGCCGTGCACCTCGTTGCCGAAGATGAGGGCGTATTTGCGGCCTTCCTCGCGGCGGAAGTTTTCAAGGGAAGTCGAGTCTTCGGCCTGCTCTACACTCGCGATCACATAGCCTTCGCCGCGCAGCCGCTTCACCGCATCCATAGTGTTTTCGCAGTATTCCCAGTCCATACTGAACTCCGCGCCCAGGGCAGCCTTGTGGATCTGGGCGGACGGCGGCACCGCGCAGATGCCGCAGAGGTAGATCTTGCTGACGCGGAAGGCGTCGCAGCTGCGGAAAGCCGAGCCGATATTGTGCTGGCTGCGGACATTGTCGAGGATTACGACCACATCTTCTTTCGGGGCTGTCTTGAACTCTTCCACGGAAATCCTTCCGAGTTCATCGTTGACCAGTTTGCGAAACATAAGTTATGAACATTTGTCTGCAAAGATAAAACAATTGTTATCTTTGCGCATTGTAATAACCCCATCCCATGAAACAAGACGTACAAATTCTGGATTTGATAAGAAAAGAGGAAGAACGCCAGATCGACGGCATCGAACTCATAGCTTCTGAAAATTTCGTAAGCAAGCAAGTTCTTGAGGCTCTTGGCTCAGTGCTGACCAACAAATACGCTGAAGGCTATCCCAACGCCCGCTACTACGGCGGCTGCGAAGTCGTCGACCAGGTAGAGCAGATCGCCATCGACCGTCTGTGCAAGCTTTTCGATGCAGAATACGCCAACGTCCAGCCTCACTCAGGCGCCCAGGCCAATATGGCCGTAATGATGACCTGCCTGAAACCCGGCGACACCTTTATGGGACTGGATCTTGCCCACGGCGGCCACCTGACCCACGGCTCTCCGGTGAATATGTCCGGAATCCTCTATAACGCAGTGGCCTACAAGCTCAATGAAGAAACAGGATACATCGACTACGATGATATGGAGAAAAAGGCTCTGGAGTATAAGCCGAAGCTCATCATCGGAGGTGCGTCAGCATATTCCCGCGAATGGGACTGGGAGCGTATGAGAGCCATCGCCGACAAGATCGGCGCCATCCTCTGGGTGGATATGGCCCATCCCGCAGGCCTCATTGCCGCAGGCCTGCTGAAGAACCCTGTGAAATACGCCCATATCGTTTCATCTACCACCCACAAGACCCTTCGCGGTCCCCGTGGCGGCGTGATCCTTATCGGCAAAGACTTCGACAATCCCTGGGGCGTAAAGACTCCCAAGGGTGAGATCAAGAAGATGTCAGCAATGATCAACTCCTGCGTCTTCCCCGGCGTTCAGGGAGGCCCGCTCGAGCACTGCATCGCCGCCAAGGCCGTTTCGTTCTACGAGGCCCTGCAGCCCGAGTTCAAGGTCTACCAGCAGCAGGTCGCTTCGAATGCCAAAGCAATGGCTGCAGCATTCATCGACAAAGGCTATAAAGTCGTGTCAGGCGGCACCGACAACCACTTGATGCTCATCGACCTGCGCACCAAATTCCCCGAGCTTACCGGCAAGGTAGCCGAGAAGACCCTCGTGCGCGCCGGCATCACCGTCAACAAGAATATGGTGCCCTTCGACAGCCGTTCTCCTTTCCAGACTTCAGGTATCCGCGTCGGCACTCCGGCCGTCACCTCAAGAGGCTTGGTTGAGAAAGATATGCTCAACGTAGTCGACCTCATCGACACAGTCCTCAACAACATCGACAACGAGAAAGTCATTGAAAAGGTGAAGGACCAGGCCCATATGATGATGCACGGCCTGCCCCTCAATAAATGGTAAAATTTTAAACAGACAATAGATATGAATCTGCGTGTTATCAAGAAGGACATCGCGTTCCTTATGAATGATTTCGTGAGTGACTGCCTTTTGTACAACGATTTCAGCGAAGGCAAGAAAGAAGAGGAAGTCGTAGGTCTCATCAAGGAGGGTCTGGCACTTTCAGACAGCCTCAGCGCCCGCGTCAACTTCCCCAAGAAAGTCGTTACCAACGCCCGTGGAGTCGAGAAATTCGTCCGCAAGGAAGGCAAGGAAGTCAAAGCTCACTACAAAGAGATACAGAAAGACCTCTTCGAAGGTTATGACAAACTTTTCGAGAAACTGAGCGCATTAGTCAAATAAGTTATGGCAGCAGGAAAGAAATTAGGCGGTCTCGTGATATTCCTCATCATCGCGGCTATACTCGTGATGTGGGGCATAAAGACCAACAACCGTATGGTTACCGCCGAAGAGAATGTCTCAAAGGCGTGGGGTAACGTGGAGAACGCATATCAGCGCCGTGCCGACTTGATCCCGAATCTCGTGGAGACAGTCAAAGGTGTGGCCGATTATGAGAAATCAACTCTCGAGGCTGTCATCGAGGCCCGTGCAAAGGCCACTCAGACCACTCTGGACGCCTCAGACCTCACTGAGGAGAATATGGCCGCTTTCCAGGCAGCCCAGGACAATCTCAGCCAGAGTCTCGGCCGCCTGCTGGTCGCAGTGGAGCGTTATCCGGAGCTCAAGGCTACCGAGAGTTTCAAGGAGCTTCAGGCCCAGCTTGAAGGCACTGAAAACCGCATCTCCGTCGAGCGCAACAAGTTCAACGAGGCTGTGCAGCCTTACAACAGTATGATCCGCAAGTTCCCTGCAAGCATCATCGCCAAGATAGCCGGCTTCGACAAGAAAGCCTACTTCCAGGCAGCGCAGGGCAGCGACCAGGCTCCGAAGGTGCAGTTCTAAACTTACCTGAGACTTCAGATGATGCCCCTGGGGATTTTCCGCAGGGGCATTGTTGATATAAAGAATGCAGCAGGGCAGAAGATACAACAGTTTCGTAGGATTCCTCAAGGAGAAGTACGGCTGCAGGCTCCAGAAGCTTGTGGTCGACGCCGGCTTCGGCTGCCCCAACCGCGACGGCACGCTGTCCACGGGCGGCTGCACCTACTGCGACAATGCGGCCTTCCATCCGAATTACAGCACTCCCGACAAGACGGTGACCCGCCAGCTGGACGAAGGCATCGAGTTCCACCGGGGGCGCTACCGCTCCGTCACGAAGTATCTGGCCTACTTCCAGGCCTATTCGAACACCTACGGCCCGCTGGATAAGATGCGCAGGGTCTACGAAGAGGCTCTCGCGCACGAAGGTGTCGTGGGCATAGTCGTAGGCACCCGTCCGGACTGTGTAGATGAGTGCAAGCTGGACTACCTCAAGGAGTTGTCGCAGGACAAGGTGGTGATAGTAGAGTACGGCATCGAATCGTGCCACGACGCGACCCTGCGCCGCATCAACCGCGGCCACACTTTCGCCCAGGCGCGCAGGGCAGTGGAAATGACGGCGGAAAGGGGGATAATGCAGGGCGCCCATTTCATCTTCGGGCTGCCGGGCGAGGATATCCCGGCGATGATGGAGATGGCTGCAGCCATCAATTCCCTGCCGCTTGACTCAGTCAAGTTCCACCAGCTGCAGATCATCAAAGGCACCGCGATGGAACGGGAGTACCGCGAAAGGAGGGAGGATTTCGTGACATTCACCCTGGACGGCTATATCGATTTCTTCGTGGATTTCCTCGAGAGGCTGAGACCTGACCTGCTCATCGAACGCTTCGCAGGAGAAGTCCCTCCACGCTTCGTGAACGAGACTCCCTGGGGCCTGGTGCGCAACCCGCAGCTGCTGGAAATGCTTGAAAAACGGCTGGTTGAGCGAGATACCTGGCAAGGGCGATTGCTTTAAACGAAATGTTTTGTACATTTGCTAAATTAAGGATGATTTTATAAGGAGGTAACAAGATATGCAACAGTTTTCTGATCAAGTGGTTATGGAAGGTCTCACCTTCGATGATGTGCTATTGGTTCCGGCCCGCAGCGAGGTTATCCCGCGCGACGTAGTGACTAACACAATGTTCACCAGGGAGATTCCCCTGAACGTTCCCATCGTCTCAGCTGCGATGGATACTGTCACCGACGCCAATATGGCGATAGCGATAGCCCGCGAAGGCGGCATCGGCGTCATTCACAAGAATATGGCGATAGACGAGCAGATGGACCAGGTGCGCAGGGTGAAAAGGGCTGAGAACGGAATGATCTACGACCCTGTAACCATCGACGTAAACCAGACCGTCGGCGATGCGCTGAAACTGATGGCAGAAAACCATATCGGCGGCATTCCCGTAGTCGACTCGGCCAACAAGCTGATCGGCATCGTCACCAACCGCGACCTCCGTTTCGAAGACAATCCCGCCACTCCCATCAAGGACGTGATGACCAGCGAGAACCTGATCACCATCGACCACGGCGACGACATACCTCACGCCATCGAGGTGCTTCACAAATACAAAGTCGAGAAGCTCCCGGTAGTCGACAAGGACGGCCGTCTGGTGGGCCTTATCACCTACAAGGACATAAAGAAAATCAAGAACAATCCCACCGCCAGCAAGGATTCGAAAGGCAGACTGCTCGTGGCAGCCGCTGTCGGCATCAATTCCCACAGCCTTGAGACTGTCGAGAAGCTGGTGAGCGTCGATACAGACGCCGTCGTGCTCGACACGGCCCACGGCCATTCAGTGTTCGTGCTGGAGACTATAAAGAAAATCCGCGCAGCGTTCCCGCATCTGCAGATTGTTGCCGGCAACATCGCTACAGCTGAGGCGGCCATAGCCCTCAAGGAGTGCGGCGTCGACGCAGTCAAGGTCGGCATCGGCCCCGGCTCCATCTGCACCACACGCATCATCGCAGGTATCGGCGTGCCGCAGCTCACCGCTGTAATGAACGCCACAGGCGCCCTCAAGGGCAGCGGCATCCCTGTCATCGCCGACGGCGGCATCCGCTACTCGGGCGACATAACCAAGGCTCTTGCCGCAGGTGCGTCGACCATAATGGCAGGTTCACTCTTCGCCGGTGTCGAGGAGGCTCCCGGCGAGGCCATCATCCTCAACGGACGTAAATTCAAGTCATACCGCGGTATGGGCTCCCTCGAAGCAATGCAGAAGGGCTCGAAAGACCGCTACTTCCAGGATATGGAAGAAGACATCAAGAAACTGGTTCCCGAAGGCATCGTAGCCCAGGTTCCTTACAAGGGCACGCTTGCAGAAGTAATCTACCAGCTCGTAGGCGGCCTTAAGGCCGGTATGGGCTACTGCGGAGCCCGCAACATCGAGGAGCTGCGCAGCGCCAAATTCGTCAAGATAACAGCCGCCGGTATGGCCGAGAGCCATCCCCACGACGTATCGATAACAAGGGAGGCCCCTAACTACAGCAGATAATGAAGCGCATCTGTGCACTGTCGGCCCTTGTGCTGCTCGCAACTTCGTGCAGCCTTTTCCAGTCCCGCGGGGATGTCCTGGCGCGGATAGGGAAAGACGTGCTCTACAAGAGCGAAGTGGAGAAGCTCGTCCCGGAAGGGACGTCTTCGCAGGACAGTGCATATATGGTGGACCAGTATGTGCAGAGCTGGGCGCTTGTGCGGCTCAAGACGATGAAGGCCCTGGAGCAGCTCACCCCCGACGAGAGGGACATCTCCAAGGAGATAGAGTCCTTCCGCAACGACCTTCTCAGCTTCCGCTACGAGAAGATGTTTATGGAAAGCCGCATCGACACGGCAGTGAGCCCCGAGCAGGTGAGGGATTATTACGAAGCCCATCCCCAGAGCTTCAAGTACGACTACCCGGTGGTCAAGGCCAGATACATAGTCATCAACGTCAGGTCGCCGTACTACTCCAACATCAAGGAGCTTTACAAGTCGAAAGACGAAGACAAGGTGGCCGAACTGTCTGAGCTGAGCCGTTCCTACGCCGAAAGATATGAAGACTACGGCGGCCGCTACGTGTCCATCCCCCAACTGGCCAAGGATGTCGGGATGATAGTGTCCGACCTGGAGGAGATATCTGCGAAGCAGAACTACTATATCCTCGAAGGAGAGCAGAAGAACACTCTGATTTTCTTCATCGACAGGTTCGCTCCCCAGACGCTCACCCCTATGGAATACAACGAAGAAAAGATAAAAGATGCCATCATAAGCATCAGAAAGCAGGAGATTTTGTCAAAATTGGAACAGGACTTGCTGAAGGAAGCCCTCGAAAATAAAAAATTGCAGAAATATGATTAAGCGTTTTGCAGTGCTGGCGGCGGCTGTATTGCTCAGTTGCCTGACGGCATCAGCCCAGAGATATCAGAACGGTCTTGTTGACAAGATAGTGGCATTGGTCGGAAATGACGCCATAATGCTGTCCGACGTGGAAGGAGAGGTACAGATGATGAGGGTGAACGGTCTGGTCGCAGACCGCAACGCAAGATGCGAGATCCTCGAGCAGGCGATGATATCCAAGCTGTTCCTCACCCAGGCCAGACTCGACTCGCTGGTGGCTCCTGCCACCGAGATACAGGAAAACCTGAGCCAGAGATTCGCCAGCATCACAACCCAGCTGGGTGGCGAGAAGGCAATGGAGGAGTACTTCAACAAATCCCGCTACGACCTTGAAAGGATATGGCGCACCGCCATCGAAGAGCAGCTGCTCACCCAGAGGATGCAGCAGGAAGTGATCAGCAAGGTCCCCAAGATGACCCCGAGGGACGTGAAGACCTTCGCCGATACCTCGGCGGTAGAAGATATGCCTGTCATCCCCGACCAGTACAAGCTGCGCCAGATAGTCCTCTATCCCGACAAAGACTCGGCTGCGACCCTCGTGAAGGAGAGGCTGCTTGAAATCCGCGAAAGGATAGTCAACGGAGAGAAGTTCACATCCCTCGCAAGGCTCTACTCCGAGGATCCGGGCAGTGCCACAAGGGGAGGAGAGCTCGGTATGGCCAACAAGACAGTTTACTGGCCGGCATTCTCCGACGCCGCAACCGCGCTCAAGGTCGACCAGGTGTCGCCCATAGTAGAGACCCCGGACGGTTTCCATATCATCCAGATGATCGAGAAAGAAGGCGATATGTTCAACGCCCGCCATATCCTCATCAAGCCCAAGTACACGGCTGACGACCGCAACAAGGCTTTCGCAAAGCTGGACAGTATCCGCACCCTGATTGTCGAGGACAGCCTTATGACCTTCGAGCAGGCAGCCTGGGCGTTCTCCGAAGACTTCAAGACCCGCACCAACGGAGGTATGATGGTCGACGAGAATACCGGCTCGGCAGTGTTCGAGAAGGACCAGCTCAAGCCCAACGACTACATCGTGCTGAGGGATATGAGCATCGGAGAAGTTTCGGATCCGTTCGAGTCTGTGGACAACGAGGGCAGGGGCAACACCATCTACAAGATCATCAAACTTGAAGAGATAATCCCTTCGCACGTTGCCACCTATGACGGCGACTTCGACATTCTGACGACTGTGGCCAACAACCGCAACGCCAACAAGGCCATAGACGAATTCATCACCGAAAAGCAGAAAACCACATATATAGTGATAGACCCGGTATTTTCCGGCTGCAATTTCACTAGACAAGGCTGGATCAAATAAAATATGCTGCGCAAGGCAATCATCTCAACTGCAATATTATTGCTGGTCTGCATTTGCCCTGCCCAGGCCCAGAGCCGTACTCAGACCCAGAGCCGCAACCAGCCTCCCAAGGCCGACAGCGTCATTTCGCTGCTCAATGCCGAGTGGGCCAAGCTCGTCAAAATGGGTTTCAGCAACTTCCGTCTGATCAAGGGTCCGGCGGCATTCTACCACAACGGCGCCTATCTGTTCTGCGACTCCGCTGCCTGGAACATCGACCGCGAGGTCATAAAGGCCTACGGCAAAGTCCGGCTGGTCCAGGACAATACCGTCCTGCGCAGCGACAGCCTGACCTATCTCATCGACCAGGACCTGGCCCAGTTCCGCGGGCCGCTGGTGGAAGTCTTCGACAACGAAGGCGACACGCTGCGCACCAACAACCTCGACTACAACACCAAGGACAGCCTGGCCATCTTCCGCAACGGCGGAGCTATGAAGGATAAAGACGGCAATGTGATAGAAGGCCTCACCGGCATCTACACTTCCTCCCTCAAGACCTTCTCCTTCCAGGAAAACGTCCAGATGTTCACCGATTCCATATTCCTGACCACGACGAAACTGGACTACCTGTCGTCCGAGAAGAAAGCCTTCTTCCGCGACAAGACCTATGTCTGGAGGGACAACGGCTTTATGAAGGCCCTGGCCGGGTGGTACGACACCGACAACGAGGTGATACATTTCAGCAACGACGTGTATATCAAAGACCCGGACTACGAGATGTGGGCGGACGAAGTCTACTATTACCGCAGGATTCCGAGGTATGAAGCATATCACAACGTCATAGTGCTGGATACGCTGAACGAATCGGCCTTCGTGGCCCATAAGGCCATAGTGGAGACGGACTCCCTGAACAACCAGCATATGGAGTTCACCCAGGATCCGGCGGTGTTCTATTTCGGCGAGAACGAGGAACACGTCAAGGACTCTTTGTTCGTGGCCGCCGACACCCTCCGTATCTACACCGTGAGGAACTGCGACATACCCGAGGCCGACAAGGAAACCCGCCTGAAGGAGAGGGAGGACATCCTCTTCGACGCCATCGCCGAAGCCGAAACGAAGGCTGCAGAGGAGAGGGCCAAGGCAAAGGCCGAAGCGGAGGCCAAGAGGCCCGAGAACATAGCGAAGCAGAGGCGTGAGAAACTTGCTGCCGCCTCAACCATAGACAGCCTTGCCAATCTGGGAATCGCTGCTTCAGACTCCCTTTATAAAGTGGCGGGGCTTGACGCCTCCGAAGCCAGGCAGATGATATTCGAAAAATTCGGAGAAGTGAAGGAGATGGAGGGTACTAAGCCGGCAGAAAGCGATGAGGAGCTGCAGGATGGAACTCCTGAGACAGCGGACGCCACGGCGGCTGCCGATACTCTCGGCACAGCGCTGTCTGCCATAGACTCTGTCGGTGCGGAGGGTGGAGCCCCCCGCGCAGCCAGGGATACTACCAAGATAAAATACCTGCACGGCTGGCCGAACGTCAGGATTTTCCGCTCCGACATACAGCTGCTCTGCGATTCTCTTGCGTACAGCGACGTCGATTCGCTGGCAAGGCTTCACGGCACACCTGTGATGTGGTACAAGACCCGCAACCAGCTCACTTCTGACATAATGATACTCCTTATGAAGGATGAAACCCTGAACAGGGGCAGTATGCAGCAGAATGCTATGCTGGTGATGCAGGAAGACTCCGTCCATTTCGACCAGATAAAGAGCACCGAGATGGTCGGCTACTTCCGCGACGACGACCTCTACCGCTATGATGCCCTGGGCGGGGTGAACGCTATGTTCTACCTCAAGGAGAAGGAGGAGATAACCACCATCAACATCAAGGAGTCGCAGTTTATGACGATGGCGCTCAAGAACGGTGCCGCCCAGCGTATCAAATATTACGAACAGACCCAGAGCGACGCTTATCCGGTATACAATCTCGAGATTGACAAGCAGCGTATCAAAGGGTTCCAGTGGCGCGGAGACGAGCGGCCCCTGAGCCGTTACGATGTCACGGCACGGAGCCTCAAGCCTTCTGAAAGGGAGGCATACGATGATGTCAATATGCCTGCGTTCCGCATTGCCGACCGCTATTTCAACAAGTATATGAGCAAGGTATACGACGATATAATGGCCCGCGAAGAAGCCAGGATACAGGCCCGTATGCAGCGCGACTCAATAGAGGCCGCAGCCCGTGACAGCGCCCTGAGGGCCCGTCAGGATTCTCTGTTCTTGGTGCAGGACAGCCTTGCCGTCGTGCCTGACGCTCCGCAGGCAGTCGTCGATTCGACCGGCACTGACCGGCCCGTCGTCGAGCCGTCTGACGAGGCTGCTCCGGACCTCCTGCCCGCCGGCAGAAGACGCAGGCAGAACCAGGAGGCAGCCGAAGAAGCTCCTGCCGCTGAAGTGCCTGCACCCCAACCGCGCAAGAACGCTGACCAGCAGGCCGTCACCCCCGCCGTCTCAGAGCCTGCAGCGGCGCAGTCCGCTCCCACGGCGCGTGAACAGCGTATCCTGCGCAAGGCAGAACGTCTGATACAACGAAGCGACAAGCGCTTCTTCCGGAAACTCTACAGGGAAGTGATGAAAGGGAAGTCTTAGTACGCCCGTGGGGAATCGAACCCCAACCTAAGGAACCGGAATCCTCAATTCTATCCATTAAACTACGGGCGCGTAGCTGCATCGGCAAAAGTACAACATTTATTGTTAACTTTGACCGTTTCATTCTAAAACGATTCCAGATGAAAGCATACGTTTTCCCCGGCCAGGGGTCCCAGTTTCCCGGAATGGGCAAAGACCTCTACGAGAATTCGGCTGCGGCAAGGGCGGTTTTTGACAAAGCCGGCGAAGTCCTCGGCTTCGACATAGTGAAAATTATGTTCGAAGGGAGCGACGAGCAGTTGCGGGAGACTTCCGTGACCCAGCCCTCGATATTCATCCATTCGGTTGCTGCTGCCAGGGCCATCGAAGACTTCACGCCCGATATGGTGGCAGGCCATTCCCTGGGCGAGTTCTCGGCGCTCGTAGCCTCAGGCGCTCTCGGCTATGAAGATGCGCTGCGGCTGGTGGCTGCCAGGGCCAATGCAATGAACGAAGCCTGCAGACAGAATCCGGGCAAGATGGCTGCCATCATCAATCTCGACGACGCTACCGTCAGGAAGATTTGCGACGAAACCGAAGGAATCGTAGTTCCGGCCAACTACAATTCTCCGGGGCAGGTGGTCATTTCCGGAGAGGCTGATGCTATCGACAGGGCCTGCAAGGCAGCCAAGGCGGCAGGAGCCAAGAGAGCTCTTCCGCTGCCCGTTGGAGGCGCTTTCCACTCTCCGCTGATGGAGCCCGCACGCGCAGCCCTGGCCAAGGCCATCGACCGCACGCAGTTCAGGGCGCCGATCTGCCCTATCTTCCAGAACGTTGATTCTCTGCCCCATACCGATCCGGCAGAGATCAAGGCAAACCTTATCGCTCAGCTGACCGGCCCCGTGCTCTGGAGCCAGTCTGTGCTCAATATGCATCAGGCGGGGGCGACCGATTTCACGGAGCTTGGCCCCGGCTCAGTCCTGACCAATCTTATAGGCAGGATAATCGGCTGACAGCCATCATAACTGCAAGTGGAAAAAAGTGATACGGCCGTATCACTTTTTTTGTCGTTTCACGAAATAAAATGCTAAATTTACGCGATTGTACGCCTATATCGTTCAATAGCATAAATAACAATATATTAAACATTTAAAAGATGGCAAAAGAAAAGAAATTCATCACTTGTGATGGCAATTTTGCCGCAGCTCACGTGGCATATCTCTTCAGTGAGCACGCGGCTATCTACCCTATCACTCCGTCCTCAACAATGGCTGAGCTGGTAGATGAGTGGGCAGCATTCGGAAAAAAGAATATGTTCGGCGAGACCGTCCAGGTCACCGAGATGCAGAGCGAAGGCGGCGCAGCCGGTGCTGTGCACGGTTCTTTGCAGGCAGGCGCCCTCACAACTACCTTTACGGCCAGCCAGGGTCTGCTGCTGATGATTCCCAATATGTACAAGATCTCAGGCGAGCTTCTTCCTGCTGTGTTCCACGTTTCAGCCCGAGCTCTCGCAGCCCAGTCCCTCTCAATCTTCGGCGACCATCAGGACGTGATGAGTGCCCGCGCAACCGGTTTCGCAATGCTGGCTTCTGACAGCGTGCAGGAAGCAATGGACATCGCGGCAGTCGCCCATCTTTCAGCAATCAAGTCAAGCGTGCCTTTCGTGCATTTCTTCGACGGCTTCCGTACATCTCACGAAATCCAGAAGATCGAAGTCCTCGAGGCTGAGGACCTCCGTCCCCTCGTCAGCGAGAAAGCCCTCGCAAGGTTCCGCACAAGGGCCCTCAACCCCAACAAGCCTGTAACCCGCGGTACAGCCCAGAACCCTGACGTATACTTCCAGGCCCGCGAGGCTTCCAACAAGTATTATGAGGACGTTCCGGACATCGTAGCCCGTTATATGGGCGAGATCGGCGAGCTGACCGGCCGTTACCATCTTCCTTTCGACTATTACGGCGACCCGGATGCAGAGAACATCATCATCGCCATCGGCTCTGTATGCGAGACCATCAAGGAAACCATCGACTACCTGCAGGCACAGGGCAAGAAGTGCGGCCTTATCAGTGTCCACCTCTACCGTCCGTTCTCAGCCAAATACTTCCTCCGCGCCCTTCCGAAGACTGCCAAACGTCTCGCAGTCCTCGACCGCACCAAGGAACCCGGCGCCAACGGTGAGCCTCTGCTGCTCGATGTCAAGTCAGTGCTCTACGGACGCAGCGACATCACCATCGTCGGCGGCCGCTACGGTCTGTCTTCAAAGGACACTACTCCCGCCCAGATCCTCTCAGTGTTCGAGAACCTCGAGCGCAAGGAGCCCAAGACCGATTTCACCATCGGCATCGTGGACGACGTGACCTTCAAGTCTCTGCCCCAGAAGGAAGAGATCTCACTGGCAAAGGCCGGCACCTACGAGTGCAAGTTCTTCGGCCTCGGTTCTGACGGTACTGTCGGCGCCAACAAGAACACCATCAAGATCATCGGCGACCATACTCCCAAATATTGCCAGGGCTATTTCGACTACGACTCAAAGAAGTCCGGCGGATATACCTGCAGCCACCTGCGTTTCGGCGACAGCCCCATCAGGGCTCCGTATCTGGTGACCACTCCCGACTTCGTGGCCTGCCACGTTCCTTCATACCTGTCGAAGTACGACGTCCTTCGCGGCATCAAGAAAGGCGGCACCCTGCTTCTCAACAGTATGTGGAGCGTAGAAGAGACCTTCAACAGGATTCCTGATTTCGTAAAGAAGGAAATCGCTGCCAAGGAACTCAAGTTCTACATCATCAACGCCACCAAGATCGCCGGCGAAATCGGACTCGGCGGCCGTACCAACACCATCCTCCAGTCTGCATTCTTCAAGATCACCGGCATCATTCCTTACGAGGAGGCAGTCGGATATATGAAGAAAGCCATCGACAAGTCATACGGCAAGAAAGGCGAGAACGTCGTCAAGATGAACTACGCAGCCGTTGACCGCGGCGCTGAATACATCGAGGTTGAGGTTCCAGCAGAATGGAAGAACCTCGGCGGCAAGTTCGTCAATCCGAACTTCAACCGTCTCGCTCCCGAATGGATCCGCAACGTGGCCGACATCGTCAACGCCCAGTGCGGTAACGACCTGCCCGTAAGTGCCTTCGCATCTGAAGACCTCGTGGACGGAACCATCCCTGCCGGTACTGCTGCTTATGAGAAACGCGGCATCGCCGTCACTGTTCCTTCCTGGGATCCTGCAAACTGTATCCAGTGCAACCAGTGCGCATTCATCTGCCCTCACGCTGCCATCCGTCCGTTCCTTATGACCGAGGAAGAGGCTGCTGCAGCTCCCGAGAGCGTCAAGAAGGTCCAGGGCAACGCCACTTTCAAAGCCTATACATTCACTATGCAGGTAAGCCCTTACGACTGTACAGGCTGCGGCAACTGCGTCGACGTATGTCCGGGTATGAAAGGCAACAAGGCCCTCAGTATGCAGTCTATGGATTCACAGGAGAGCGAGCAGGCCAACTTCGACTACCTGCACGCCAAGGTCGGCTATAAGGACACTGTGGCCAACAAGATGCAGAATGTCAAGAACTCACAGTTCAGCCAGCCTCTCTTCGAGTTCTCAGGCGCCTGCGCAGGTTGCGGCGAGACTCCTTACATCAAGGCCATCACCCAGCTCTTCGGCGACCATATGATGATTTCCAATGCAACAGGCTGCTCTTCTATCTACGGAGCTTCATTCCCTGCATCACCTTACTGCACCAACGCAGCCGGACACGGCCCGGCCTGGGACAACTCACTGTTCGAGGACAACGCCGAGTTCGGTCTCGGTATGAAACTCGGTTCAGACAGGGTACGCGCAACAGTCGCCGACCTTATGACCAAAGGTCTGGAATGCACGAAGTGCTCTTCAGATATCAAAGCCCTCTTCACCCAGTGGCTTGAAAACCGCAACGACGCTGCCGTTACCCGCGAGGTTTGCGACAAGCTCGTTCCTCTGATGAAAGAATGCGGCTGCGATACCTGCAAGCAGCTCCTCGCTCTCGAAAACTTCATCCCTGCCCGCAGCCAGTGGATCTTCGGCGGTGACGGCTGGGGTTACGATATCGGATACGGCGGACTCGACCACGTCCTTGCATCAGGCAAGAATGTCAACGTCCTCGTCCTCGATACCGAGGTTTATTCAAATACCGGCGGACAGTCATCCAAGTCAACTCCTGCCGGAGCCGTTGCCAAATTCGCCACTTCAGGCAAGAGGGTACGCAAGAAAGACCTCGGAATGATGGCCATCAGCTACGGCTATGTATATGTCGCCCAGGTAGCGATGGGTGCCTCACAGGCTCAGTTCCTCAATGCCATCAAGGAAGCTGAGGCTTATGACGGCCCGTCACTCATCATTGCCTACGCACCTTGCATCAACCACGGTCTGAAGGCCGGTATGGGTCACAGCCAGCTCGAGGAGAAACGTGCCGTCGAGTGCGGTTACTGGCATCTGTACCGCTACAACCCGGCTCTCGAGGAGCAGGGCAAGAACCCGTTCAGCCTTGACAGCAAGGAGCCCGACTGGAGCCTCTTCCAGGACTTCCTCAAAGGTGAGGTCCGTTTCGCATCGCTGCAGAAGACCTTCCCTGAGCAGGCTCAGGAGCTCTTCGAGCGCACCCAGGAGTTCGCCCAGTGGAGACTCGGCACTTACAAACGCCTGGCAGGCAAAGAATAAGTTATGAAACTCTTCAAGTCATTTGTAATCATATCGGCTCTCATCCTTGCAGTCTCAGGCTGCAAGGTTGAGAAACCCGCCGATACCGACGGTCACGACCTGTGGTTCCACAACCTCGAGAAGGTCAGTGATGCGACTCCTGCCGCTTATACCACGGAAGCAATCGCCCGCAACGAGATAGACTGCTATTGGAAAGGCTCCGCTGCAGTGGAGATCAAGGTCCTTGACAAGCAGGACGAGGCTCTGGGCCGCGACGGCTACAGGCTGGTGTTCTCCGGCAAGAAAGTCAGCGTCGAAGCCAACACCGCCATCGGAACCCTTTACGGTGTCTATGGCCTGCTGCGCCTTCAGCAGACAGACGCGCTTCCCAAGGGCAGCAAGACCATCACCGAGGTCCCTGCATACGAGTACCGCGCCTTCAACCACTGGGACAACCTGAACCGTTCGGTAGAACGCGGCTATGCCGGCAAGTCCCTCTGGAACTGGGATGAACTTCCCGACAAAGTTTCTCCGGTATATCAGGAATATGCCCGTGCGAACGCTTCTGTCGGCATCAATGCGACAGCCATCAACAATGTCAATGCGAACGCCCAGATCCTGACTCCCGAGTATCTTCAGAAAGTCAAGGTTCTTGCAGACATCTTCCGCCCTTATGGCCTGAAGGTGTTCCTTTCGCTGAACTTTGCCGCACCGAAGCACATCGGCGGGCTTGACACTTCAGACCCTCTCGATCCCAAGGTAGTGCAGTTCTGGAAAGACAAGACAGCTGAGATATATGCCCTGATTCCCGATTTCGGCGGATATCTGGTGAAGGCCAATTCAGAAGGTCAGTCAGGTCCTCAGGATTACGGCCGTACCCACGCTGACGGTGCCAATATGCTTGCAGATGCTCTCGCTCCTTACGGCGGAGTAGTGTTCTGGAGGGCTTTCGTATATGACGCCCAGGCAGAAGACCGCGCAATGCAGGCCAGCGACGAGTTCGTTCCCCTCGACGGCCAGTTCCGCGACAACGTGCTTGTCCAGGTCAAGAACGGCCCGATCGACTTCCAGCCGCGCGAGCCCATCAGCCCCCTGTTCGGCCAGGCTCCCAAGACCAACCTGATGCTCGAAGTGCAGATCACCCAGGAATACCTCGGCCACTCGAAGCATATGGTGTACCTCCATCCCCTGTGGAAGGAATGTCTTGATACCGATACCTATGAGTTCGGCAAAGGCTCGACCGTCGCCGCAGTCACCGAAGGCAAGTTCCGCGACAACAAGCTCAGCGCCATATCCGGCGTCACCAACATCGGCGACGATGCCAACTGGTGCGGCCATCAGATGGCCCAGATCAACTGGTATGCTTACGGCCGTATGGCTTGGAATCCCGACCTGAGTTCGGACGAGATCGCAGACGAATGGCTCCGCCAGACGTTCAGCAGCGATCCCAAATTCCTGAAGCCGGTCAAAGATATGCTCAACCGTTCGAGGGAAGTCAACGTCAGCTACGAGATGCCTCTCGGACTGCACCACATTATGGCTTCCAACGCCCACTTCGGTCCCGGTCCCTGGGAAACCAGCTACCGCAAGGACTGGTCGCCTCAGTTCTATCACAAGGCAGGCCCTGACGGCGTAGGTTTCGACCGTACCGTCGCCACCGGTTCCGGAGCGACAGCCCAGTACAACGAGCCGCTGGCTTCTACCTATGAGAACATCGACACTTGCCCTGAGAATCTGCTCCTTTGGTTCCACCACGTTCCTTGGGATTATAGGATGAAGGACGGCAAGACCCTTTGGGATGAACTCTGCTACACCTACCAGAGCGGTATCGAAGATGCTGAAGAGTATATAAAGATCTGGGAGAAGGCAGAACCCTATGTCGACAACCAGCGTTATCAGGAAGTCCGCACCAAACTCATCCGCCAGGCTAAGGATGCTATGTGGTGGAGGGATGCTGTAATCCTGTATTTCCAGACATTCTCGAATATGCCTATTCCTGACGACTGCTATCCCGCACAGCATACTCTCGAAGAACTGCAGCAGGTCGGAGTGTTCCGCAGACCTCAGATGCCTCAGGGCGGTGCAAGACCGCAGGGCGCTCCTCAGATGCCGCGCCAGCCTAGGCCCGAGATTTACGATATGCTGCCCGACTACACTCTTCCCGGTATGCCGGAACTCTAGCATCTGGCGTCAGACAATAAATAACCCCGGAAGCCTGAGCTTCCGGGGTTTTTATGTTACAGCCGGGATTGATTATTCCTCAGCCGGTTTTTCGCTCTTGTGTGAGTGCTGCGGGCGCTCTCCCCTGGGCTTGCGGTCGCTGTTTCCACGACGCTCGCCGGCGGGTTTGCGGTCGTTGCCGCGACGGTCACCCTGACCCTGGGGCCTGGGCTTGCGGACAGGCTCTACATATCCTTCAGGTTTGGGAAGGAGAGCTTTGCGGCTCAGACGGAGCTTGCCGGTCTTGGTGTCGACCTCGATGAGTTTGACGTCAAGCTCGTCACCTTCGTGGAGCACATCCTCGACTTTCTCAGTCTTGCCCCAGTCGATCTCAGAGATATGGAGCAGACCTTCCTTGCCGGGAAGGATCTCTACGAACGCACCGAACTCTACGCAGCTGGTGACTTTACCGTGGTAAGTCTCGCCGACCTCGGGAACTGCGCAGATGCCCATAATCCAGTCATAAGCTTTCTGCATAGCCTCTGCGTCGTTGGTAGCGATGTCAACGATGCCCTTGCCGTCAATTTCGTCGATGTTGATGACAGCGCCGGTTTCAGCCTGGATCTTCTGGATGGTCTCACCACCCTTGCCGATAACTGCACCGATGAAGTCTTTGGCAATCTCGAACGATTTGATGCGGGGAACGAAGGGTTTGTAGTCCTCACGGGGCTTGTCGATGGTCTTCATCATTTCGCCCATAATGTGCATACGGCCCTGACGTGCCTGCTCGAGGGCTTTCTCGAGAACTTCGTATGAAAGGCCGTCGACCTTGATGTCCATCTGGGTGGCGGTGATACCGTCAGCGGTACCTGTGACCTTGAAGTCCATATCGCCGAGGTGGTCTTCGTCGCCGAGGATGTCGGTGAGGATGGCGTAACGGTCATTGGGGTGGATCTCGTCAGTGATGAGGCCCATAGCAACGCCGGCGACCGGTTTGCGGATCTGGACGCCTGCATCCATAAGTGCGAGGCAGCCGCCGCAGACAGAAGCCATTGATGAAGAACCGTTGGATTCGAGGATGTCAGAAACCACGCGTACTGCGTAGGGATTCTCGGGCATCATCGGGATGACGGGCTTGAGGGCGCGCATTGCGAGGTTGCCGTGGCCGATCTCACGACGGCCGACGCCGCGCTGGCTCTTGGCTTCGCCGGTAGCGAAAGGAGGGAAGTTGTAGTGGAGGACAAACTGCTGGTCGTCCTGGATGAGAACTTCGTCCATCTCTTTCATATCGAGCTTGGTGCCGAGGGTTACGGTAGCCAGCGACTGGGTTTCGCCGCGGGTGAAGATCGCTGAACCGTGGGCGCAGGGCAGATAGTCGACTTCGCACCAGATGGGGCGTACTTCGTTGCATACGCGGCCGTCCAGACGGATGCCTTCGTCGAGAATCATATTGCGCATAGCCTCTTTCTCGACTGCGTGGTAATATCTCTCAACAAGGGGAGTCTTCTCTTCGAGCTCTTCCTCGGGGATAGTAGCGAGGAATTCGTCCTTGATGGCTACGAAGCCGTCTTCCCTTTCGTGTTTTGCCTTGAATGATTTGGCGTGGGCATAGCACTTGTCATAGCAGAACTCGTGGACAGCCTTGCGCAGGTCTTCGTCCTCGACGTCGTGAGGATAGTCACGTTTTACGTCGTTGCCGAGCTCGGTGATGAGTTCTTTCTGTACGCGGCAATGCTTCTTGATTTCTTCGTGTGCGAATTTGATGGCTTCGAGCATATCGTGTTCGCTGACCTCGTTCATCTCGCCTTCAACCATCATAATGTTCTCTTCAGTGGCGGCGACCATCAGGTCGAGGTCGCAGTCAGCCATTTCGCTGAAGTTCGGATTAATCTTGAACTGACCGTTGATGCGGGCTACCCTTACTTCTGAGATAGGACCGCCGAAAGGCAGGTTGCTTGATGCGAGTGCGCAAGATGCAGCCAGGCCGGCGAGAGCGTCGGGCTGGATGTCTTTCTCAGCGGAGATCAGGTATACATTCACGAACACTTCGAGGTGGAAGTCATCCGGCCACAGAGGACGGATAGGACGGTCGATGAGACGTGAGATGAGGATCTCGTAATCCGATGATTTGCCTTCCCTTTTCATAAAACCGCCAGGGAAACGGCCGGCAGAGTAATACTTCTCTTTGTAGTCGACAGTGAGGGGCATAAAATCAGTTCCCTCTTTTACCTCTTTGGCAGCGGTGACGGTGGCCAGCAACATAGTGCCACCCATTTTGACAACAGCAGAACCGTCGGCCTGTTTTGCAAGCTTACCGGTTTCAATCTCAATTGTCCTGCCATCCGACAATTGAATTTCTTTCTTGATAACGTTCATTAATACAACAAAAAAATAATATCCAAAAAAAAGGGGCTGTACGGTATCGGCAGCCCCTCAATAAATTTCCTATGTGATTATTTACGAAGGTTGAGTTCCTTCACAATATTTCTGTATCTCTCAATGTCAGTCTCCTTGAGATAATCAAGAAGGCGACGCCTCTTACCTACGAGACGGAGAAGTGCACGCTGGGTGTTGTGGTCCTTGTGATTCTTCTTCAGGTGCTCGGTAAGGTGATCGATACGGTAGGAAAATAAAGCAACTTGACTCTCTGCTGAGCCGGTGTCAGTATTAGACTTTCCGTATTTAGCGAAAATCTCTTGCTTTTTGTCAGCTGATAAATACTCTGCCATAATGC
>JAEEGG010006417.1_pt1 | contig 27594 bp, 24 predicted proteins | sample 9134161 | NCBI WGS metagenome assembly JAEEGG01 (sample SAMN16246543, study PRJNA631951) | gut metagenome | biome: gut microbiome; feature: rumen; material: CR-attached | host: Bos | place: Iran: Karaj | collected 2018-10 | reverse complement strand
CTGTGTTATCGCTCAGCGGAGGAAAGCGACGTCCTGCCCCGCCTGATGGACGCGGCGGAACGAAAACTGGAGCTGCTTCCGGAAGGTGAATCCTTCTCCCCCTGGGAAATCAAAGCATAAAAACAAAGCGCTGCCCGTCCGGACAGCGCTTTTGCTTATCCCTGTGAATCAGATCAGCGAAAGGCTCAGTTCCATCATGTTGCGGAAACCTACCTGCCGTTCCTCGGCCGGCAGTTCCTCACCCGTGACCAGGCTGTCGGAAATGGAACACATCGCCAGGGCGTTTTTCCCGGCCCTTGCCGCATTGATATAGAGGGCAGCCGCTTCCATTTCCACCGCCAGTACGCCCAGCTTGGACAGGATATCAATCTGGCTTGTTTCGGAATAGAACGCGTCCGAGGAGAAGATCGGTCCGCACTCTACGTGGACAGGCAGGTCTTTGGCGTTTTCCACGGTTTTGGCCAGCAGTTCGTAGCTGCAGCAGGGCGCCGCGTTTCCGCGGAATCCGAAACTGCTGAGGTAGCCGGAATCCGTATAGGCGCTCATGCCGATCACGATATCTTTCAGCTTCAGCTTCGGAGAGATCGCGCCGGCTGAACCGATCCGGATGATGTTTTTGACATCGTAGAAATTGAACAGTTCGTAGGAATATATGCCGATGGAGGGCATTCCCATTCCGTGGCCCATCACGCTCACTCTCTTGCCTTTGTAGGTGCCGGTGAAGCCCAGCATTCCGCGGACGTTGTTGAACTGAACGGGATTGTCGATGAAATTCTCCGCCATGAACTTGATGCGCATGGGATCTCCCGCCATGATGACGGTTTCCGCAATTTCGCCCAACTTGGCTTCGATATGGGGTGTAGGAACTTTTGCCATAATATATATAAGGTTAAGTGTTAAAATACGAGGAATGCGATGCCTGCGGCAAGCGCTGCGCCAACCATGGGGCCGGCAACAGGCACCCAGCTGTAGTACCAGCCGCTGCCTTTCTTGCCCTTGATGGGCAGGATTGCGTGTGCGCAGCGGGGGCTAAGGTCACGGGCGGGGTTCAGTGCATAACCGGTGGTTGCACCGAGCGACATGCCGATGGACATGATGATGCAGGTAACGGGGAATGCGCTCACTGCTCCCACCACACCGGTATTTCCGGGAGCGGCCAGGGCGATGATCGCGAACACCAGCAGGCAGGTTGCCACCACTTCGCAGAAGAAGTTGCGCCAGGGGTTGTGGATTGCAGGCATGGTGCAGAAGGTGCCGAGGATTGTGTCCGGGCTATCTGCCGTGGCTTTGTAGTGATCTTTGTAGAACAGCCACACCAGTACGGCGCCAACGAAGCCGCCCAGCATCTGGGCAACGACATAACCCAGCACATCCGACCAGGGGAACGAGCCGAATATGGCAAGGCCCAGCGATACGGCAGGGTTCAGGTGGGCACCTGAAACGGGGCCTGCGATGAAAACGCCCGCCATAACGGCAAAGCCCCAGCCCAATGTGATCACGATCCAGCCTGCGCCCTTCGCCTTTGATTTCTCCAGCGAGCATGCGGCGCAAACGCCATCTCCGAGCAGCACCAGCACCAGCGTGCCGATAAACTCAAAAATATACTTTTCCATAAACATACCCTCTTATTCTATTTTATTGTTCTCTTAATTGCATCTTCCCAGCCGGCTTTGAGGGAGGAGACATCCGCGCCGGTGGGGGAGAAGACGCGCTCTGCTTTCCACTGGCTTTTTACTTCCTCCAGGGAGCCCCAGTAGCCAACGGCGAGGCCTGCGAGGTAGCAGGCGCCGAGGGCCGTGGTTTCCGTCACCTCCGGGCGAACCACCGACGAGCCCAGGATATCGGCCTGGAACTGCATCATGAGGTTGTTACGGGAGGCGCCGCCATCCACTTTAAGTTCTGCGAGCCGCACGCCTGCGTCACGCTCCATGGCGCCCACGATGTCCATCGTCTGGAAGGCGATTCCCTCCAGGGCTGCGCGGGCGATATGGGCCGCAGTGGTGCCGCGGGTGATGCCGCAAATAACGCCGTGTGCATACTGGTCCCAGTACGGGGCGCCCATGCCGGTGAGTGCCGGCACGAAGTACACGCCGCCATTGTCCGGAACCGTAGAAGCCAGAGCCTCTATTTCGCCGGAGCTACGGATGATTCCCAACCCGTCGCGAAGCCACTGCACCACGGAGCCGCCCACGAAGATGGATCCTTCAAGGGCGTAGTTCACTTTGTCGCCGATCTTCCAGGCGATGGTGGTGAGGAGGTTGTTCTTGGAAAGGATGGGCTTCTCGCCGGTGTTCATCAGCAGGAAGCAGCCCGTGCCGTAGGTGTTTTTCACCGAGCCGGGCGTGGTGCACATCTGGCCGAAAAGTGCGGCCTGCTGGTCCCCGGCGATACCGCCGATGGGAACCTCGTGCGCAAAGATCGTTGTTTTGGTGCAGCCGTACACCTCCGAGGAGGACTTCACGGCCGGCATCATCGACAGGGGAATGCCGAAGAGTTCCAGCAGTTCCTTGTCCCACTCCAGCGTGTGGATGTTAAACAGCATGGTGCGGGAGGCGTTTGTAACGTCTGTTACGTGCACGCTGCCGCGCGTTAGCTGCCACACAAGCCAGGAATCCACAGTGCCGAAGCGCAGCTTGCCCTCATTCGCCTTTTCGCGCGCGCCGGGCACATTGTCCAGAATCCATTTGATCTTGGTGCCGGAGAAATATGCGTCGATGATGAGCCCCGTCTTGGAGCGTATGAAATCCGTATGGTCGCGCAGGGAGTCGCAATACTCCGAGGTGCGCCTATCCTGCCACACGATGGCGTTGTACACGGGTTCACCGGTTTCCGCGTCCCATACGATGGTTGTTTCCCTTTGATTTGTTATGCCGATAGCGGCGATTTCCTTGCCCCCGATGCCGATCCTCGAGATGGCCTCCGCGATTACCGCGGCCTCCGACGACCAGATTTCCATGGGGTTGTGTTCCACCCAGCCGGGTTTGGGGAAGTACTGGGTGAATTCCATTTGCGCCGTGGAGCGGATATGCCCCTCATGGTCGAAGACTATCGCCCTCGAGGAACTGGTGCCCTGGTCCAGCGCAAGAATGTATTTTTCCATTGATTAAAGGTTAAGTTTCAGTGTGTTTTGCCTTTACCGGCTCACTTTTCCGCTGCCATAGGGGAGGCTGATGCCGCCGTCGCGGATGCCATTCTTGAAGTGGCCGAGCCAGGCGCTGCCGTCATCGGCCAGGAAGATACCCAGACCGCTTGCCACGCCCCGGAAGGTTTCTCCGAAGTATACTCCGCCTTCCATGGGAATCCATTCGAAGCGATAGTCTGAATAATCGCCCTTGCCGGGATACAGGTCCGAAGGGGCGCCGGCGGAGAAGCGGCCGCGATAAAGCGCGCGGCCATATTCGTCGTAGCAGGTGCCGTTGCCGGAGGCCTTGCCGGCGGAATATCCGCCAACGTAGACCATGCAGCCTTCGCAGGCTCCGAACTGGAAGCTGCTGCCGCCAACCAGGTAGATGCCTTCGCCACTGCGGGTGCCGTTGTCGTACTGGCCAAGGTAGCATGAACCGTCGTACCATTTATAAATGCCGAAGCCGTGGCGTTTGCCGGCGGAGTTCAGTTCGCCTTTGAAGCGATCTGCGTTGCCATCTGCATTCTTGTACGTTTTGGTTACGTTGCCCAGCACCTTTTCCAGCGCTGCCACCCAGCCGGTGGAGGAGAGTTCAACTCCCGCGGTTTCCGCCTGGGAGACGTTTATCTTCACGGTTTTGGACCCTGCGGTTACGTGGAAAACGAAGCTGCGGGCTTCACCGTCGTTGGCGCTGCAAACGAGGATGAAGCTAGTGCGGGATTTGTTTTCCAGGATGCACCAGGAGGGGAGACCGGTTACCGAATAGTCCGATGCATTTGTGTCGACGAAGAATATTTCCCTGCCGCCCGCAGCGTCGAAGCTGCTGGAGGATTCCGTGGCATTGCTATCCACGTACAGGTAGATATTCTGGGGGCGCGGTGCCATTTCCTCCGCGGCTGCCATGAAGGAGCCGTGGAGGAATAGCATAGCGCTTATAAGTATGAGCCCAAATGTTCTCATGGTTTAATCTCCGTCGTCTTCGTACTCTCTCATTTCAATTTCCGAGCCATCGTAACGCATGAACAGCTGACCGTTCAGTCCTTCACGCTTATTTTCCGACCACAGACCGAAGCAGCTGTCGAAATCGTCCCACACGTGAACGCCCCATCCGTGGAGCTGAGTGCCGTATGTTTCGCCGATGTACCACCTGTGCCACTCGTGGATGCTTGAATCCATGTGCACAATCTGGAAGAGATAGCCGGAATAGTTATCCCCGTTGGGATAGGTGCCGGTGGGAACGCCGTTTTCGAATTCGCCGTAATAGATGAGCTTGCCGTCCCTGTCGTAGCAGGTGCCGGTGCCATGGGCCTGGTTGTTATTGAACTCGCCCACATAGATCTTGGTGCCGGGGCAGTTGGTGAATTCATAGGTGAAATCGCCGATGATGTAGATACCCATGCCGGTGCGTTCGCCATCCACCCATTCGCCGAAGTAGAAGCTCTTGACGGGCCAGTAGTATGCGCCGTAGCCGTTGCGGAGGCCACCGCTCATGAGGCCCTTGTAGCAGCTGCCGTCTGAATAGGTGCTGGTGGGATTCGCAAGAGCCTTGCGGAGAATTTCAATCCAGGTATCCGGATCCGAGATGATGTTGGGAGTGCCGAGGTAGGTGCTTTCAAAGTCGCTCTGGTCCACATCGCCGCCGTTCCAGGGATCGTAGGATTCGCCATTGGGATTGCCGGCCTGATTCACGTAGATGGTAACTTTGAGTTTGCCGGCCTCTACACGGAAATAGTCGCTCCTTTCATCCGTCATGGAGTTGGCCTCGCATACCAGGAAGAAGCTGGTTGCGGTTTTGCTCTCGATTGTGCAGAATCCGGGAATGCCCCAGAAATCATAATCCGGACTGTCTGTTTCCACGTAGAAGATTTCTCTGCCGCCGTCGCACGTGAAGTTGGCAGTGATAGAATCGTCATCATCACCCTTCTTGCCGTCGATGAGGAGCTTTTTGGGATTTGCATAGGATTCCTGCTCCACGTTGATGCGGGCTTCGTCGTTGCCGTCGTTCACGGTTACGCCCATGTAGTCCGAGCGGTATACGGGAGTTTTGTTGGGTTCGCAAACCAGGTCGAAGCCCTTGGAGGTTACGTTTTCAATCTTGCAGAAAGAAGGAACGCCCCAATAGTCGAAGGGAATGCCCGCTGCGGTTTTAACATCGATGTACCTTCTGCCGCCCTGTTTGGGGAAGGTGAAGTTGAGAACCCTTTCGCCGTTCACCCATACAAGGGGTTCCGGTTCCGGATCTGCGATAACGGTGCACTTCTGGGTGGCGAGTAGCTTGCCCTTAACCCAGACTTCAACCGTGTATTCACCTGCCTCGAAGGAGCCGCCGGAGTTGGTGCCCCAGCCGGAAAGGAGGGCTGTGTTGCCGTCTCCGGGGCGGGTAGTAAGATCCACAGTGTAGCTGTATTCATTTTCTTCATCGCCGGAAAGGGTTCCGTCCGGCCTGAGGACCTTCACGCCCACTGTAATGGTTTCGTCATTCTGCGCTGAATAGGTGATGCGCGGAGTGAGGTAGAACAGCTCCGACGAGAGATATGCCTGGCCGTAAGGGGCGAGTTCATTGTCGTCTACATCCGTGTTGCCGATTTCCAGTTTGGTAATGGAGAAGCCGGACATGTGAGAGCGGCAGGCGGCGATGAGGGCGTCCAGGTCGTTGTTGGAAGGAAGATCGCTGCATTTTTTAGCCGCCACGAAGAATTCCACGGCTTTCTGGTGCAAACCTCTTTCGCAAAGTGCAATGCCTTCTGCGCGGGTTTCCGCATAGCATCCCCGGCCACTTGCCATGGCCATGAATGAGGAAGCCATTCCAAGGAGCACGGCTCCGATTAAGAGAAGTGACTTTTTCATATAAATAGAATTAGTGTTGAATAATCACATTTTTTACCTCTCAAATATAAGTAATAAAAAGCACATAAACAACTTTATGCGCCGCGTACATATCCAAATGTGGTGCCAGAGCCTCTCAGAGACCGGAAACTCCGTAGCCGAACAGAGCGAAATCCCCCTTGAGGGGATCGTCCGGGAAAACCTTCGCCAAGGCCGATGTGAGCTTGATTGCTGCGCTCATGGAGGCGGTGCGGCTTTTCACGAGCCCCAGTTTCCCGGCTTCCGAAAGCACATGGGTATCCATGGGAATGATGAGGGTTCTCTTGTCGATGAAACCGCTCCACAGACCCAGGTCCACGGGGGAGCCGTCACGGACCATCCAGCGCAGGAACATGCACACTCTCTTGCAGGCCGATGACGCGTCTTTCGGCACAAGCCCGCCTGCTCCGCCGAAGCGTGAGCAGATTGCTTTTACAGCCTCGAGCCCCGTGCTTGCTCCGGTCTTTTTAACATACTCTCCAAGGCTTCCGTCAACCTCAAGTATTCCTTTATATGTATCGAGGAAAGTGTATATGTCAGAGCGTGTATTGAGGCGGTAGAAACAGCGTTTGTCCTGAGCGCTAAGGTGCTCTTTGAAGCCGCCATCACGGACCCAATCATGCACCTTGGTGCCGCTCCAGTCCAGCAGCTGCTGAACCTTGGGAAGGAACTGCGAACGGGCCCCGTAACTGAGGCAGGAGGTGATGAATGCGAGAGCCTCCCGGTTCAAGGCTCCATCCACCTGATGCATGAACCAAGAAGGGTCTCCCTGTATGAACTCCGATGTCTCATACAAAGAGGCCCATTCCTTTAATCGGCTGGGAACAGAACCCGTCATTTGATGAATTCGTGCGAGGTTGTCATGGCCTTGGGATCCAGGGCTTCGTCCAGTTTTTCCTTGGTCATGTAACCGTTTTCAAGCACAAGGTCGTACACGCTGCGGCCGCTTTCCAGCGCCTCCTTTGCAACTTTTGTGGAAGCCTTGTAGCCGATGTAGGGGTTAAGGGCGGTAACGATGCCGATGGAGTTCTTCACCATCTCATAGCAGTGCTCCACATTCACGGTGATGCCGTCGATACACTTCGTGCGAAGGGTGTCGATGGCGTTCCTGAGCCATGTCACGCTCTCCAGGATGGACTGGGCGATCACGGGCTCCATAACGTTAAGCTGCAGCTGGCCGGCCTCCGCGGCGAAGGCAACGCAGGTGTCGTTGCCGATAACCTTGAAGCACACCTGGTTGGTTAACTCCGGGATAACGGGGTTCACCTTGCCGGGCATGATGGAAGAGCCGGGCGCCATGGGGGGCAGGTTGATTTCATGAAGGCCGCAGCGGGGGCCGGAAGCCATGAGGCGAAGGTCGTTGCAGGTCTTCGAAAGCTTGATGGCCAGGCGCTTGAGGGCTGCGGAATAGCTCACGTACGCGCCGGTGTCCGGGGTGGCTTCAACAAGGTCCGGGGCCTTCTCGAAAGAATCGCCGGTGAATTCCGACAGTTTGCGGGTGCAGAGCTCCGCGAAGCCGGGAACGGCGTTAAGGCCAGTGCCGATTGCGGTACCGCCCATATTGATTTCCTTCAGGAGCACTGCGTTGCGGTTAAGGTTCGCAATCTCTTCCTCCAGGTTGTTGGCGAAGGCGTTGAATTCCTGGCCGGAGGTCATGGGAACGGCGTCCTGCAGCTGGGTGCGGCCCATCTTGATGACATCCTTGAATTCTTCTCCCTTTGCGCGGAGAGATACGATAAGGTTCTCCAGCGAGGCGATGAGTATCCTGTTCATGCGGAAGAAGGTGTAGCGGAATGCCGTGGGATATGCGTCGTTTGTGCTCTGGGCGCAGTTAACATGGTCGTTGGGGGAGCAGTACTGGTATTCTCCCTTTTTGTGGCCCATGAGCTCCAGGGCGCGGTTTGCGATAACTTCGTTGGCGTTCATGTTCACCGAGGTGCCGGCACCGCCCTGCATCATGTCCACAGGGAACTGGTCGTGGAACTTACCAGCGACTATTTCCTTACAGGCGTCTATGATGGCGTAGCCAATCTTCTGGTCCAGGACACCCAGCTCCATGTTGGCTGCCGCGGCGGCCATTTTCACATAGGCTATGGATTTGATGTACTCCGGATAGTGGAGCATCTTGGTGGTGGATATTCTGTAATTGTTGAGTGCCCTCTGGGTTTGTACGCCATAGTAGGCATCGGCAGGAACCTGAAGTTCGCCAAGAAGGTCGCTTTCGACCCTGAATTTTTGCTCGGACATAGTTTTAATAAGCGTGTTATAGGAATACAAATATAGGTATATTTGGCGAAATAAGGAAAGATTTCGTATCTTCGCAGATGATGAGTTGAAATAAAACGCTGAACAATAATGAGAAAAGTATTACTCCTGGTAGCCGGTGCGCTTCTGAGCCTCGGCGCCTTTGCCCAGAGCGGCGGAATTTCGCCTGAAATGCTCCAAACCATCAGGGGCTCCTATAAGGGAGATGCCTCGGACCGCGCAATCCAGAATGCGCTTAACGCGGCGGCTATCAACGTGCTGGCCGCATCCACCGAAAGGATTGCCATGATAGACACGCATTTCAGCGACGAGGTCCACACCGTTGGCCGCACGGATCAGAAATCCTCCGGCCGCTGCTGGCTGTTCACCGGAATGAACGTGCTGCGCGCCAAGATGATCGACAAGTACGATCTGGGCCAGTTCACCCTATCCCAGAACTACCTGTTCTTCTACGACCAGCTGGAGAAGGCGAACCTGTTCCTTCAGGCCGTCATCGACACAAGGAATCTCCCCATGGACGACCGCAAGGTTGAATGGCTCTTCGCCCATCCCATCGGCGACGGCGGCCAGTTCACCGGAGTATCCAACCTGGTGATGAAGTACGGCGTGGTTCCTTCGGAGGCCATGCCGGAGACTCTGAATGCCAATAGCACGGCGCAGATGAGGGCACAGCTGAGCAACCTTCTCCGCCAGGACGGGCTCAAACTCCGGGAGGCCCCCAGGGCCGGAGCACAGTCCATGAAGCTGGCAATGCTCAAGGAAGTGTACCGTGTGCTCGCCCTGTGCCTGGGCGTTCCTCCAGCAGAGTTCACCTGGGCCCGGTACGACTCCAAGGGCAAGTTCGTGAGCGAGAAGACCTATACTCCGCTGGATTTCTACAAGGAGTTCATCGGGGAAGACCTGGAGAACAATTACGTGATGGTGATGAACAATCCCACCCTCGAGTATAATAAGGTATACGAGATCGAGTGGGACCGCCACGTGTACGACGGCCAGAACTGGGTGTACGTGAACCTTCCCATGGATCGCATCAAGGAAATGGCCATCGCCTCCATCAAGGACAACACCGCCATGTATTTCTCCTGCGACGTGGGCAAGTTCCTGGACCGCAAGAGGGGAGTGGCCGATATCGCCAATTTCGACTATGAGTCGCTCCTTGGCGTGCACTTCACCATGGACAAGAAGGAGCGTATCCTCACCGGTGCCAGCGGCTCAACCCACGCTATGACTCTCATCGCCGTGGACATCAAGGACGGTAAACCCGTCAAGTGGATGGTGGAGAACAGCTGGGGCGCAACCAGCGGCTACAAGGGCAATATCATCATGACGGACCAGTGGTTCGACGAGTACATGTTCCGCCTTGTCGTGGAGAAGAAATACGTGCCTGCCGACATCCTTGGGATGATGTCCCAGAAACCTATCCTGCTTCCCGCCTGGGATCCCATGTTTAAACCCGAAGAGTAATGAAACGACTTGCACTTATATTAGCCGGTCTTGTACTTGGCGGTCTTTTGGCCGGCGCTCAGGATTTTCCCCATATCCCGGACAATACCGTTTGCCTCGATCAATACGGAGGTATTGGCGACGGAATTACCCTTAACACAGATGCTTTCGCAAAGGCAATTAAAGCATTGGAGAAGCAGGGGGGAGGTACCCTCATGGTGCCGCAAGGCTTGTTTCTGAGCGGCCCCATCGTCCTGAAAGACAATATCAACCTTCACCTGGCAAAAGGAGCTGTAATCCTCTTTTCCCCGGATAAGGCCCATTTCCTGGTGGACGGCAAGGTTAAGCCGTGCATATCGGCCTCCAAGAGGCACGACGTGTGCATCAGCGGGGATGGAATCATCGACGGGAACGGGGAGTGGTGGAGAGCCGTCAAGCGTGGCAAGGTTTCGGACGTGGAGTGGTCGGACTACAGGAGGATGGGCGGCACCGTTACGGAAGACGGATCGCTGTGGTATCCCTTCGGCCTTAATAACTATGCCGATATTGCCGATGACTTCCGCACCCAGGAGAAGATGCGCACGCACCTGGTGCGGTTTACGGACTGTGAGAGGGTTGCGGTGATGGGCGTGACGCTTCAGAATTCTCCCAAGTTCCATCTGGTGCCGCAGAGGTGCGAGGACGTGTATATCGACGGAATCACGGTCCGCTGCCCCTGGAATGCCCAGAACGGCGACGGAATAGACATCATGAGCTGCGAGGATGTGCTTGTAAGAAACTGCACTGTGGATGTTGGGGATGACGGAATATGCCTCAAGGCCGGCGGCGGTGCGAAGGGCGTAGAGGACGGCCCCTGCAAGAACATTGTGCTAGAGAACAATACGGTCTTTCACGCCCACGGTGGCTTTGTAATAGGCTCGGAGTTCTCCGGCGGTATGCAGGATATCGTTGTGAGGAACAATGTGTTCAGCGGCACGGATACTGGCCTTCGCTTCAAGAGCGCCCCGGAAAGGGGAGGCAAGTGCTCCAATATCCGCATCCACGATATCATAATGAGTGACATCAGGGGAGAAGCCATAGTCTTTGAAACCTCCTATGCCAACCGCAGCGCCGGTGATGAAGATGCCGTGGCTGCCCAGACCCTTAACTACCTTCCGGATTTCTGCGATATCGTGATAGAGCGCGTTGTGTGCCGCGATGCCCGCATCGCAGTCCGTGCACAGGGTTCCCTGCAGATGATACACGACATCGCAATCCGTGAAAGCACCATCTTCTACACCGAGAAGGAGAGGGTTGTGGATGACCCTTCAATGATCAGCTTCGAAAACGTCCGTTTTCTCACGTATGAGCCGTAAAATGTAAAGCGCTCACACACAGCGTGTTACGAGAAATGCCTGGGGCGTTTTTGCTCCAGGCATTTTTAGTATATCGTTGATTCAGTGCGAGTTACATTTTACGCGCTTGTTTTGGCGGCGGGGCGTTTCTCGCCCAGGACGCACCAGCGGATGAAGGGGATGCGGCGGATGATTTCGTACAGGAGCGGGGTTATTGTGAACACGGCTACCGTGAGAATCACGTACATTGCCCACGGCGGGAGCTGGGTGTAGACCTTCAGCATGTAGCCCAGGCTGGCGACTACGGCGTAATGCAGGATGTAAAGGCCGAAGCTGCATTTGGTCATGTATGTGGCAAAGGCCGATGTGCGGTTGAAGCGGGCCTTGAACCAGCCCATCATGCCAAGGCACATGAGCCAGCCGTACAGGCAGTTGAGCGGGCTTCCGAGGTACTGGGGAGTGGTGTTGTCCTGCCCAAAGGTTGTGCCGATGAGAACGCCGCCGGCAACCACCGCGCAGGCAAGGAGCGGAATCCAGGCATTGCCCACTTTTTCCTGCACATCCTCGTGCGAGAACACGAAGTATCCCATAAGGAACGGCACCAGATAGAACAGAGGCTTGTACAGGTTGTAAAGCCCGTCTGCGCTTTCCGGCCTGGGATTCTGGATAATGAGCTGCTCACCCGCCCAGAAAAGGATACCCAGAAGGATAATCCACACAATGCTCAGTTTCCCGCACCACTGATGGAAGCGGTTCTTCGGATCCAGCTTTCGGATGAGCAGAAGCAGCAGCGAGAACAGCCACAGGTCCTGGATGAACCACAGGGGGCCGGTGCCGCTTAGTGCATACATGAAATACTTGGCTACGCCGGGCATTCCGGCGAAGGATTCGGTGTTGGCCGCGGCCACGGCCGTATTGAAGTAGCCCACCATCCATTGGAAAACGAACAGTCCGATGGTGGCTGGTACGAGGAGTTTCCGCGTACGGGCCTTGAACCAGGGCTTGGCGTCGTATTTCTCCAGAGCGTACCTGGCGCTCATGCCGGCAAGAAGGAACAGAAGGGGCATGAACCAGGGGTACAGGATGTACATTACCACATCCTGGTACTGCGGGCCGTCGCCAAAGCCGCCTATGCCGCCGAATACACCTTTATTATTATAGAAGTAGATAACATGGTAAAACAGCACCAGGAGAACAGTTACCCAGCGCAGATTGTCTATCCAATGCTTTCTCATTTTGTGAGCCCTCCCATGGCCTGGTCAATTACGTTTTGAAAAATTTCCGTCTTAAGGAGAACCATGCCTTTCTGGTCTCCAAGAACCAGCAGGGCGTCGCCTGCCTTGATGTCATAAATCTTGCGGGCATCGCGCGGAATCACGATCTGCCCCTTGTCGCCCACCTTCACAACACCGAAGATGTATTTTCCGTCTTGTTCCTGCATAAAGTATGAAAAGTTAGAAATTTCCAACAAATATAACACAATTATCGGCATCGGCAAAAAAAAATTGCATATATCGGCCTGAATAGCTAAATTTGTATCCCGTATTTTTCAAACCAAGGCAAAATGAAATACGGGTTCGACAACGAGTTATATCTCAAGATTCAATCGGAACACATCAAGGAGCGCATCGCCAAATTCGGCGATAAACTGTACATGGAATTCGGCGGCAAGCTGTTCGACGACTACCATGCCTCACGCGTGCTGCCGGGCTTCCAGCCGGACAGTAAGCTCCAGATGCTCATGCAGCTGAAGGACGACCTTGAGATTATAATCGTAATCAGCGCCGTGGACATCGAGAAAAACAAGATCAGGGCCGATCTTGGCATCACCTACGACGTGGATGTGCTTCGCCTCCGCGACGAATTCCTGGAGCGCGGCCTAAGCGTTAACAGCGTTGTCATAACCCATTTCAACGGCCAGTCCAGCGCGGAGGCATATCGCGCCCGTCTGGAGCGCATGGGAATCACTGTATACTATCACCATACAATAGAAGGATATCCCAATAACGTCGCCCTCATCGACTCGGATGAAGGATTCGGCAAGAATGATTACGTGGTAACGTCCAAACCGCTGGTGGTGGTTACGGCTCCCGGCCCCGGCAGCGGCAAGATGGCCGTGTGCCTGAGCCAGCTGTATCAGGAGAACAAGAGGGGAGTGAAGGCCGGATATGCCAAGTTCGAGACTTTCCCCGTGTGGGACATGCCGCTCACCCATCCCGTGAACATGGCGTACGAAGCCGCCACGGCGGATCTAGAAGACGTGAACATGATAGACCCGTTCCACCTGGACGCATACGGCACCACTGCGGTGAACTACAACCGCGACATCGAGATTTTCCCGGTGATGAACGCCCTGTTTGAGGACATTTACGGCCAAAGCCCGTACAAGAGCCCCACGGATATGGGAGTGAACATGATCGGCTCCTGCATCTGTGACGATGAAGTGTGCCGCGAGGCCTCGCTTCAGGAGATTATCCGCCGCTACTACACCGCCCTCTGCAATTATGCCGACGGCAAAGCCAAGGAAAGCGAAATCAACAAGATATCCCTGCTGATGAAGCGGGCGAAGATCACCACGGCAGACCGCAAAACCACGGTTGTGGCCCGCGAAAGGCTGGAGCGCAGCGGAGTTGCCACAGCGGCCATCGAACTGCCGGACGGCACAATCCTGTCGGCCGAAACATCGCCCCTCCTGGGCCCCAGCGCCGCTCTTCTGCTGAACGCCACAAAGCATCTTGCCGGCATCGAGCACAACGTGAAGCTCATCCCTCAAACGATGATCGCCCCCATCCAGAAAACCAAGGTTACATACCTGCACGGCCACAATCCCCGCCTTCACACAGACGAAGTTCTGGTTGCGCTTTCCATGCTCAGCCTCCTGGACGAGAAATGCAAGCAGGCTCTGGACCAGCTCCCGAACCTCAAGGGCTCCCAGGTGCACTCCACCGTTATGCTTTCGGAAGTGGACCGCAAGACATTCAACAAATTAGGGATCACACTCACATGCGACCCCATACGAAAAATCAAGAAGATCTAAAACGGAGTTTACTCCTGCTGCACGGCTTCCTGCTCCGCTTTCACGGCGGGCTCAACCTCCACCACGGCGCCTTCCGCCTCAAGGGCGAGGCGCAGCTCTTCCGCCTGCTCCACCGATGCGTTTTCAGTTATAACCGCCGGCACATCGTTCACCAGGTTGAACGCATCCTTGAGTTCTATATCAAGGAAGTTGCGCACGATTTTCACTACCTTAACCTTGTTGGGGCCAACCTCTTTGAGGGTAACCTTCTGGGGCTCACCGGCCATGGCCGCCCCCACGAAGAGGCAGCAGAACGCAAGTATAAACAGAATCTTTTTCATAACAACTGGCAAGTTAGCAATTATTTCTCATAAATGCATATTATATGCCATCTTAATTGTATGAATGGATGCCGCCTAAAATCAGGTTAACCCCAAAATAGGTAATAAGCACGCAAACGAATGCCGCGATGCAGAATCCGTGGAAGAAACGGGTGTTCCGGAAGGGTTTCAGAATCCTCCCGTGAAATGCAAAGGAGTAAACCATGAATGTAACCAGAGCCCATGTCTCCTTGGGGTCCCAGCCCCAGTAATTTCCCCAGGAAATATTAGCCCAAACCGCGCCGATGAATGTGCCGAATACCAGCAGGAAAACAGCTGGATACAGAATTACAAGGCTGATATCGCGAAGACGCCGTGATGCGTCTTTCGGCACTATCAGGCCCATGATTCCGTTAAATGCCGCTATGCCTAAAAGAGTGTAAGACAGCATCATAGAAAGCACGTGTATGGAAAGTAGGGGAGAACGGAGCACAGGCATAAGATGAGTAATCTGGGTACCATCTCCGCTTCTTGCGGCCAGCAGCATGGTGAAGCCCGAAAGGAGGAAGCCCATCGGCAGAACCAGAGGGTGCTTTTTCCACAGGATGCACACCGCCACTGCCGAGAACAAGGCCATGAGCATCATCACTGAATATCTTCCTGCGAAGGGCACCTGGCCCGACAAGCCCCAACGAAGCCCCAGCGTGAGAGTGAGATATACAAGCAGAATCCATCCAAGGCATGCCGATGTGAGCTTCGCCCAGCGAGGATAACTGCGATTCCGCGACAGGTAAACCGCCAGCAGGATGAACAGGAACATGCCCCAGGCCAGTGAGACGATGAATGGAATCGTCGGAATGGCTATATGGTTGTATAGTATTTCTGCGTTCATGATTTATTCATCCTTTTAATGGTTCTCCTGAAAACGGTGTCCTTCTGAAAGAAAAATCCGATCATGGAAATCAGAAGAAGCAGGTATCCGGTGTAGGTGATGCCTATTCCCCAGGGATCGCGGTTGATGGCAAGGATGGATGCCTCATCGTCATAATCGGCCTGATAAAAACGGTATCCGTCTATCCGGGCAATCTTGTTCATCGAGATCTCGTACCTGTTGCCGCCGGCGAGAACAACGCTTTTATAATCGGAGGGCATGCGGGAACCGGGGTAGTACTGGATATCGAAGCTTTCCAGGGTCATGGGGCAGGGAAGGGGGCACATCTTGGAGTCGCTGCGTTCCCACTCGGAAACTTCCTCTCCTCGGGGAAGGCGCACCTCGCCGTCTTCGCCTGTGAGATGCGTTACCAATGCTCCGGCAAGGACAACCACAAATGCAATGTGAAGCATAAGCGTAAAAGGTTTCCTTCCGGTTTTCATGGATATCAGAAGGCATAGTCCGCTAACGGCAAGCGTTCCCCAGAGCGCAAAGAAAAGCGGGCTGTGATACACAAGGCGTAATGCACTGTCCGTCCCATGTATCTTCTCAAGCACTGTGGCTGCCATCATCATGAGGATGAGGGCAGCCAGGGTGCTGAAACTGATAATTGCTGTTATTCTACGGTAATTCTTCATTAAATGGAATCGATGAATTTCACAACTGCGTCACGTTCTTCCTTGGTGAGATTGAAGAACTTCACCGTGGCGGAATAGGCGTCGCTCTCGCGGGAATATCCGTGCCACATGATGGCCTCTACAACGTTACGGGCCCTGCAATCGTGCAAGCGGTCGCTGCGTCCGGTGTTCAGTGTGGAAAGGCCGCGTCCCCAAAGAGGAGTTGTGCGGCACCAGGTTCCGTGGATGTCGTTCTTCATCCACAGCCTGTGCTGGATAAAGTCGGAGTATGGCCAGATTGTCTGGTTGGCATAGCGGGGAAGGGGCTTGGTGCCATTGAGGGCAGGCGACCAGTAGTTGTCTTCGCCGGTTTTCCAGGAAGGCCTGTGGCAGCTTGCGCAGCCCATTTCGCCAAAGAGCCTCTTGCCTTTCTGCACTGCGGGATCGTTCAGGTTGCGTGCCCTGGGGATGGCCAGGCCGCGGTGCCACACCATGAAGTCGTAGAATTCATCGGCAGTCATCTCGGGCTCGAAATTGTGATAGGCGTTGTCGAACTGGTTGGTCTTGGGACTAAGAAGGGCCAGCACGGCTTCGGAAATCTCCGCGTCGGTAACCGTACCGTTCTTGTCCACATCCACATAATAGGGAGAAGATGCGCCATCTGCTTTGATGGCGGCGATGACGCTCTTGTTCTCGGACATTGCCTTTGCCCAGGCCAGGGTAGTGTAAAGGAAGGGACGGTCGGGCCTGGAAACATTGGTGATGTTCCAGATGGCGTTTGCACCTGCTCCATCCTGCAGTGTGCCGCGGGTCATGGCGTAGGTGAACTTCTTCAGGAGTTTGCCGTCCATGTAGGTGTCGCGCTCGTAATACTTGCCATTTGCATCGTAACCGGCACCGTTTGCTCCGGCCTGCCAGTTATGGTAGTATGCACCGGCGGCGAAGTCTCCCGCAGCCTTGTCCCAGAAGGCGGAATTCAACTCAACGTAGGGTGCTTCGGCGGCATATTGCTCTTTGATGGCTTCCTGAGGAATTGCATCGATAAGACCGCTGCCGGGTATGCCGATGGTGCTCTCCAGGCGGAATCCCACCTGATTGCCCTGCGCCCGTGCAGTTTCATAAGGAGTGGGGGATGTGTTGAACGCGCTCTCCGGGATATTGACCTCCGGGTAGATGAGGGCGTATTTCTCACCGTCCGGGAATGTCATCGGCAAACCGCTTTCCATCGCCGTCACATTAATCCACTGGATGGAAATCTGATTCTCGTCGATAGGGGGAAGGAAGGGCGATTCCGCCATGGTCTGGGGCATGCCTGTAACCTCGGCCACATACGGCCCGTCATTGGGATTCGTGGCGCTCTGATGATAGACTACGAGCAGATAGCCGTTACCGAAGGCTTCTGTTCCGTTGGCCTTATACGTGTGCTGCCACTGGCCGTGGCCATATCCCGGATGGCAATCCAGGCAGCCCTTGCGAACCGCAGCGGGACCGCGTCCCTTGAATGGCGGCTGATTCACGGTAACATTCCTTTCGAAGAAGGCCTCGCCGTGGTTGAAGGCGGCACTAAGTCCCATCCTCGTAACGGCCGGAGCGGGATCTTCGTAACATCCGGGAGACACATTGTCCGTGGTGCCCAGTTCTCCGCCAGGATACCACTCTTCCGCGGTGAAGTTGCCAACTGCCTTGCCCACATATTTCCCGTCAGACTCCTTGAAGGCAGGGTTGTTCTTCCGATCACAAGAAACGGAGAGCACCGCAAAGCAGAGAAATAAAACCAAATACTTTTTCATAGCTTATTGTTTTACAATCCAGTCCGCTGCTTTGTTAAGTTCGTCGTCAAGGGCGGAAACCGCGTCCATGGCTGTCTGAACGGAACTGTCGGCATAAATCTTTACGAATGCTCCCTCGCTCTGGCAGGCCTGGATGGCCTTGATGGCGGCCTCCATCTTGTTCTGGATGGCAGTGGCATCGGAATAACCCAGGTCCTTCAGAAGGGTAAAAATGGACTTTTTGGCGGGTGACTTAGCGTCGCGTTCACCATAGAGGCTGTACTGGATGGAAAGGATATTGTCGATGAAGTCCTGGAACGATTTCTCGCTGTAGGGGGATTCGATGTAGTTCACATCCTCTCCGGAATGAGCGTTACCCATCTTCACATCGGCAACCTCGGCACAGATATTCGAGCATCCGCCAATGAGGATGGTGGAAATAACCTCTTCCCATGTCTCAAATGAACTGCCCAGTTTTGCTGCGCCAAGCATGTTTTCGCCATAAATTTTTCCGTTGATTTCGATTTCTGCCTCTATCTCCTCCATGCGGTCAAGATACTTCTTCTCCGCGTCGGGGTTCCAGGCGGCGTAAAGGCGATAGCAGTTGTCCCTGAGGTCTCCGGCAACGGCTGTGGCGTAAATCAGTTCCTGTGCTCCGGTAACATTGTACTTGGCAAAAGCCTCGTCGGTTTCTTTTGCCTTGAGAGCGGCAACCGTGCGGTTGCTGCCATTACGGAAAAGGATGAATTCAATACCGTGGAAACCAAGGAGTTCCTGGCCAAGTTTTGCGCCGGCATAACCAATCCCGTCTTCTCCATCGAGCATGGCAACCTGATCGGCATTGCTCAGGGCCGTTGCAAGAGCTTCAACGTCAAGGGGCCATGTGTCGATGTGGGGGTCGATGCCGAAAGTTGTAGCCGGGCCGTAGAGGAAAGCTTCGGACTGCTCCCAGTATTTGCGGGCTTTCAGAAATGTGGTGCAGATACCGTCGATATCGGCCTGGGTGAGGGAGTTCACTCCCTTGGCCGATGCGGCCGCGAGAGCGTTGTACAGATTGTCGGTTTCATCGGCCAGGGCCTTGTAGGTGCTGTAGACTACATTGGGAACATAGTTGTCAACGGCAAGAGCCATCTTTTTCTGGTTGGCACTGAGTTCGCTCAGGTCCACTTTGCTTTTCTCGCATGAGGCAAGGGTGGCACCCAGTGCCACGATTGCAAGTGTTTTGATTAAGTACCTCATATAAAACGATTTTTAAGGATTATCTTTTGAAAAATGCCATGTAGGTGACTCCCAGGCTCACTGAAGGCTCGGGATTGTATGGGCTGGGGAGCCAGCGATACGAGTATTCACCCTTCACTGCTATTTCAGGGATTGGAAGCCAGTTGAAACCGGCGGCAATGCGCTGCCTGTCGGTATAGGGATAGTCCTGCTGGTCCGGGGAAGGGATATAACTGTCGTAATACTCGTAGCGGGCAAAGAGGTAGAACTTGCTGTCCTGAATGCCCAGCCAGGGGAGAATGTCATATCCGGCTTCTACACCCGCCGCAAAGGCCTGCTGCCCCACAGGAGTCTTCTTGTAGGGCGCGTTGTTGGAGGAAAGGTTGCGCTTGATGGTGGAGATGGTGGCGGCGTCCTGCACATAGCCGTAATCGGCATTCCCACGGACGATAAGGCGCTTGCCTTTGTATGCGAAATCCAGTGCGCCGATGAAGGTGCGGCCCTTTACATCGGCATACCTTGTATTGTGAAGGTCGTTGGGATAAGAGTTGTGCATTGCTCTTCCGTAGAATCCGCTTAGGCCGATACGAAGCCCTTTTACGCTGTAGTTGTCTACCCTGGCGGCATAACCGAGCCGGTTGGCAACCCTGTATTCGTAGGGCGACTTGGCTCCGTAGTGAATGAAGTTGTCGCGGTCGAACATGAAGCCGTCCAAGCCGGCGGTAACGAGGAGTTCGTAGCGCCAGGCATCGGTCTTGCCCCATAGGCTCACTCCTGTGTCGTGCCAGGTGGAGGGGAGTATTGTGTATTCTCCTTCCGGCCTGTACACGGTGAAGTAATTGAGGGGCTCATGGGCATTGTTAAGGCCGCCCACCGGCACTATGATGTGCCCGGCGCGGATATTCAGCTCCGGGAAGAAGGACTTCTGGATCCAGAACTGCTCCAGTTCCAGTTCTCCGCCCTTTTCAATCTCCGACTCCCACTCACCGGCTTCGGTGAACTCCTTTTCAACGGCGCTTCCGGTTCCGGTGTGCTCGAACTCTATTTCGGTTTGCATGCTCCAGCCTTTGCCGAAGTCGTAGCCAATATATATGACGGCATGGGGAATGTCGAATCGGCCGTGAGAGGGATCCGAGGCGTAATCGGAGGGTCTGGAATACCGATATACATTGTCGCTGTAGAAGTTCCGGGAATATGCCGCCTCGCCGTATCCGCCTATCGTAAGATACTGTGCCTTAAGAGGAAAAGCCATCGGCACAAGCAGCATTGCAATCAATAAAAGTCTTTTCATCTGCCACTGTCTTTAAAAAACAACACAAAATTACCGCTCATCCAAAGGCTGGTCAATACCAATATGTAGGTATGTGTACGGGGGTTTCTGCGGCGGTTTGTTTCAGGCGTATCCCTATTTATTGGGATTGCGTATGTGCGCGCGAACGATTATCTTTGCATCATGTTAAGCGAATTCACTCATTCGATGAAAATGGCGGAACTCCTGGAAAGGGCTCCGTCACTTCTGGGTGTTTTCACCCGCATGGGGTTCAATTTCGGCTATGGGGAAGCGTCGGTGGGGGATGTGTGCTCCTCAAGCAGCACGGATCCGGAGACTTTCCTACTCATCTGCAAGGTGTATTCACAGGAATCATATCGGCCAGGTCCGGAAGAACTGGAGAAGGCGGATTTGTCCGTGATAGTTAAGTACCTTAGCCTATCCCACACATACTACATGAACGTTGCCCTGAAGGACCTGGCGGCCAGCCTCGGGCGCATGATCGTCCCTTGCGGGGACGACACGCAGAGGGTGATCTGGAAGTTCTTCACGGACTTCAAGGAGGAACTCCGCAAGCATTTCGACTATGAGGAAACGTATGTTTTCCCCCAGGTCGGAAGCCCGGATGCAGGTATTCCGGACGAGGACCATTCAGGCGTGGAAGAAACTCTCGAAGACCTGAAGAGCCTTGTTATGAACCACCTTCCTGCCGATGCGGATCAGCAGGAGGCGTTCAAGGTTCTGTCGGCCATCAATTCCCTTCAGGACGATATCCGCAAGCACATCCTCCTCGAAGAAACCGCTCTGGAAGGCCGCAGTAGCAGCAAACCGGAAGACAACACGCTCACTGCCCGCGAAAGGGAGATCCTGGTGTGTGTGGCCAAGGGTATGATTAACAAGGAGATTGCCGATATGCTTAACATATCCATCCACACCGTAATCACCCACCGCAAGAACATAACGCAAAAGACCGGCATCAAAACTGTTGCCGGCCTCACTGTGTACGCCCTCCTTAACGATCTGCTGGAGGTAACCTCGGTGGAATAACTGAAACAGAATCCTAGATATTAAGCTTATCGCTTGAAGTTGAACCGTATGTCTGCGGGAATGCCTTCAAGGCCAAGGCAGCGGCGGTCTGCGTCGTAGTTGGCGCTGCGCTTGGAATACTGGGCTTCAAACTGCTCGGCAAAGGCTTTGTCGCCGGTAGCCTGTGCCTTTAGCACCAGGGCCGTGAGGTCGGAAAGGGCCGACTCCATCTTCTGGAAATCCAACGAGTACTGGTTGGACGCCTTGCGCTGGAAGGCACCCGCCTCCGCCAGATAGTTGTATATGATGATGTTGGCGCGGCCCAGTGCGCTTCCTTCCCCGAAACGTTCAGAACGGAGCAGGGAGGCGAAGAAGGTTGCCAGTGCATCCTCTTTGGTGAAGAGGTGATGGATGTCGTAGTGGTTCTGGAGTTTGCAAACGAGGAGTACTCCTGCCGCATTGGCCTTTATTTCCTCAAAGGTTGGAGCCGCATTTCCAAGGGCCTCTTCCACGCTTCCAAGACCGTTGACGGTTTCTTTCACGCCCAGGCCATGTGCCACTTCACGGAAAGCGATGTTCCACAGGAAAGCGTCAGAAGAAAGGTGCTCGGCGGCGTATGAGTCCAGAAGGACTTCTCCGCATGGGGCGACGATTTTGCTGTACTTTGCCCTGATGATGTTCTCCAGGAGGATGGTGCGGGTGCCGCGGTCACGCTGCACGTCGGTGTCAAATGGCAGGTTCAGGGCGATTACCTTCACGCCTGCATTGGCTTTGCCGGCATAATAGAGGGCGTTGCAGGAGAAGATGTTGGAACCTGTACCGGGCTGGAAAGCCTTGTATGCCGGGTCGCCGGGAAGGTCTTCCTGGAACTCACCGATGCGGGAGACATACTGCATCAATTCATTGGTATGGGCTTCGTTCTTCAGAAGGACATAGGCTTCATAAGAGCGCTTGATGCCAAGAAGCTGGTCGTCGGTCACCTCGTTGGGGCCGATGACAAGGTCCATCTTGCTGTCGTCCATATCCAGCCAGGCGAGAGAGCTCTCGTAGTAATTGTCGGTCCTTAGGGCATCGGCCTTGCTAAGAAGATACTTTGCCACGCTGGGCTTGATGGTGATATCGGCGGCGGCCTTCAGGTAATTGCCAATCTTGTCGATGTGGTCCTTGTATGCGTCGTGGTACCAGACGGCCTCCAGAGCGCCGTCCGGGGTGCGGCGGATAAGGGTATAGGGGCTGTTCTTGTCGGGATTGTCCCAGGCGTCGAACTCCTCTTTGGTCATATCTGCAGGATAGAAGCCCGCGCCGGGAAGGGCATCGGCATAACCCTCCACGAAGGATTTACCGGTGGAGCGGTCCCAGGGGCCGTAGTTGATTTCAGCGAAGGTTTTCTGTACAGGGTCCTCGATGCCGTCCAGGAGGGCCTGTTTGTCGCCGAAGTACTGCTGCCAGTAGATGGCGTCCACTTCGTCGGCCGCGAAGCGGTAGAGGTTCAGGACCTCTTTTCCGTTATCGGTGATGCCGCTCAAGTCTGGTGCCTCGATGGTTACCACGGCATAGTCTGCTACGCTGCGTGCGAACGGGGATTTCGTTTCATTGCAGGATACAGCTGCCAAAAGCGCGAGAGCAGCGGGAATAAAAGTCTTTTTCATATCGTCAGAGCATTATCATTATCAAAACCTGGGCGGCCACAACCCTGAGGAACATCGTGAGGGGGTAAGCCGTAGCGTAATTCACAGCAATCCTCCCGCTGCCGTACATCTGCTCGGCAAAGGAAAGAAGGGCCGGATCGGTGGTTCCTCCGGCAAGGAGGCCGCAAATCTTGAAGAAATCCATCTTCAACGCCCAGCGGGCCACAAGGGCGATTACCGTCATGGGAACCAGGGTTATGATGGCGCCATACAGTACCCACATATAACCGCCGCCCACAAGAGAGGATACGAAGGTTTTTCCAGCGCCTAATCCTACGGCTGCCATAAAGAGCGATATGCCTATCTCCCGAATCATAAGATTGGCGCTTAGGGCCGTATAGGTTGTAATCCGCAGTTTGGGCCCGAAATGGCCAAGTAGGATGGCCACGATAAGGGGACCGCCCGCGAGACCGAGTTTCAGCGGCTGGGGCATCGAAGGGAAATGAATGGGTATCATTCCCACCACCACACCAAGGGCGATGCCGAAGAATATGGGTATCAGATTAGGCTTGTGCAGCGATTCAGGCTGGTTTCCAACAAGTTTTGCAAGGCGCTCGATTCCTTCTTCCGAGCCCACGACTTTCATACTGTCGCCCATCTGGAGAATCAGGTCGGCATCGGCCTGTAAATCCACGCCGGCACGGACGATACGGGTGACGGTAACTCCGTATTTGCGGCGTACGTCCAGTTTACGGAGGCTTTTCCCGGTAATGGACGATTTGGTTATGGAAAGGCGCGAGGCCACAAGTTTGGTGCCGCTCTGCTGCCACTCGTTCATATCCACAGGGAGTTCCTCACCGAATATGATGCGTACTTTGTCCTTGTGCTGCGTGTCTGTGACAATCAGCAGCATGTCGCCCTCCTGCAGCGGAAGGTCCAGGTCCGGGAAGAAGACTTTATCGTCCCGTTTCATACGGGCGATAACCATGTGGTCGGCTTTATCGTCACCCACGATGTCGTGAACCGTCTTGCCGAAAAGGGCGGGATTCTCCACCCGGCAGGCCAGACGGTAGGCATTGCCTTCATCGGACTCGCCTTTGGAAGCCAGCTCCTTTTCCTTGTCGATATTAATCTTGAAGATAACCTTGGAGAGCATCAGCACCGCGATGGCCCCAAGCACGCCCAGGGGATAGGCGACGGCATAGGCCGATGCGATTCCGGCACCTGCCGCCGCGGTTTCCTCCGTTGCCACTGCGGCACCCGCAAGCGTTTGCTGGGCGGCGCCAAGGCCGGGCGTATTTGTCACCGCTCCGGACATTATGCCCGTCATTATGCCCAGATTCTCTCCGCTCACAAGATGGATGACATAGGTGGTAATGACCGCAAGCAGAACCAGTCCCAGGGCGAGGAGGTTCAGCGGCAGCCCGTCCTTACGGAAGGAATGGAAAAAACCAGGACCCACCTGAAGGCCGATGGCGAATACAAACAGGATGAGCCCGAAGTCCTTGATAAAAGACAGCATCGCAGGGTTGATCCGAAGGCCCAGATGACCAAGGAGGATACCCACGAACAGAATCCACGTGGTTCCAAGGGAGATTCCCTTAACCTTGAACTTACCCAGGAATAGACCAGAAGCGATAACTATGGCCAGAACGAAAATGGCCCCGGCTGTATCTCTTTGTGTTAACAGATCAAGCATCTACTTTCTTCCGGTGAAATGATCCATCACAGTGTAAAGGCCGAATATATCACCGAACAGCCAGTCGAAGAGGCCGTCGGGAATGAGGCCCTGATTGAAGCGGATAAAATGCTTGCCGAAGGGAATGCCCAGGTAGCCCTTGTTTCGTTCTATGGCCTTGATGGTCTTTTTGGCCACTTCCTCCGGCGGGAGGACGCGGAAGACAGAGCGGATGCCGTCGAACATACCGGTATTGATGAAATACGGGGCGACGGTGGTTACCTTTACGGGGCTCTTCTCGCGCTTCAGCTCTATGCGAACACTCTCGCTCCAGCCGAGTGCGCCCCACTTGGCGGCGGCGTAAAGGCTCATCTTCGGAAGGGCCAGCATACCGGCGGCGGAGGTGATGTTGCAGATATGCCCGCAACCGCGCTCTCTCATACCGTTGATGAAGCGCAGCGTCACATACATTGCACCTTTAGTGTCGATGTCGATGGTGCGGTCGATGTCTTTATCTGTCTGCTCCGCGAAGATCTTATTGTTTGTGATAATGCCGGCGTTGTTGATGAGGATGTCCACATCCCCGCAGGCGGCCTTCGTGGCCTCGCAGGCCTTGTCGATGGACTCGGGGGAGGAGACGTCGGCCTTGAATCCATATACCGTTCCCAGGCTGGAAAGCTCTTTCACCGTAGATTCGATGGCGGCTTCATTGATGTCCCAGATTATAACCTTGGCCGCACCCTTCTCCAGGCATATCCTGGCCATAAGTTTGCCGATTCCGGAGCACGCCCCGGTGATCAAAACGCTTTTTCCTTGTATTTTCATTTCTGTCTTGATGCCCTCCTTGAGAGCATTTTTTATAACACAAATATACATATTTTTATTTAATTGCCCAAAGGTAACGATAAGTGCAACTGAGTTGCAAGAAAAATGTAGTACCTTTGCAGTGTTATGAAGGAATTCCTGTTGTCTCTGTTGCACGTTGTCTGCGAGATGGCCCCGTATCTGCTGCTGGGCTTTCTCATTGCGGGCATATTGCACGTTTTTGTGCCGCAGGGATTCTATCGGAAGTATCTGTCGAAGGATAATAAATGGGCGGTTCTGTGGGCTGCGCTGCTGGGCGTGCCGCTGCCGCTTTGCTCCTGCGGGGTGATTCCCACGGCTATCGGCCTGCGGAATGAAAAGGCCTCCAAGGGGGCTGTAGCATCCTTCCTGATTGCCACACCACAGACGGGCATAGATTCCATATTGGCTACGTTCTCGCTGATGGGGCTGGGCTTTGCCATTGTCCGGCCCGTCGCGGCGCTTGCCACGGGCGTTTGCGGGGGATTGCTGGTCAGCCGCCTGGTCCCTGAAGATGATGCGGCCATTACATCTGAAGCCTCCTGTAGTGTAGAGACGGGGAACAAGCTCTGGCGCGTGCTGAAGTACGCATACTTCAAGATGATCCAGGACATCGGAGGCCGATTGGTTATCGGCCTTCTGGTTGCGGCACTCATCCAGGTAGCTATTCCGGACGAGTTCTTCCTCCATTTCGGCAGCCAGCCGCTACTGCAGATGCTGGTGATCCTGGTGGTGGCAGTGCCGATGTATATCTGCTCAACCGGCAGTATTCCCGTGGCGGCCGCGCTGATTATGAAGGGCTTGTCCCCGGGCGCTGCGCTTGTGATGCTTATGGCCGGGCCTGCCGTTAACCTGGCGTCCATCCTTGTGGTGCGTAAGGCAATGGGAAGACAATTCACGTGGATTTATCTGCTGGTAATTGTCGTGTTTTCCATACTCTTCGGCCTGCTTGTAAACGCCATCGGCATAACTGTAAAGCCTATGGTTGCCGGAGAGGCCTGTTGCGCCTCGGCTGCTATTCCAGGCACATTCAAGCTTATCTGTGCATCTGTTTTAACTCTACTTTTATTATTCGCACTCACTATGAAACTGTTTGAACGATTCTCCCACAAGGCCGTTGCTCCCGATACGGCCGTATATACCGTTGAAGGCATGCATTGCAGCCACTGCGAGGCCGCAGTGTGCCGCGCCGTTGAAGACACCCCCGGCGTGGAATCGGCCAGCGCAAGCGCTTCCCGCAAGACATTAACCATCAAAGGGCCCGCCGCGGAAGATGCCATCCGGGAGGCCGTCGAAAAAGCCGGATATACGTTTAAAGGAAAGAAATGAGCCCGGTATTCACAGCACTGATTATTCCTTTCCTGGGGACGGCCCTGGGATCTGCTTTTGTGTTCTTTATGAAGCGGGATATGCCCGCGCTGCTGCAGAAGGTGCTGCTGGGGTTTGCTTCGGGCGTTATGGTGGCGGCATCGGTGTGGTCGCTGCTGCTTCCGGCAATCGAGATGGGGGAGGGGTCATCGGCAGTTATTCCGCCGGTTATCGGCCTGCTGGCTGGCTTTGCCTTCCTGCTGCTAATCGACTATGTGACACCGCACCTTCACGCAAATGGAGAAACGGAAGGCCCCAGGAGCCGGCTGTCGCGTACGGCTAAACTGGCACTTGCGGTAACCATTCATAACTTCCCTGAAGGAATGGCAGTTGGCGTTGCTATAGCAGGCGCGCTCACTGCCGATTTCAACATGGCCGGAGCCCTGGCGCTTTCGCTGGGTATCGCCATTCAGAATGTGCCCGAAGGGGCGATTATTTCGATGCCGCTGAGAGCGGAGGGCAACTCCCGCTGGAAGGCTTTCGGCATTGGCGCCTTGAGCGGAATCGTCGAACCCATCGGCGGAGCGCTTGTGCTGCTTCTGGCCACATCGATCATCGGCATTATGCCATATATGCTTGCCTTTGCCGCCGGCGCTATGCTCTATGTGGTTGTGGAGGAACTGGTCCCGGACTATTCCCAGGGCAAACACTCCAACATCGGCACCATCGGCTTTGCCCTCGGCTTCGCCCTGATGATGGTCCTGGACGTCGTACTGGGGTAATATTCTCTATCGACAAATCGAAATTTGAATCATTAATCACCATAGAATTATGACAATAAAAGAAGCCATTTCCACCCGCCACATGGTCCGGACTTATACGGACAAACCGATTCCGGACGATATTGTCACCAAACTGAATGAGCGCATCGCCTTGATG
>JAEEGG010006414.1_pt1 | contig 27595 bp, 21 predicted proteins | sample 9134161 | NCBI WGS metagenome assembly JAEEGG01 (sample SAMN16246543, study PRJNA631951) | gut metagenome | biome: gut microbiome; feature: rumen; material: CR-attached | host: Bos | place: Iran: Karaj | collected 2018-10 | reverse complement strand
TCGCAGCATCAAGTATTTCTTGGTCCTGATAACTCATGTTGCGATTGGCGTCCATCAGTTCGTTCACCATCATCTGTGTGACGATGGACTCAGCGGGAAGTGTCTTGATGATGTTGTTCTTCACACTTCTAATCGACTGTCCGCCCACTCCCACATACACATGCGATATTTCCTGCTTCAATGTGGTGGTGAGTTTCTTCACAATGTTTGCGATGCACTGTGCCGTCTTGTCGATGTTATAAACCACACCCTTGTGAATGAACGACGAGGAGTCTTCCTTCACCAGGGCAAGAACAGTGATGCTACCGTCGAGATTCTTCTTTCCCGCGATGCCGGTCATCTTAGATGAGCCTAATTCGATTGCTACGATAAATTCTCTTGCTGGCATACCCTAATTGTTTTTATTATTGTTTTTTGATTTTCTTGTCATTCTCCGGTTTCTTGCTTCCACCCTCTTGCTTCTTGCTTCCACTTTCTTGTTTCTTGGTTTCAGCCTCTTGCTTTTTATTTCCGCCTTCAACCTTCTTCCCTTCAGCCTCTACTTTCTTTCCCTCTGCCTTGACTGTGTCCTTCTTCTCTTTCATGAGAGAGTCGCGGCGAGCTTCGTCTTTCTTTATCAGGTCGGCCATTGAAGGCTGAATGTGGCGCGAAGAGCGGCGATAGTGGCATATTATCTGGTTGTCGAACTCAAGGTTGATGTAGTCGTAACGGTTCCATCCCGCCTTGCTAAGTCCGTAGCGATAGAACTTGTCCAGTCGTGAGAGTTTTGCGCTGAGCATCTTGTTTATTTCCTGCTTACGCTGTAGCGTGTCCTTCACTTCGGGCAGCGTGCCGATGAAAATTACATGGTCGCCCACGCGCGGAACCAGTTCTATGCCTTTTTTGTCGGTGATGTTTATCTGCTCAAACATGTTAGACCATAGTTCGTTGTCCATCATCTGCTCAGCCATAGGCATGAGGTAGTCGATAGCGTAGCGCTTGTCTATGTGGCCTGTGGCGATGATTAGGTCTGACACATAATTGGAGTTAGGCATCACTCCGCCTCTTTCGTCTATGTAGTAGTCCTCTCCCGTCTCGCTCTTTATGCGCAGCAGCGGCAGGCGTTGTGTGATGTTGATGGTCACGTCGCCGTTTTGCGACTTATAGCACTGTGCCGTTTTCACGAACGCCATACTCCTCAATTTTTCCTCGATAGCGCGAGTGCTTATCTCATTCAGCGTCTTGCTGATGGGCATAAGCTTAGAACTCTTCAGAATCTTGGTCACATCCTCTGCCTTCAGGAATCCGTTTGTGTTCTCATCGGCAATCATTATGTTGCAGTTCTTGCACACAACGGCTGGCTTTGCCGGCTCGCTGAACGAGGTGATGGCAAAGACAAGATATACTGCAAGCAGCACATCGAGTGCGGCGATGATGGTCTTTTTCCAGTTGACGTGAACCATTGTTCTTTTCTCCTTATATCGTTAATCCCTCCGTCTTTTATGCTTTGGGATGATGATTAATGCTCTTTCGCCTTCCGATTGATGCCCTTTCGCATTGTCATTAGGCATCTTTCGCCTCCTGACTAAGCACTTCTGGGAGTCTCATTAGATATTAACGGTCATTCCTTGATACCGTATTTCTTTCTCAGCAGTTGCTCTATCTCTGGCACCTGGTTGTCCAAGTCGCCTGCGCCGAGCACCACCAGCACCTCGAAGTCGTGGTCGCTGATGAACTGCTGCACGTCGTCTTTCCTTATCAAATGCTTCTCCACGCCCTCTGCGAGGTTGTCGTAGATTAGTTGAGAGGTGACACCTTCTATGGGCAGTTCTCGTGCCGGGTAAATCTCTGTCAGCACAACCTCATCGAGTTGGCTAAGCGCTGACGCGAAGTCTTTATAGAAGTCGCGTGTGCGGGTGTAGAGATGCGGCTGGAAGATTGCTGTGATGTGGCGGTTCTTATACAGTTCGCGAATGCTTTTTGCGCTCTGGAATATCTCCTTGGGGTGGTGAGCATAGTCGCTGAGGAACACTATCTTGTCGGTCTTCAACTTAAAGTCGAAGCGGCGGTCAACGCCCTTATATGTACGCATACCGTATTTCAGCTCCTCTACCGTGCATCCGTTGAGTTGCGCCATCGCCATAGCTGCCACGCCGTTCTCGATGTTTATGGGCACTGGCTGGCCAAGTCTTACGTTCTTTATGTTCTCTATCGGCGACACGAAGTCGAATGTTATCTCGCCGTCGTCGATGCGGATGTTCTCTGCATGGAAGTCGCCTTCGTTGAGACTGTACTCATAGATGTGCACCCCTTCTGGCACCTGTGGCTTCATCTCCAGACCGCGGTGGATAATCAGAGCGCCGCCGTTCTGGATGAGAGTGGTGTAGTGTTGGAAACTCTCAAGATAGGCCTCCTTGGTTCCGTAGATATCCAGATGGTCTGGGTCGGTGCTTGTTATAACCGTCATCCACGGGCGCAGCCAGTGGAAAGAGCGGTCGAACTCATCGGCCTCGATAACCACATAGTCGCTCTGCTTGCTCAGTATGTAGTTCGTTTGGTAGTTCTTCGAGATTCCGCCGAGGAAAGCATTGCAGTCGATGTGGCTTTGGTGCATGATGTGAGCGCACATTGTGGAGGTTGTTGTCTTGCCGTGTGTACCAGCGAAGCATAGTCCTTTGTGTGCTTCTGTAAGTATTCCGAGCACCTGAGCACGCTTCATCACGGTGAAACCATTCTGCTGGAAGAATACCAGTTCACTGTGGTCGGCAGGCACGGCGGGTGTGTATATAATGAGAGTAGATTTATTGTTGCGGCACGCATGCGGTATATGCTCGATGTTGTCCTCATAGTGCAACAGCACACCCTCGCGCTCCAGCTGCCTTGTTAGTTCCGACGGAGTCTTGTCGTAACCCGCAACCACAAGTCCGCGACTTACGAAATAGCGTGCTATGGCACTCATGCCGATGCCTCCAGCGCCGATGAAATAGACCGATTTAATGTCTTTTATTGTCATAACTTATTTCCCTAATGCCAGTTTTATCACCTCGTCGGCAATGATGTCGGCGGAGTCGGGGAGAGCCATACGTTTGGCATTCTCGCCCAGTTTGATGTATTTCTTTTCCTTGTCTGTAAGTTTCTCGATGGCGAGCGGTATGAGTTTCTCGCGTGCCTCGCTGTCTTTCACCATCAGAGCAGCCTCCTTGTTCACCAACGCCATAGCGTTGTGTGTCTGGTGGTCTTCCGCAACGTTGGGCGAAGGAACCAGTATCGACGGTTTGCCCAGCAGGCAAAGTTCGCTGATACTGCTTGCTCCTGCACGGCTGATAACGATATCTGCTGCACGGTATGCCTCGTCCATGTTGCTTATGAAGTCTGTAGGCTTGAGGTTTTCGGGGCATCCCTTTTCGGCGAGTGTTGCCTTGATGCTCTCGAAGTAGTAACCTCCCGTCTGCCATACAAACTGTATGTCATTCTGCTTAATGATGTCCAGATTGTCGAGAACGCTCTCGTTGATGGTGCGTGCACCAAGACTGCCTCCGATGATGAGCACCACAGGGCGCGCAGGGTCGAGTCCCATCTTCTCGCATGCCTGCTCTCTGGTCAGCTTGCAGTCGAGCAGTTGCTGGCGTACAGGGTTGCCTGTCATCATTATCTTGTCTGCAGGGAAGAAGCGTTCCATACCCTCGTAAGCCACGCATATCTTCTTTGCTTTCTTTGCAAGCAGTTTGTTGGTAACTCCAGCAAAGGAGTTCTGCTCTTGTATGAGGCATGGAATGCCCATCGAGGCGCATTTGTTCAGCGTAGGACCGCTGGCATATCCGCCAACGCCAACGGCTGCCATAGGACGGAAGTCCTTAATTATCTGCTTTGCCAGTCGCTGACTCTTCCATATCTTATATACCACCTTGACGTTCTTCAGCGGGTTTTTGCGGTTGAAGCCGCAGATGGGCAGACCTTTAATCTCATAGCCTGCTGCTGGCACTCGCTGCATCTCCATTCGTCCTTCGGCGCCCACAAAGAGGATCTTAGCATCGGGACGCTTGCGGCGTATGGCATTTGCGATAGACACGGCGGGGAAGATGTGGCCTCCCGTGCCGCCTCCGCTGATTATTATTCTTAGTTCGTCGTTCATTTATCTCGTTTTTATTCTTTTCTTAATTGATACCGAGTAGTGTTCTCGCTTAGCTAAGCCATCAACTCTCAACCTTCAACACTCACTGCCGCTTTCGGTGTCAGTTCGTCACGTTTCTTTGCCTTGCAGCTCACGCTCATTATCACTCCGATATAGACGCAGTTGATTATGGTCGATGTTCCGCCCTTGCTTATCAACGGCAAAGGCTGACCCGTGACGGGCGCAAGTCCCACTGCCACCATCATGTTGAATATTGCCTGAGTCACCATCAGCAGTGCCAACCCCATGATTAACAATGCCGGGAACGAGTAGGCACAGCGGTTGGCAATGGTAGCGGTGCGGAACAGCAGTATGATGTACAGCAGGCAAACGAACACCGCACCAATAAGTCCCATCTCCTCGATGATGATGGCGTAGATGAAATCGCTGAATGCCTGTGGCAACCAGTCGCGTTGTACCGAATTACCTGGGCCTTTTCCTATGAGGTTACTTGATGCAATGGCGATATTTGCATGTGCCACCTGTCCGTCTTTGTCAAGGTCGAACTTCTCTGGTGGTATCTCCTCGTGGTCCATGAACTTCTTAATACGGCTCTTCCATGTGCCGAAGCGGTGCAGGACGCCACTGCTCTTTTTCTTTTCGGGCTGGTCAACGGTCTCTGTCTTCACGCGAGGATCGTTCTTGGCAAGTGCCTCGTCATCGGTGTTTTCTCCTAAAATCCAGATTGTAGCGAATCCAATCATGCCTGCAAGCATCACTACTCCGAGTAGTTTTCCTATCTGTTTCATAGGCACGCGACCAATGAACATCATCAGAACAACCACTAGTCCGAGTAGCGCTGCAGTGGAGAAATTCTCGCGGAAGATTAGAAGAATGAACGGCACCGACACCCACAGGATGTACTTGAACGCCCGCTTGTCAACGGTGTCGCCGTCTTGCAGCGCACTCAGAATCATAACTTCGGCGAGCACTACTGCTCCTTTGGCAAGCTCAGAGGGTTGGAACTGCAGTCCGCCGATGTCAAACCATCGTGACGCTCCATTTATCTCGCCTCCTGTGAGACTCGTTATCAGCAGCAGAATGCCCGAGAATATCAGTGCGAAAGGAGTGATTATCTTGAAGTAGCGGCAGTCGATGTTCATGGTGATGATGAGAAACACCACACCCACTCCGAGCAACATGGCGTGCTTCAGCACCGGTCCCATGTAACTCTTGCTGTCAGTGAGTTCGGCAGAGGCGCTGAACACCTCGATGATGCTCACCATGCACAGGAAGAAGAAGACTGCCCATATAATGGTGTCGCCCTTCATTCTGCCTTTTGGTTTCTTCGTTTCTTCTGCCATATTTGTTCTTTATTGCTATTTAGAGTGAACGAACGAGTTGCTTGAACTGCTCTCCACGGTCTTCCATGTTCTTGAAAAGGTCGAAACTTGCACAGCAAGGTGAGAGCAGAACGGTCATTCCTGGCTCTGCCATCTCGTAGCATGCTGCAACACATTCCTTCATAGAGTGGGTGTCGCGCACTGGAATTCCCAAGTTGTCGAAGTTCTCATGAAGTTTAGTGTTGTCTGCTCCGAGATACACAATGCCGGCACATTTCTTCTTAACTAGGTCCATAATCGGCGCATAGTCGTTGCCCTTGTCCTTTCCTCCGATAATGAGTATCGTCGGGGTTTTCATGCTTTCCAGTGCGTACCAGCATGCATCGACGTTAGTTGCCTTTGAGTCGTTGATATATTCAACGCCTGCAACGCGTGTCACTTTCTCCAGACGGTGCTCCACACCGGGGAAGTCGCTTAGACTCTTGCGGATAATCTCTTTCTTGATACCAGCAACATTAGATGCCAGTCCGGCAGCAAGTGAGTTGTATATGTTGTGCTTGCCAGTAAGCGAAAGTGCCTCCTGCTCCATGTTAAACGGCGTAGGCTCCTCCAGTTTGTACTGACCTTCCTCGATATATCCTATCGAACCTTTTTCTTTAAGTTCTGAGAACGGCAGGCGGAGAGCCTTGATGTTATACTTCTCCAATTCGCGCTTGATGATGGGGTCGTCGTTCCAGTAGATGAAAGCGTCGTCTTCTGTTTGGTTCTGCACGATTCTCATCTTTGCGTCAACATAGTTTTGCATGCAGTTCTGATAACGGTCGAGGTGGTCGGGAGTGATGTTCAGCAGCACCGCTACGTTTGCACGGAAGTCGTACATGTTGTCGAGCTGGAATGAGCTTAGTTCGATGATGTAGTATTCGTGCGGGTCTTCTGCTACCTGCAGTGCCAGTGAGTTGCCGATGTTTCCTGCTAATCCGGCATCATATCCTGCTGCCTTGAATATATGATAGATGAGCGATGTGGTTGTGGTCTTGCCGTTAGAGCCAGTGATACATATCATCTTGGAGTCGGTATAGCGGCCAGCGAACTCTATCTCGCTTATTATGTGAATGCCCTTTGCAATGATTTTCTGAATCATGGGAGCTTCGTCGGGAATACCAGGGCTCTTAATCACCTCGTCGGCAGAGAGTATTTTCTCCTCTGTGTGATGACCTTCTTCCCATTCGATGCCATGCTCGTCGAGCATCTTCTTATAACGGTCCTTTATCGTGCCCATGTCAGACACGAAGACATCGAAGCCCTCTTTCTTTGCCAAAACGGCTGCTCCGGCACCGCTTTCAGCAGCGCCTAACACTACAATGCGTTTCTTCTCGTCTTTCATCTTCTGCTTATCTTATCTTCAGTGTTATTATAGTGATCGCTGCGAGGATTATGGTTATAATCCAGAAGCGGAATGTTATCTTTGACTCATGGAACTGACGTTTGGGCCAGTTCTTGAAAATGTAACGGCTCGTCTGGTCGAGTTGCGAGTCCAGTTTACGGAAATTATCGTGTATCGGGGTGGCGCGGAACACGCGGACGCGCTGTCCCTTGCGCTTCATTGTCTTGAACCAGAATGTTTGAACCATCACGCTGAGACTCTCAACGAGGAATATTCCGCACAGGATAGGCACAAGCAGTTCTTTGTGAATTATCACAGCGCATACGCCGATGATACCGCCGATGGTGAGAGAACCCGTGTCGCCCATGAACACTTGTGCCGGGTAGGCGTTATACCACAGGAAACCAATCATGGCACCAACGAAGGCACAGAGGAACACCACAAGTTCCTGTGAGTTCGGAATGTACATTATATTAAGGTAGGAGGCAAACTCCAAGTGCGAACTGACATAGGCAAAGATGCCTAGTGCCACACCTATTATGGCCGAGTTGCCTGCGCACATACCGTCCATTCCATCGTTAAGGTTGGCGCCATTGCTCACAGCTGTAACTACGATAATTGTCATTATGACGAACAATATCCATCCTGCCGCATTGGCATAGTCGCCCATAAATCCAACAATCTTTGAATAGTCGAGGTTGTGATTCTTAACAAATGGGATAGTAGTCTTCAGCGATTTTGTTAGTTCCGATTTATGGGTGACTACCAGTTCCTGTCCTTGTTTCTGAGTCTCTACGTTCTCGCGAATCTTGGCATCGGGACTTGCCCACAGCACAAGACCAACAATGAGACCGATGCTCACCTGTCCTACAATCTTATACTTGCCCTTCAGACCGTCTTTGTTCTTGCGGAATATCTTGATATAGTCGTCAAGGAAGCCGAGGAATCCCAGCCATACGGTGGTGACAATCATCAGTATTAGATATATGTTTCGCATGCGGCCCAACAGTATTACAGGCAGAAGTATTGACACGATAATGATGATGCCGCCCATCGTTGGCACGCCCTTCTTCTGTGTTCCGAATGGGTCGATGCTGGCATCACGCTGTGTTTCAGAGATGTTGCGACGCTTCATCCACTTGATGAACTTCTCGCCAAACCATGCAGAGATGATGAGTGAGAGAATCAGCGTGAGCAACGCGCGGAACGATACATACGACCACAGGTGAGCGCCTGGGATGTTGAACTGCTCTAGGAATCTGAAAATATAGTATAACATAGTACAGTTGTTTCGTTATTGATTAATGAACTCTCTCACCACCTCTTTGTCGTCGAAGTGATGTTTCACGCCTTTTATCTCCTGATAGTCCTCATGACCCTTGCCGGCAATGAGGATAACGTCGCCTTTCTGTGCCATCATGCACGCCGTGCGGATAGCCTCGCGGCGGTCAACGATGCTTATCACTTTCTTCATCTGCTGCTGGTCGAGACCTGCGAGCATGTCGTTGATAATCTCTTGCGGTTCCTCGAAACGTGGGTTGTCGCTTGTGATGATGACACGGTCGCTTTGTCTCACAGCCTCCTTTGCCATTAGCGGTCGCTTGCCTTTGTCGCGATTGCCGCCAGCGCCGCACACGGTGATTACCTTACCGCGACCGTCGAGCACCTCATGGATGGCATTAAGCACATTCTCCAGGGCGTCTGGGGTGTGGGCATAATCGACAATCGCGGTGAAACCATCTGCAGAACGTATAGGCTCCAGACGTCCGCTGACACTCTTCAGCGTGCTGAGAGTTACGAGGATGTCCTCTGCTTGTTCGCCAAGCATACGTGCAGCACCATAGACAGCAAGCAGATTGCTCACGTTGAACTTGCCAATGAACTGCACGCCTACCTCCCGACCGTCAATCTCAAGATACATTCCCTCGAAGTGACACTCAATGATGCGTGCGCGGAAGTCTGCCATCTGTCGCACCGAGTAAGTCTTTACCGTTGCCTTGGTGTTCTGAACCATCACGCTGCCGTTCTTGTCATCGGCGTTGATAATGGCGTAACTGCCTTTAGGAAGCATGTCGAAGAATGCCTTTTTTGCATCGCGGTAGTTCTCGAAAGTCTTGTGATAGTCAAGATGGTCGCGTGTAAGATTTGTGAAGATGCCAACAGCAAACTTCAGTCCTCCAATGCGTTTCTGTGCTATAGCGTGGCTTGAACATTCCATGAAGGCATACTGACAACCAGCATCCACCATGCGTGCGAGCAATCGGTTCAGTTCTATTGGGTCGGGAGTGGTGTGGTCGGCGGGTATCGCTTCGCCCTCGATGTAGTTACACACAGTAGAGAGCAGACCGCACTTGTATCCCAATTTGCGGAACATATTATATAATAAGGTGGCGATAGTGGTCTTTCCGTTAGTGCCGGTGACTCCCACCAACTTGAGTTTCTCAGAAGGGTTGCCATAGAACACCGTTGCTACAGGGCCAACAGTATCTTCTGTTGATGCCACCTTTACATAGGTTACGTTATCAGAGAGTGTTTCTGGCAGTTCCTCACATAGTACTGCCGATGCACCCTGTTCAATGGCTTTAGGAATGAAGCGGTGACCGTCGACCTGTGTGCCGCGCATAGCAACGAACAGATGTCCTTCGCTGATGCGTCGCGAGTCGATGTTTACTCCCGTTATTTCGACATCGGCATTGCCTGTTATGTCGGCATTCTTGATGTTTCTAAGCAACTCGTTGAGTCTCATATCTTGTTCTTTTATTCTTACCTTATTTATATATAGTGTCAGGAAAGGGTGGTGAGTGGTTCGTTAACTCATGCGTAACACGCAAGCCTCGCCTTTCTTTATCTTGTGACCGGCTGGAAGACTCTGCGAACTAACCTTGCCTCTGCCTACCAAAGTCACCTTAACACCGCGTTTCTCTAACAGGAAGACGGCATCGCGTGCTCCCATTCCAGTTACATCTGGTACCACATCATCAGCATATTTTGGTGACTCGGTCATGTCTATGCTGTTCTTTGTACGTGTAGCAGCACCCCAGATAGGGTTGCCGTGAGCATAACTGCCGTCCCAAGAGGTGTTGGTGGCGATGCCTAGATGATTGAGAACGTAACTTGCAGCAAGCATGTTTCCGTTTTTCACATCTGGCATAAGTATTGACAGAGAGTCCTGAGAGTCGCTAGCATTGAGCTTCAGGTCCTTTGCCATTATGCCTTCCGAGATGTTGTGGAACACCTTTGCGCTCATGCCACCAGATGCTGGATGTCCTACCTTCTGTATGCAGACGATGCAACTGTAGCGTGGATTGTCGGCTGGGAAGAATCCCACAAAGCTTAGCAAATACTTCATCGCACCGCTCTTGTATCCCGAAATACCATGCGATATCTGTGCCGTTCCAGTCTTGCCTGCTACTTTGAACAGTTGTGATTTGGCTGCCTTTCCCGTTCCTCGGCTTACCACATGCTCCAACAATGTTCTCACTTTGGTGAGAGTGTTTGCGCTACATATCTGTGGTCTCAGCACCACGGGGTCAAAGGTTCTAATCACCTCGCCGTCTCTCTCCACAGCCTTTACAAATCGAGGGCGCATCATCTTGCCGCCGTTGGCGATTGCGTTATAGAACGTAAGTGTTGAGATTGGAGGTATCTGTGTCTCGTAGCCGATGCTCATCCACGGCAGGGCGGTCTTGCTCCAGTTGATGTACTGCCCCTTTTCGTTCTTTTTCGGCATTCTGATTCGTGGAGGACTGGCACCCACAAGCGGGATGTTTAGGTCGCTGGCAATGCCTATTCTCTGTAGCCCCTGCACATATTTCTCAGGGTTCTTGCTGTAGTATTCATCGATGACTCGGCTGATTCCGATATTCGAACTCACCTCCAGCGCACGAGCGAACGAAATGGTCCCGTAGCCGCCTTTGTGCCAATTGTGGTCTTTCATCTTTGCTCCGTGCATGTCAACGATGCCGCTTCCGGTGTTTATCAGTTTGGTAGTGTCAACCACACCATCGTCAAGTGCCACCATTACAGATGCCGTTTTGAATACGGAACCTGGCTCAAGCAGGTCGCTGACGGCATTGTTCTTCACCTCTCGGTATTGCCCGTCTGCACATTTTGTCATATTAACGATGGCCTTGATGTCTCCTGTTGGCACGTCCATCACTATGGCAACGCCCACTTGAGCGTTTATTTCCTTCAATTCATCGATTACGGCGCGTTCGGCGATGTCTTGCATCTGGACATCTATGGTGGTGACGATGTCGGAGCCATCTACAGCCTCTTTCTGAGTAAGACCGATGAAACGGCGCTTTACCATACGTTTCTCCATCTTTCCGATTTCGCCGCGCAGTACCGAGTCGAACGACAACTCCAGACCATAACGTGCAGAGTCTTTCGCTCCATAGAGGTCGCCCACGGTTCTTGATGCTAGTGATGTGAACGGGTGCTGGCGTGCATTGAACTCTTCCTGATGGAATCCTCCCTTGTTGGCAGAAAGGTTAAACACAGGCAGTTGCTTCACGCGCGCGTACGTATTATAATCTACTCTGTATTTCCATATTGCCCAGTGGCGTGCTTTCTTTGCCCGTCCATCTTCCAGGTTCTTGCGGAATTGAGCGGCAGATTGCTCTGGGAATATCTCGTGAAGTCCCTCGCAAATGCTGTCCATCTTCTCCATAAGAAGAGAGTCTTTCTTCTCTCCGCCGGCAAGGAAGTCGATGTACATTTTATACTCGGGCAACGAACTGGCCATGAGTTGTCCGTCGCTGCTGAGGATATTGCCTCTGACAGGCTTCACGTCAACGCTGTCTTTCTTTAGTCGGCTAGCAACCTTCATCCAATAGTCGCGCTTCACCGTGCCGATATATGCAGCCTTCGCCAGCACGGCGATGCTTATCAGCACGATGCAGTAGGCTATAATCTTATAGCGTGGCAGTATTTTCTTATGGTTGAATTTGCTCATTTCTCTTCTACATTAATAATATAAGGTGGTTGGCTCGCTTGTTTCAGCACGCTGTCTTTGTTGTGTCTCAACATCTCCAGCACGTGTGTCTCACGGCATTTTTCTGTTAGTTCGCTTGCCGCGGACAATGCCTTGTACTTCGAGTCCTGCAGAACCTTATTGAGACGGTCAATCTCCAGCAGGTCGTTCTGGCAACTGTAGCGGTTGGCGATATACACAAGCGTGAAACCAACGATAAGCACTATCACTCCCACATTCTTCTTCATGAACTCTGCCGTGAAGAAGTCGCCGCCCAGTATTTTCCTGAATGAGAGAGTCTTTGACAAAGGCTGCTCGTCCTCGCGTGCCTGGTTCTGTATAGTCAGAGCCAGCGACTCCACTTCTTTCTCTTCCTTTTCCCTTTTCTCTTTCTCCTTTTCTTCCTTCTCTTTTTTTACTTTCTCCTCCTTAGCCTTCTTTTCTTCGTCCTCTTTCTCTTTCTTCTCGTCTGCTTTTATCTTCTCGTCGCTGGTGTCCACGTCGGTCTTCGACTCGTCTTTCGGCGCGTCTTCGTCTTTCGTTTCCACCTCCTCGTATTCGGCATCCACAATCATGTCGTCTGCCTCTACTTGGTTGCCTTTCTTTATATCTTCGTCTTTCATCTCTTTTCTGCAATTCTTAGTTTAGCACTACGGCTGCGCGGGTTATTCTCGATTTCGTCCTGCTGAGGTGTGATAACCTTGTTGTTGACCAGCATGAACGGCGACTCTATCCTTCCGAAGAAGTCTTGTGCGACTTTGCCTTCAGCGTTTCCTGTCTTCATCACGTTTTTCACGATGCGGTCTTCTAGTGAGTGATACGTAATCACCGATAGTCTTCCTCCTGGAGCGAGCAGTTCGGATGCGGCTTTCAGCATGTCTCTCAGCGCGTCCATCTCATGATTCACTTCTATGCGCAGCGCTTGAAACAGTCGGGCGAGGTCTTTCTTTTCACGTTCTTTCTTGAACAACGGTTCCACCACGTTCATGAAGTCTTGTGTCGTCTCGATGCTTTGCTGCTCTCGGTTTTTCACTATAGCCGACGCAATGCGCCTTGAGTTTTTCAGTTCTCCGTATATGTAGAATATGTCTGCGAGCCGTTCCTCGCTTTCATTGTTCAGTATCTCTGCAGCCGTTTTGCCTGCTCTCTTGTTCATCCTCATGTCGAGTGGGGCATCGAAACGAAATGAGAAACCTCTTGTCTCATCGTCGAAATGATGGCTCGACACCCCTAGGTCGGCAAGCAGTCCGTCTATCTTCTCTATACCGTAGTAGCGCATCCAGTTTTTCAGATACCTGAAATTACTTCTCACGAAGGTGAACTGCGCTGTGTCTATTGCCCCTATGTTCTTTTCTGCATCAGCGTCTTGGTCGAAGCTGTAGAGATGTTCGCCGCCCTTGAACCGTGAGATTATCTCTCTGCTATGTCCGCCGCCGCCGAATGTCACGTCTACATAAACGCCTCCCTTGTGGATATTTAGTCCGTCGATGCTCTCGTTGAGCAATACAGGAGTGTGGTAGACTTGCATAGACATTGCCTATTATATGGTTTGTTCTCTTTCTTAGTTTCTCTTTCCTTAGAGGATTCTAATGCCCCAGATTATTTCTCTGGTGCCTGAGGTTCTGGCTCTGACATCATCTTTTCGAAGAGTTGCGAGAACTCCTCAGCGCCGATGAACTGACTTTCCAGTTCTTCAATGTCCCACATTTCAATGGTGTTGCGCACTCCGATGAACCTGACATTCTGACTGATGCCTGCCTTTTGAAGGTATCGCTTCGGTACAAGGAAACGCCCGTTGCCGTCGAGAGTCACCAGTTCAACCATCGATACGAACTGACGGTATATCTGCTGCTCTGCACGGTTCCATCTGCCAAGACGGCTCTCCATAGCGTCCATCTCGCTGTTCCATACACTTTCGGGATAGAGCACGATGCATTTCTGGTGAGGATCCATGCGCATAACGAGACTTTCTTCGCCCGATGACTGTAGCACCTTGCGGAAAGTGGCTGGGAGAAAGGCTCTTCCCTTCGCGTCAACCTTTGCTTCTATGTTGCCTAAAAACCTCATGCGTTCTTATTAATAAATATATGCGGCAAAGTTACACAATTTCCACCACTTTCCACCACTTTCCACCACAAAAATAGAAAAATACTGCATTTTTAGGTTTTTTTAGCAGTTGACGCCGTCTGTCGATAAAACTTGTTGGACGTTTTACCCGTTCCTGAAAGTTCAAAATTGCTCTTTAGTAGAAAATTATCCATGTTTTTGTGTCCCAATTTCTGCGGGTTAGTAAGTAAAATGCCAATATCGGTTATCGATATGCCCTTAATCGCATCCTCAAAGGAGCTTTTTCATGTGCTCAAAGGGCATCTTTCGCATGCTAAAAGACCCTTGTTGGGAAAGTCAAGAAGCACTATTCGTTCCTCAAAGGATGTGGTAAGGGTATGCAAGACGATACCGCTTATCTCTTACGGAGTGATTGAGGAGAGGGTAGAGTCGATTCTATCTCCACGTTGTATTCTAATTGTTCATCAATGTCGCATATCGTTTCGCGAAAGTCGCAATCGGCATGTTTGATGTGTTAAAAAACAAACGATTTGCAATTTTTTAGTAACTTTTTCGATAAAAAGGTAAGATATTCCAAAAATAAGGTGTATTTTTGCAAATAGTTTTTGCAGAAAAATGAGTCAGATAACCGAGAAAACGATAGACATAAACGAAATCCTTAAGGGAAAAATGGGTGCAAAGGCAAAGTATGTGCCTGCGCCAGTAGTCTCGTGGTTGAAGAAAATCGCTCATCAAGACGAGGTGAACAAGTTCCTCTGGGATAGCCGTGAACTGACAGGAACACCGTGGCTTGAGGAATGTGTCCGTTATCTTGACATGACTCTTGAATTTGAGGGCGAGGAGAATCTGCCGTCTAAAGACGATGGAAAATTATACACCTTCGTGAGCAATCATCCGCTTGGTGGCATCGATGGTGTGGCTCTTGGCTCAATTATAGGCCGAAAGTACGACAGCCGTTTCCGCTATCTCGTTAACGATCTGCTGATGAATCTCCCAGGACTGGCGCCACTCTGCATTCCTATAAACAAGACCGGCAGCCAGAGCCGCAATTTCCCTGCAATGGTGGAGACAGGATTCCAAAGCGACTATCACATGCTGATGTTTCCTGCAGGACTGTGTTCGCGAAAGATAAACGGCGAGATTCGCGACCTGCCTTGGAAAAAGACATTCCTTTCAAAGAGCATAGAATATAAGCGCGACATTGTTCCGATACATTTCAGCGGGCAGAATTCCAATTTCTTCTACCGCCTCGCTAACTTCAGCGACAGGCACATTAAGAAAGTGAATATAGCCATGCTGTTCCTCGTAGACGAGATGTACAAGAACGTGCATAAAACGTTCAAGGTGTCGTTTGGCAAGCCCATACCCTGGCAGACCTTTGACAAGTCGAAATCACCGATGGAATGGGTGAAATTTGTTTATGACAGAGTGTACGAACTGTGACTTTATTACAATAACAGATGATGGAACAAGAGATAATCCAGCCGATTAACCGAGAGTTGCTGAAAGCGGAACTGACACCCGAGAGGCAACTCAGAATGACCAACAAGAGCAATAACGAGATTTACATCGTTACAGCACACAATGCGCCCAATACCATGAAGGAGATTGGACGACTTCGCGAGATTGCATTCCGTGAAGCAGGTGGAGGAACAGGGAAAAGCATGGATATCGATGAGTTCGACATCTGCGATAATTGTTACAAGCAGTTGATAGTATGGAATCCAGACGAAGAGGAAATCATCGGAGGTTACCGTTATCTTTGTGGCACCGACTGGGAACTCGACGATAACGGACAACCCATACTGGCAACGAGTCACATGTTTCATTTCTCCGACCGTTTCATCAAGGAGTACATGCCTTATACAATAGAGCTTGGTCGTTCGTTTGTCTCTTTAGAGTACCAGAACGTTCAGAAAAATACTAAGAGTATCTTTGCCCTTGACAATCTTTGGGACGGACTTGGTGCGCTTACCGTTATAATGCCTAATGTGAAATATTTCTTCGGAAAGATGACAATGTACCCTTCTTACATACGTAGAGGACGAGACATGATACTTTATTTCCTTAAGAAGCATTTCGACGATAAAGATAACCTCATTACACCGATGAAACCGCTGAAAATTGAAACCGACCCCGCAGAATTGGCAAAACTTTTCAGCGAGGATGACTTCAAGGCGGACTACCGTATCTTGAACAATGAGATACGCAACATGGGTTATAACATCCCGCCATTGGTGAATGCTTATATGAACCTTAGCCCGACAATGAAACTTTTTGGAACAGCGATAAATTATGGTTTCGGCGATGTAGAGGAAACAGGCATTCTCATAGCAGTTGACGAGATTCTTGAGGAGAAACGTGTGCGACATATAGATTCGTATGTCAAGCAACATCCTGAGGATTTCCGCATAACAAGCGGCGCCAACAAAGTGATTTATAAGGAAAAATAAAATATAGATAGAAGGTAAAGGGAGGAAAAAGGACACATAAAAACCTTTTACCTCCCTTTCCTATATATTATTAACTAAACGATCGGCAATGAGATACCGTTGATTTTCTGGTAAATTTCAAGTGCATAGACATCAGTCATTCCACTTATGTAGTCAATGATTGCCATAATTCTGGTTTCAAGGTCAGACGAGTAGATATCGTACTGGCTGCTCACTCGTTGTATCAGTTGTTGTGAGTAAAAACGGTCGGGATGCACAGCAGCCTCTATAAACGTTTCCATTAGTGTCGCCATTATCTTGAAACCGCTCAATTCTACGTCCAGAACAGGTTTGCTATTATATATCTTAGCAAGTGATGTTTTGGTGCATTTTTTATATGCTGAGTGCTGTTTTTCATCGATTCCATCGATGAGTGAACCCTTGAAAGTACCGTTCATGATTTCTTCCTCGTGCGCCATGAATGTGTCAACGCAGCAGTTCTCCAATTTCCCTATGGCGCATGCACGCATGTAGATTACTTTTTCATTGTCGTCGGTAATGCCCTCGTCAACAATGCGCTGTCTTATCTTTGCCTGATCATCCTCTTCAAAGAATCCTAATAGCAGTTCACTTGTCTCGTTGAAACTGAGGATTTTTAGTTTGTGGGCATCTTCAATGTCCATTATCTCATAGCAAATGTCATCTGCAGCCTCCACAAGGTATACCAACGGGTGACGTGCATAGGCTACGCCCTCGACGCTATTTTTGGTGGTTTCCTCTGTCATTAGTGCCGGAATTTGTGGTATTCCCATTTCCTCTGCTATTTTAATATATGTAGGCATCTCTTCCTGGAAGAACCCAAACTTCCCTTTTTTGCCTGCCAATGTCGATGAAACGGGGTATTTTACTATCGATGCCAGAGTGGTATAAGTCATCACGAAGCCACCTTCGCGACGTCCTTTAAAGCGGTGTGCAAGCAGTCGGAATGCGTTAGCGTTTCCCTCAAAGTGAGTAATGTCTGACCAGAATTCTGGCGAAACCATGTCTTGCAGGTATGTACCTTTGCCCTCAGTAAAAAACGTTTGTATCGCCTTCTCGCCAGAATGGCCGAAGGGAGGGTTGCCCATGTCGTGAGCAAGGCATGCGGCACTCACAATAGTGCCTATTTCAGACAGCTTGGTATCGATGAAATGGGGATTTTTTGTGATTATTCTTCTTGCTACATCGTTGCCTAGTGACATTCCTACGCTTGCCACTTCTAGCGAGTGGGTCAATCTATTGTGTACGAAGATGCTGCCCGGCAGCGGGAACACCTGAGTCTTGTTCTGCAGCCTGCGGAATGGAGCAGAGAAGATAAGACGGTCGTAGTCGCGCTTAAACTCTGTCCTGTCATCGTGTCGCTCGCTGTGACGGTATTCTTGTCCAAGCCTTTTGTTTGTTAGGAGTTTGTTCCAGTCCATACTTATTCCTTTACCTTTTGATTAGTCGTTTGTTGCTATGCTTTTTGTGGTGTTGTGGAAGTTATGCCACGATTTTGCATCTTAAAACGCCCATGTAGGTGCAAAAGTAATATAAAATGAAGTAATTTCGACTAATTTAATATTAAAAATTTCATCAAACAATCTTTATTTCGTATTTTTGCACATTATTATTACAAATGGTAAACATGATACAAGTAAAAGTAGTTAATAAAGGTCATCAGCCGTTGCCTGCTTATGCAACCCCTCAAAGTGCAGGAATGGATCTTCGTGCGAACATTGATGAGGCAATCACCTTGCACCCGATGGAACGTCGTCTTATACCAACAGGTTTACATATTGCTTTACCCGCTGGTTTCGAGGCGCAGATACGTCCACGCAGTGGATTGGCGCTTAAGCATGGGCTGACAGTTCTCAACACTCCAGGAACGGTGGACGCTGATTATCGCGGGGAGGTGATGGTACTGCTCATAAACCTTGGTGACAAAGATTTCGTCATTAATGATGGCGAGCGTATTGCTCAGATGATTATTGCAAAGCATGAAACTGCCGATTTCATCGCTGTTGAAGTACTCGATGAGACTGAACGCGGTGAGGGCGGTTATGGTCATACGGGAGTGAAATAATAATTAGTTGTAAGCATAATACATAAATGCAAATAACACGTTTGGCATCATCTGTCGTTGCCGTTTTGGCAATTCTAATTCTCAGCGCTTCTTGCGATACGCCGAAATCGATATCGGTGAAACAAGCAATAAGTGGTGAGAAGAATGTTGTGGTGGAACCTCTCAACCACAACGACGACCAGCGGATGAAGTATTTCTTCTATGAGGCTGTTGAACAGCAGAACAAAGGCAACTACGATGCTGCCTTTGACCTGTTGAATCATTGTCTTACTATAAATCCCAATGCTGCAGAGGTCTATTTTACCATAGCCTCTTATTACACCGAACTCGGCAGAGATAGTATGGCGATGCATTCCATGGAGCGAGCAGCTGTGCTCAGTCCGCAAAACGACATCTATATTGAGCGGTTGGCTCTTTCGTATATAAACACGCAGAACTACGGCAAGGCGATAGATACTTACGAAAGACTTTACTCGAACAACCGTGACCGTACCGATGTGCTAAGCATTCTTGCGCAACTCTATAACCAGCAAAAAAACTACGATAAAGTGGTGAGTACGTTGGAGAGAATAGAGCAGGTGGAAGGCAGCAATGAGCAGATAACGCTCTCAAAGATGCGTGCTTACTCGCTGAAAGGAGACAAGAAGGCCGAATTGAACGCTCTGAAGCAACTGTCAGACAAGTATCCTAATGATCTCAACTACCGTGTGATGATGGGTAATTGGTTGTTGCAGAACGGCAGAGAGGACGATGCTCTTGATGAGTATGAAGCAGTGTTGGAGCAGGAACCCGACAATGTCTCTGCCCAGATGTCGATGCTTGACTATTATAAACAGGTGGGCGAGGACTCTCTAGCGCAAGACATGATAGAGAAAGTGCTCATCAGCAGCAAGACACCTTCGGCAACAAAGATACATATCTTAAGGCAAGTGGTTGATGAAAACGAGCGAGTGGGCGCTGGCAGTCTAGAGATTATAAGACTTTTTCAGCGCATTCTTGCAGAGCCGCAGACCACTCCCGACATGACGGAACTCTATGCCAGTTACTTGAAACTTAAAGAATATCCGCAGGATACTATAGACGTGGTGCTCGAGAAGGCGCTGGAGATTGCACCTGACGAGGCAGGTGCGCGCCTACAGTTGATACAGTCGGCATGGGGAAGAAAAGACTTCGACCGTGTCATCGACCTATGCCGTACAGCCCAACAGTATAACCCCGACGACATGGCGTTCTACTATTTCATGGCTCTTGGATACAATATGCAGGACCGTGTGGACGAGGCTATCGATGCAACGCGCCGCGGTGTGGCTGTGATTAACGAAGATAGCAACAAAGACCTCGTGTCCGATTTCTACGGACTTCGTGGTGATTTGTACCATACGAAGGGAATGCTAGAGGAGGCATTTGCCGCCTATGACAGTTGCCTTGTATGGAAAAGCGACAACGTTCCGTGCCTGAACAACTACGCATATTACCTCAGTCTTACAGGAAAAAACCTTCAGAAAGCGGAGCAGATGAGTTATATTACGGTGAAAGCAGAGCCTAACAACGGCATATATCTTGACACTTATGCTTGGATTTTGTTTATGCAAGGTCGCTATGAGGAGTCGAAAATCTACATCGACCAGGCCTTGAAGAACGACGAGACACCAAGTGCAGATGTGATAGAGCATGCCGGTGACATCTACTGGAAGTGCGGTGACCACGCTGCTGCGCTGAAGTTCTGGCAACAGGCTGTTGACAAAGGAGGAGACAGTAAGGTGCTTTTAAAGAAACTGAAACAGAAAAAATATTTCGAGAAATGAAATCAAAAAAACTTATAATAAATGCTTTTGCGGCTGCTGCAGTTGTGATGATGGCAGCTTGCGGAACAACGAAGCCAGCGGTAAACACCACAAACAACCCTGCAAACACAGTTATTGAGAACACCGAGGCAGCACGTTTGAAGTTCGTGCGTAATGTCTCTGACCACGCAGTAGCACAGAAAAACATTACAGCAAAGTTGAAGTTCCGAGTGAAGAAGGGTTCAAAAGACGTTACTGTCGGAGGTTCTCTCCATATGCGTCGTGACGATGTGATACGCATACAGTTGACACCGATGGGACTCTTCGAGGCAGGTCGCATAGAAATGACAAAGGACTATGTGATGGTTGTTGACCGAATACACAAGGAATACCTCAAAGCAGACTATTCGGAGGTGGCGTTCCTGAAGCGCAACGGACTGAATTTCTACTCTCTGCAGGCACTTTTTTGGAACCAACTCTTCATTCCTGGTAGCGACCAGATGCGCGACTCAGAACTGAAAAAATTCGATGTTGACTTGCTTCCAGAGGCGCTTTACAGCATTATAGCGCTCGAACGCGACAAGATGAGTTATAAATGGCAGGCAGACAACAAGTCTTATGAGATAAAGCAAGCCGATGTTTCATACTCCAACAGCGAGTGGGGTAATGCGTCGTTGAAGTGGAATTATGGGAACTTTACTACTTTTGGAGGAAAGAAATTCCCGTCTCAGATAAACATAACGGCGGCATCGTCGGCACTAAAAGGCGGTCAAAGCATGACCGTGGAACTCACTCTCGAAAATCTCTCGAACAATTCCGACTGGGAGTCACGCACACAGTTGTCTAACAAATACACCGCGGTTTCTGCCGAGGACGTGTTGAACAAAATACTCAACGTTAAATGAAAAGGCTGATACTCATTGTCATGATGGCGGCGTTTGCGCTCGCTCCTTATGCACAGCAGAGGAAAACTGTGCAGAAGAGGCATGCTAGTACCACGCAAACACAGCGTAAAACTACACAGCAACGGCCACAGCAGGGCAAGAAACAACAGTCGGGCAAGGGAAAGAAAACCCAGCAAACGAAAAAAAAGAGCAAAGGAAACAAGCAAAGCTACAGCACTCCGGAGATTCGCGGTCTGCAGAGCCAACGCTCTCAGATACAGAAAAACATAAAGGAGCAGGAGCAGAAACTACAAGCCAATAAGACCGATGTTCAGAACCGTCTCAAGAATTTGGTACAACTAAACACCGAGATTGAGACACGCAAGCGCAACATCGAAAACATTGAGGGTGAGATTACCACCATCAATGGCAGCATGGACTTGCTGCGCTCGCAACTTAAGACGCTTGAGGAGCAGTTGCAGGAGCGTAAGGACAAATACATCAAGTCGATGAAATATGTGGCGCGTCATCGCGGCGTTCAAGACCAGTTGATGTTCATCTTCAGTGCCGAGAGTCTGCCACAGATGTACCGTCGCCTCCGCTTTGTGCGTGAATATGCGGCTTACCAGCGTGCTCAGGGCGAGATGGTGAAGGAGAAACAGCAGCAGTTAGCAGACAAACATAAGGAGTTGGAGAAGCAAAAGACTAACAAGAACACCCTCTTATATAAAGGAAAGCAGGAGCATGCAGCTCTAGAAGGACAACAACAGGAGCAACAGAAGGTGGTGGCATCTCTGCAGCAACAGCAGAAAACGATACAGTCTGTGCTGGCTGAACAACGGCAGAAAGACGCTCAGCTGAACGCTCAGATAGACCGTCTTGTAGCTGAGGAGATAGCGAAAGCCAAGGCGAGAGCAGAGGCAGAGGCGCGTAAAAGAGCCGCCGCTGAGGCTGCCGCGAAGAAGAAACGGGCTGAAGAACTGGCTCGAAAGAAAGCCGCCGCTGAGGCTGCCGCCCGTGAGAATGCACGCCGTATAGCAGAAGCAAGGGCTGCAGAGGAGAGGGCGAAAGCAGAGCAACGTGCTGCAGCAAAGAAAAGTGCTGAGGAGAAAGCGCGCGCAGAAAGGGCTGCAAAGGCTGCTGAGGAACGCCGTTTGGCAGCAGAACGCAAGGCACGAGCCGACGAGGAACGCTCAGCGAAGGAGGTGGATCGCGTTACTCGTGAGAATGAGGCGGCAGAGACGATGGCCACTGTTGACAGGCAACTGAGCAGCAATTTCGAGAGCAACCGAGGACGACTGCCGATGCCAATGTCGGGCCGATGCCGCATCGTAAGTCATTTCGGACAGTATAATGTCGAAGGTTTGCGCAATGTGACACTCGACAACAAGGGTATAAACATTCAGGGACAGCCTGGTGCAGCGGTGCGTAGCGTCTTCAACGGAGAGGTAAGTGCCGTCTTCAGTTTCAGCGGAACCAATGTTGTTATGGTTCGCCATGGAAGGTATATTTCAGTCTATTGCAACCTGAAGTCGGTCAGCGTGCATCGCGGACAGCAGGTAAAGACGGGCCAGACACTCGGCACTGTGGGCACAGACAACATCCTCCAGTTCCAGCTGCGTAAGGAAACGGCGAAACTGAACCCCGAATCATGGCTTGGCAGATAGCCCATTCCATAAGAATACAATAACCTAATTATTTATTACCTTTTGAGAGAATGAATGGTTTTTACAGGTTCTTGGCCTTTGCATTGATTGTTTTTATCTCAGGCAAGTCATTCGCAGGCGTGCGCATATTCCCGTCTCAAGACATTTCGGGAACCGAGTTCCATTGTATCATGCAAGACCAGCGGGGTTTTGTGTGGATAGGAACCGACTACGGACTGAACCGCTTTGACGGTTACCACTTTCAAAAATATTTCACCAGTAAGACAAACCAGAACTCTATTGACGACAATGATATCTCGAATATCTTCAGCGATAGAGAGGGACGTCTGTGGATAGGCACAAACCACGGGCTGGCACTTTACAATCCCGAGACAGACAACTTCACTCGCAAGCCCTATCCTGACGGCATGACACATCGCGTGGAACAAACCTACGAAGACAGCAAGGGCAACATATGGGTGGCTACTGCGGGCGGCGGACTCTATTGCATTCAGAAAGGGCAGGACGAGTTGCAGGCCATCAAGGGCATAACAGAGCAGGATTGGTTCTTGTATCATCTGCAGGAACTTCCCGACGGAAGGATGCTTGCGGCGAGTTTCGAGGGCAGTTATTTCATCTACACCATCAACGGACTAACATTGAAAAAGGCCGAGCGGCACAATACAGGTCTGGGTCCGGTGGTGAATTTCTTAAAGACAAAAGACAATCAGATACTTGCAGCATGCGGAAAGGGACTGCTCAGGTTTGATGCTTCTACGGGTAATCTTGTTGACGCCGGCTACGACATGTCGGCATTACTGGGAAGCAACGTGATAAACGATGCGTGCATCTCTAACGATGGAAGAATCGGTTTCGGCACCGCAGAGCAGGGACTGATGACCGTGGAGCATGGTACAAAGACGCTGAAACCATCGACAAGCAGCGGCATGATGCTGAATCTTAGTCGTATCGACGTATCTAAAATCATGACAGACGCCAACGGCTATTATTGGCTCTGTTGTACAGGCAAGATGCTTTGCCTTGCCAATGAAGAGCCTTGGGCAATACAAGTGTGGAACTTCACCAACGACGGGCGCAACCCCAGTTCTGGCGTTTCTGCTGTTGTTGATGGCCCCAACGGCTCCATCTATTGCTCCGTTTATGGTCAGGGAATCTATCATCTCGACCATGAGGGCAATGTCATCGACCGTCCTGCCAGTCCCGTAAGCACCGAGAAAATTTACCGTGACAGTCAAGGAAAATATTGGCTTGCCACACGCAATGAGGTGTACAGTTACAATCCCGCGACGGGGGCTTACCAACAGCGCGTGAAACTCGATGGATGGGTAGTGCGCGGTTTCGCCGATGACGGCGCCGGAAACTATTTCATCAGCGATTTTAGCAAAGGTCTTATTGTGTATAATGAGGCAAGTGGCAGTATCAGACGTTTGCGACAGTTTGACCCGACCACAGAACAGGGACTGGTGAACGACTGGATTATGGACTTGAAAATGTCGAAGAACGGCATTCTCTGGGTGGCAACCACCGACGGAATGGAGGCTATAGACACCCGCACAATGAACCAGAAACCATTCGGATGGCAATACCAGATGGTGGGAGAACATTGCAACTGTCTTTGCATTCGCAGCAACGGCGACGTTGTGGTGGGCACAGACCACGGGCTGTTCAAATACGACAAGGCGAAAAAGACGTTTGTTCCGATAGATACAGGAGGACAACTTAGCACATTGAAGATATGCGATATAGTGGAGGATCAGAAGGGAGACCTCTGGTTGACCACCGTGAACGGCATCTGGCAGTATATTGACGGCAAGCCGCTCATCAGTCATCGCAACCGTAACGGTATAAAAATCAACGGATTCTCTACTGGCACGGGCAATCTGCTCAGCGACAACCGAGTGGCATTCGGAACGTTCAACGGCGTGGCGATATTCAATCCCGATGCCGTGAGAAATGCCCAGCGCAACATCAGCGACGTGCAGTTGTCTGCAGTAATCATCGATGGAGTGGTGCAGAATCCTATGTCTTCAACCTTCGTAGTGCCTGCATCGGGTAACATCTTGGTGCTTGGCGTGTCTATGCTCTCCCACTATGACGAGGCAGCAGCCATCGTTTACGAGTATAATATCGACGGAGAATGGGTGCCACTTGGCGAGGGAGAGAACTTGATTGTATTCAATCATCTGCGTCCGGGAACATACGATGTGCAGATAAGGGCACGCAATGATAATCAATACACCAAGAACGTAAAGCGCATAACGGTGGTGGTAGAAGCCCCGTGGTATGCTTCACGCCTTGCATATCTTATCTATGTGCTGCTCATTCTTGCTGCTCTCGCCTATGGTTTCTACCTCTATCGCCAGCGAAGCAAGCGCGAACTGGAGGATGCTAAGATGAAGTTCCTTATCAACACCGCTCACGACCTGCGCTCGCCCCTCACTCTCATCATGTCGCCCCTGCGCAAACTGCGTGCCATAAATGGTGCAAAAGTGCGAGGAGAGGCAGAGCAGGAAGAGGCATCTACGGCCATAGACACCATCGACCGCAATGCACAACGGTTGCTTACACTTGTAAATCAGATTCTCGACCAGCGTAAGATAGACAACCACATGATGCGTCTGGAGTGCCAGCAGACCGACCTCGCAAAATTCATTCGTGCCGTGTGCACCATGTTCCAGTACAACGCTACTCAGCGTAACGTCACACTTAAGGTGGAGCAGAGGGCAATACACCCCGTAAAGGCATATATCGACCACGCCAACTTTGAGAAAGTGATTTGCAACCTTATATCCAACTCTTTCAAGTTTGTTGATGAAGGAGGCAAGGTGCAGATAGTGGTGAGCGAGGAACAAACTGACGGCGAAAGCCCCAAGGCATGCATCCGTGTCATCGATAACGGGCCAGGATTCGGCGATGAAGACCCCACACGACTCTTCGACCGCTTCTATCAGGGACATAACGAGCAAGGAAAGAAGGGCTCGGGAACAGGACTTGGCCTGAACATCTGCCGCTCCATCGTCGAGATGCACAAGGGAACTATTACTGCAGCTAACCGCACCGACGGCGAGCATGGCAGCATCTTCACCATAATGCTGCCCGAGGGAAAAGACCACTTGCAGCCTGATCAGATTCTTGCAAAGACGGCAGTATCTGCTAAATCGGCTTCTCGCCGAGCCAGCAAAAATGTCCGTGTGCTGGCCGTTGACGACGACCCGGAGATAGGACTTTACATCAAGAGCGAACTGGACAAGTATTTCAAGATAGAGACTTGCGCCAACGGAGAGACTGCAATGGAAATGTTGCTCCAGCAGCACTTCGATGTTGTCGTGGCAGATGTCATGATGCCTGTTATGGACGGCATCGAACTGCTCAAGCGCATCAAGGGAAATAGCAAGATAAGTCACCTGCCTGTAATCCTCCTAACGTCGAAGTCGGAGGTTGAAGACCGTCTTCGCGGCATTCGAAATGGTGCCGATGCATACATCTCTAAGCCTTTCGACATAGAGGAACTCCATCTTCAGATAGACAATGTGGTGGACAATATGCGCCGCTTGCGCGGTAAGTTCAGCGGTGTGCAGGCACAGGAGGGCAAGATTATGGACATCGAGATAAAGTCGTACAACGACCAACTGATGGACCGCATCGTGAAGGCTATCAACGAGAACATTAGCGATAGCGAGTTCAAGGTGGACCAACTGTGTGCTCAGGTGGGCATCAACCGAAGCCAGCTCCATCGAAAGATAAAGGAGATTGCTGGCATTCCGACTGCCGACTTCATCCGCAACATCCGCCTCAATCAGGCTGCGCGCCTGCTGCGTGAGCATAAGGCGTCGGTGGCTGATGTGGCTTACAATACTGGTTTTGCCAACCAAACCCACTTCTCCACCGTGTTCAAGAAGTATTTCGGCATGTCTCCCTCCGACTATGCAGACGCAGAGGACACCAACTAATACCTCCTTCACTTACGACTAATATCTCCTTGTTAAGCCAGAGATATGCTCTTGGGACGTCAGGAACCACTCTTGGCGTCCTCAGGTATATATAAATGACGTTCTCAGATATATATAAGTGAGGTTGCCAGATATATATAAGTGAGGTGGCTAGGAGGCACAAGTGACAACCTCAGGAGGCACAAGTGAGAGAGTGATTAACCTCTAATCACTTGTTAAAACATAATGTTTAGAAATGCATCATAAAAATATGGAGATGTCATCGCGACATCTCCATAATTTCTTATTAACCAAAACTGCTAAGGCTAATAACGATCCTCTTTATGAAAAACTATTTACTTTCTGTATGAATATATGTTATATATTAAGGTTATGCTACATAATAAATACTGCGAGGGAATTGCTTAGCGGGTATTTACCTCGCCTTCGTCGAAGTCTATTTCTCCTGAAATAGTCCATTTCTTGTCATACTTTGCCTCATATTCCTGATCGTCGCCAATGAGGAAGTTTGCAGTCTTTTTTTCGGAAGATAAGGCACACATACCGTTAGAGCTTCCAATCTTCAGAATAGTGATATCTGGCTTAATATAATTCTTTTTCATTTCTATGTCTCCTCTTTTTAACGTACCATGTATTTCTTACCATTCACGATGTAGAGTCCCTTTGGAAGGCCCTCAAGACTTGTAGTGCCACGGCGAACCACCTGTCCGTTGATGCTTCTTACAATATTGTCTTGTGCCACCTGAGTTTTCTCGCTGTTCTGAATCTCGCTTATGCCAGTTACCGATTCTTCATCGTTATTGTCGATGAACTTTGCGTTGTATCCCATTGAGGTCTTGCTTACTCCGTCATCGTTGCATGTCCAGAATTCTGTGTTTTCATCGAACAGGGCACCTGTCATGATGATAGAAGTAT
>JAEEGG010006412.1_pt1 | contig 27598 bp, 19 predicted proteins | sample 9134161 | NCBI WGS metagenome assembly JAEEGG01 (sample SAMN16246543, study PRJNA631951) | gut metagenome | biome: gut microbiome; feature: rumen; material: CR-attached | host: Bos | place: Iran: Karaj | collected 2018-10 | reverse complement strand
TCGACGAGATTCAGTTTGTGGCTGATTGTCACGTCGATACCGATATGGAACTGCTCATTCCCGACAGTTACGTCGAGAACGTTTCGGAACGCATCAATCTCTACCGCCGCATCGACTCGCTGCAAGACGAAACCGCCATAACTAACTTTGTATCAGAACTCACCGACCGTTTCGGCCCCGTGCCGCAGTCGATTCTCGAGTTGCTGCAGGTTGTGCGCCTGCGCTGGATAGCCGTGGGGCTCGGAATGGAGCGTATAATGCTGAAAAACGGCAAGATGACAATCAGTTTCGTCAGCGACCAGAATTCGGTTTTCTACCAGTCGCCGCAGTTCACAACCATCATCGGCAACGTGCAGCGCTACCGCAGCACCTGCCAGATGCAGGAGAAAAACGGCAAACTTGTGCTCTCGTTCGACGGCGTGCGGACAGTAGAGAAGGCGCTGGGGCTTTTGCAGCGGCTGGCGGAGAAAAACGTGGGCGCGTAGGTAGATTCTCTTGCGGACACAAAAATAATATCTATCCTTGCATAAAAGATTAAAAATCAATGGTTATCAGCCAACGATGCATTGAAAAAAGTTTGTGATTTCGTGTGATGTTGACAAGGAATTTGTTAATTGTGCCGCTTAATGAGGATGATGACGATTAGCCCACACGTCTTCTTTATTTTGATTTGAGCGAATTGGACGAAGATTAGCGATCCATACTGCCTTTTTTTTTCTCACATTTTCAAGTTTACTGCTCGCAAGAGCAGTGATTGATTATTTTTTACTTTAGTGCAACCAAACGCATTTTAATGCGTTTAAATTATTTGTTATAAATTAGTTTATGAACTTTTAGAAAAGGAGCAAATAAAGAACAGAAAGACAATAAATTATGATGATATAAAAGCATAGGGCTTTTTCTTTCCATCAGTAAAATTTGGCGATTCTATGTGTCGGAGAGAATAAGTTAAAGTGCGCTTTAGCGTGCGCTTAACTTATTTCGTAGACACAAGGTTAAGCCAAATACCTACTGATAGCGGAAGACAGTTGAGTTTTCACGCTTTTTTATATCCTGAAATGTCCTTTAGAACGAAAAAACAAATATTTAGCAATTAATAACTTATAAAAATATACAACTATGAAGAGGTTTTTGTCATTAGTTTTTGCCATTATGCTTGTGGGGCAAGCGTGGGCATATGATTTTGAGTACAATGGATTGTACTATAACATTACAAGTAATCCTGAATCATATACTCATACAGTAGAAGTTACATATGAATACGAAAACGGAGGTGGGTATTATTGGTACACTACTGTTGATATACCAACGAGTGCATATTACAATGGCGATTATTACGATGTTACAAGCATTGGCTACCATGCATTCTATAATTGTAACTTAACATCTATAACCATACCTAATTCAGTAACGAGCATCGGTGAATCAGCGTTCTATGATTGTAAAAAAATAACTTCTCTAACCATACCTAATTCAGTAACAACCATTGGTTATAATGCATTTAACAATGTGAAAAATGTTGTCTATTTTGGCCGACTCAACAATGATTATAGTAGTCCTTGGGGAGCATTAACGCTCAATGGTACAATTGATGGAGACTTTATATATTCCGATTCTACAAAGACAAACATTACTGCATATATAGGAGATGGAAGTGACGTGGTTATTCCTAATTCAGTAACAAATATATGCAAAGAGGTATTTAGGGACCTTGACAATTCAAAATACAATGAATATGAAAACGCCTATTATTTAGGCAACAGCGAAAATCCATATTTATGTTTGGTTAAGGCTAAATCGACCAGCATCTCTTCGTGCGAGATAAATGAAAAATGTAAATATATATGTGGTTCTGCATTCAATTATTGCAGGCAATTAACGTCAATCACACTGCCCAATACTTTAATAAGTATTGGTAATGAAGCATTTTATTATTGCAACACATTAATATCAATAGCTATCCCTGAATCAGTAAAATACATTGGACATTATGCGTTCTATGACTGCGAAAAAATAACATCCATAGTCGTACCAAATTCAGTATCAAGTATCGGCGACTGCGCATTTTCGGGTTGCAAGGGTTTGTCTTCGATTAGTATTCCAGAATCAGTTACAAGCATCGGGCAATATGCATTTAATGGTTGCAGTAGTTTGACTTCATTTGTCATATCAAGTGATATGGATATATCAAGGGTTGGTTTGTATTTTATAAAAGATGATATTCGATATAAAGTGTTGAACAAAAATGCTGTTGAGGTTGTTGCAAATTCATACTCGGGTGATGTTGTGATTCCAGATACTGTAAGAAATTATGGTTGTTCATTTTCAGTCATAAGTATTCAGGGACGTGATGATAATAATTATAATGGAGCATTTTCAAATTGTTCTACTCTAACATCTGTTACTATCCCGAATTCAATAACAACTATTGGCAACTATACATTCGCTAATTGTAACAATTTGGTGTCAATTAGCATCCCAAATTCAGTAACGACTATTGGTCAAGGTGCATTCGACAATTGCAGCAATTTGGATTACAATGTATTTGACTACGCATATTATATTGGAAACGAAGAAAATCCGTATTTGGTTTTGATGCGGTCAAAGCGAACCACAATCACAAATTGTAATATACACGATGATTGTAAATTCATTTATGACAAGGCATTCTATCAGTGTAATGCAATTTCTTCTATATTCATTCCTAATTCTGTGGTAAGCATTGGAAATAATGCATTTGAAGAATGTAGCATAACAACAATTTCTCTCCCCAATTCTGTGGTTAACATAGGTAATAATGCATTTGAAGAAAGTAGTTTAACAACTATCTCGATTCCCAATTCGGTTATTAATATAGGTAAATACGCCTTTCGTGATTGCAAAGATTTAACATCAGTAACTATTGGTGATTCTGTTATAAGTATTGGTGAAAATGCATTTAGTAATTGCAGTAAACTTGCATCTATAAATATCCCTAATGGAGTTACAAGGATTAATGATTACACATTCAGTAATTGTTGCAGTTTGTCAGCAATCACCATTCCTCAAACTGTAATATACATTGGTTATGAGGCGTTCTATGGATGTAAGGGGTTAACTTCAATAACTATTCCAGAATCTGTTACTGAAATTGGTTCGTCTGCGTTTGGATATTGCTCATCGTTAAAATCGATAGCACTGCCGTTCGTGGGAAACAAACGATATAAAATTGACGACATCTATCAGTATCCATTGGGATATATATTTGGCACATATGGATACAATACAGGTTATTCAGCGACATATCAAAAGTATTATAATGGTATAGATTTCGATAATTATGATGATTATTATAAAGGAGAGAATTTTTATATACCATCCTCGTTAAAGGAGGTGACAATTACAGGTAGCAATTATATTCCATATGGTGCATTCTACAATTGCCGCAATTTGACATCAATCACTATCCCAGAATCAGTTACAAGCATCGGCGGGAATGCGTTTTATGGTTGCAACAACTTAACATCCTTCACCATTCCTAAATCAGTCACGAGCATCGGTGGAGGCGCGTTCTACGATTGTCGTAATTTGAAATCAGTTACAACCAAAAGCGATGCTGATTTCAGCAATGCTGCTTTGCGATTTACAAGAAATGATATTACATATCAAGTTCTAAATAAAGATAGTGTCGCTGTATCATCGTCATATTCATCGTCATATTCAGGAAAAATCGTTATACCAGAAACAGTAATTGCTGGCAATACATTTAATGTTACAGGAATCGCAAATTCTGCATTTTACAATTGCAGCAGTTTAAATGCAGTTTCTATTCCTAATTCTATAGCAACTATCGGCCATCAGGCATTCTATAAATGCACAGGTTTGCGAACAATTGTTATTCCCGAATCTGTGACAAGCATCGGAACGGACGCTTTTAGTGGGTTCAGCAATATTGACTATGTTGTATGCAAGCCAAGTGTGCCCCCTACGTTAGTCAGTGATGCTTTTAACTCTATCGATACCATTCACGTTCCTATTGACTACATCGATGATTACAAGACAGCCCGCATTTGGAAATGGAAGGTGATTCTGCCATTCTATAAACTTCGTGCACAAAGTGAAAACACAACAGAAGGAACTGTGGCTACCAGCGATAGCGTGGTGTTCGATGGACACTCTGCAACCATCACTGCAACTCCAAATGAAGGTTATCATTTTGTGGAGTGGAATGATGGCAGCACCGAGGCAACCCGTACGATAAACATTATAAATATCAACAATTATTCATTCACGGCAATCTTCGCCATTAATGTTTACGTTATAAACGCAAATAATACGCAACACGGTTATATAGAAGGACTTGCCTCGTACGAGCACGGCACAACCACAACCATAACCGCTCATCCCGAGGGTAATTACCGTTTTATTCGCTGGAGCGATGGCAACACCCAAAATCCACGCACAATAACCGTCACAGCCAATATGGAATTAAACGCCATTTTCGAGGATGAGCACAGCATTATTATAGATGCTGCCGTTCCTGCTACTTGCACCGAGACAGGTTTAACAGAAGGTAAGCACTGTGATATTTGTGGAGAAGTTTTGGTTGCGCAGCAAATCATTCCAGCCAAAGGTCACACGAAAGTTACGAGTGCCGCCGTGGCTGCAACTTGTACAGAAACAGGTTTAACTGCGGGTAAATATTGCTCGGAGTGCGGTTTGGTGTTTGTGGCCCAACAAACCGTTCCAGCCAAAGGCCATACCAAAGTGGTAGATGCTGCAGCCGTTGCACCAACCTGCACAGAGGCAGGACACACCGAGGGTTCACATTGCTCGGTTTGCGGTACTGTGCTTTCGGAGCAGACTGAAATTGCTGCATTGGGGCATACTGTAGTGTCAAATTCTGCTGTGGCTGCAACTTGTACAACAGCAGGTTACACATCAGGCTCGCATTGTTCGGTTTGTGGAGAGATTCTATCGGCACAAACGGTTATTCCTGCTCTCGGCCACACCGTTGTTACAGACCCTGCCGTGCCAGCAACTCACACATCAACAGGTTTAACAGCAGGTTCACACTGCTCGGTTTGCGGTCAAACAATTGTGGCTCAACAAGTAATTCCAATGCAAACGGAGGCCGACACGATTTATATCAGCAATGTTGATACCATCTACATTGTTCAGAGCGATACTATTTATAATGTTGTTAGCAAGACAGATACTATTTATATTAACTCGTCGGACACCATTTATAGCATTGTCAACAACTACGACACTATTTATCAAACGCAAATCGATACCATTTATAGTGTGATTACCAAAACCGATACCATTTATAGTGTTATCAATAAGGTGGATACTATCTATAACATTGTCAACAACTATGATACTATATATAGTACGCAGGTTGATACAATTTATAGCGTCATTACCAAAGTTGATACGGTTTATAATGTTATAAATAAGGTAGATACTATTTACAACATCGTCAACAATTATGATACGATTTACAGTACGCAAATCGATACAATTTATAGTGTAATTACAAAAGTTGACACTGTTTATAATGTTATTAATCAGATTGATACTGTCTATAACATCGTCAACAATTATGATACAATTTACAGCACGCAGATTGATACCATCTATAGTGTAATTACCAAAGTTGATACCGTTTATAATGTTATCAATAAAGTAGATACCATCTATAACATCGTCAATAACTACGATACGATTTACAGCACACAGATTGATACAATTTACAGCGTCATTACCAAAGTTGACACTGTTTATGATGTTATAAATAAGGTAGATACCATTTACAGCGTAATCAATACTCGCGATACGGTGTTCAGTTTTGCAAGCCAAATAGACACTATTTATAGCGTTGTCAACAAGGTGGACACTATCTATATTGTTGTGAATAAGGTTGATACTGTTTATAACTTCGTAAGCAGAACAGACACTATTTATAGTTTAGACACGGTTTATAGTGTAATCAATACTCGCGACACGGTATTCAGTTCGCGCGTTGATACCGTACTCATTGCGCAAACCGATACTGTTTATAATGAAATCAGTCGGGTTGATACGGTATATAGTGTTATAAATAAGGTTGATACCGTCTACAACTATATCAGCCGAGTTGATACCGTTTACAGTTTCATCAACTCTCGCGATACGGTGTTCTATTCGCGCATCGATACCATTTACAGTGTTACCCGCGATACGGTTTACACATCTTCGGGCAAGAAGCCGAAAACCTACAACGTGAAGGTGAAAGCCGACAAGAATAAGATGGGATTCTGCATTGGTTCAGGCAAGTACGAGAAGGGTGAGGAGTTTGAGATTGCCGCCATTCCAAACTATGGTTACCACTTTGTCCGCTGGAACGATGGCAACACCGATAACCCGCGAGAGGTTTCAGTTTCTGCAACAACTCATTTTACGGCTTATTTTGAGATAAACAACTACGCACTGTTGGCCGCTGCCAACGAGCAGGAGATGGGTAGTGTAACTGGTGCAGCCTCGTATGCTTACTTGTCGCGTACCACCTTGAAGGCAATGCCAAACGCAGGCTACAAGTTCGCTGGCTGGAGCGATGGTGAGACCGCCAACCCGCGCGAGGTTTTAGTTTATAGTGATACATTGTTTGTTGCCGTATTTGAGTCGGAAATCGACGGTCATAAACCAATAGTTCCAGTAACCGACCCTGTAAGCGCCATCATCAATCAGATTAACAGCGTCTTCAATATGATTTATGACCTAACAACTGATGTTGAGGAAGAAGCCGTAAATGAGGTGCACATCTACGCATTTGGTAATACAATTGTTGTAGAAAATGCTGATGCAGAGATATTTGTATATGATGCAATGGGACGGTTGGTTTGTCGCAACGATGAAAAACTTGTCCGCACCGAATTGCAGATAAACGGCACGGGCGTTTATATCGTTAAGGTTGGCAATGTGGCCAAACGTGTGATGATTAATTGAAAGAACGAATTAAGCAGTTGATTATATGCATTGTAGGGCTGTCATAATATGGCAGCCCTACGTGTTTAAATTCGGATAAAAATCTGTTTAAATCGGTTAGCGGTAAAATTTCTAAAACTCAATCCTATCCAGCACAATCTGTTTGTCGTTGGGTTTCAGAAACATAATCATATAAATTGGCAAATAGGTTATTTTTCCGCGCCGCGACACATTGCAATTGGCAAAAACAATACCTTCATTCATTTGGTATTCAGTATTTTCAAGGCAAGAGTTCATTGCGGAATGTATGATGTAATCCTTGCCACTTTTCACTTCAATAGGCAGGGCGTGGCCTTCGTGCTCAATCACAAAATCGAGTTCACCTAGGCGGTTCGAGTTGTAGTAGTAAAGCCCGAATCCTTTTGAGTAAAGTTCTTGTGCCACAGCATTTTCGTAGATTCCGCCAGCGTTTATCTTCGGACTGTTTGTGAGCAGAAGATTTTTTGTTGTCATTCCGTATTCCGATGTAAGCATACCTACATCAGACAGATACAACTTGAAAAGGCTGCTTTTCTCATTGAGTTTTAGTGGTATGCGCGGTTCGGTGCTGTTGAATGTTGAAATGGCAACACCCGCATTCCGAAGCCATATAAATGTGCTTTCAACACGCTCAAAATGAAGACCTTTCTTCAAATCAGTTACAATATAGCGTCTGTTCTGCTTCAAGAGTTCGGCAGGAATCAGTCCGTAAACATTTGTCAGAATCAGCCGTTTGTCTTCAGATTCGTACTGCGTGAAATCGAGTTTGTAAAGGCTCTGAATGTCGCGGTGAATCTGAATCACATCGTTTACATTGTTGGTGTCAGCAAAGCGGCTCACGGCTTCGGGCATACCGCCTACCACAAGGTAGCGCGTGAACAAATCGAGCATTTTCTGGTTCACAACGTCCATCACAGGTGTACGGTTCACAAACGAATCACGAAGGCTGCTGATGACCGTTTCGGTGATGTTGGTGGTTTGCAAAAACTCTTCGAAATCAAGCGGATACATCTCGATTGTAGTCATATATCCAACAGGCGCCGATTCAAGGTTCGTTAGTTCGATGCCCAAAAGCGAGCCGCTCAAAATGTAGCGGAAACTGCCTTCTTCCACAAGAAATTTGATTTTCGTGACCATCGACTTGCACCGTTGCACTTCATCGATAAAGATGACCGTCCGACCTTTCACAAGTTTTTGGTTGCTCAAGGTTGAAAGACCGATTATGAGTTCATCGATTGTGGTTGCGGTTTCAAGAACTTTTATCGCTTCAGGAGTCTCTATGAGATTGATTTCAAACAGATTTGCATTCTCATTTCTCATTACACGACGGATCGCGTGAGTTTTGCCAACTTGTCGCGCACCTTTCACAAGCAGAGCCTTTCGCTCGCCATTTCTGTACCATTGACTAATGCTTATTTCTGCTTTTCGAACTAAATCCATAATGTTCAATAGTTTAGTGTTTATTTTGTCAAAAACACAAGACAAAAATAGTCTATTTTGTCAAAAACACAAGACGTTTTAGGTTGATTTTGTCAAAAACACAAGCCAAAAACACTCAATTTTGTCAAAAACACAAAAATCTCTCCGCACCCAAAAGCATCAAACATCGCTTTTCTCAAAAAATCAAAATAAATCCATCCTAAACTGTAACATTCCATCGCCGCCTTCGTCTTTTAGTCGTGTTTTGAATAAAAATTTATTGACTATGGAAACAGAAAAAAAACAAAACGGACGCGGATTGGGCATTGCTTCAATGGCTTGCGGAATTGTCGCGGTGATATTCGGTATGATACCGTGCGTTGGAATGGTGTTTTTGCCGCTGGCGGTTGTGGCGCTGGTTCTGGGTTGCATTTCGTGCAAACAAGCAGTTACCACAGGCTCTTCGGTTGGAATGCCAGTGACGGGAATCGTAACATCGGCTATCGCGCTGTGTTTCATTATAGTATGGATGATTTCCGTCTTCAAACTCGATGTTCACGAGAAGGATTTTATAGACAATTTCAAAAACAATTTCGAGTGGAGAATCGAAACCGACGAAGAGATATTCGAAGGTACCGACAGCACAATGGTGCGTCTTGGCGCCATTCTCGACAGTATGAACAATCCTGCCAGCGTGCATCTCGATATAAACCCGAACGACACTATTGTCAAGATGTCGATAACCGATGAGAACGGGAAAAAGATGAATATGGACATCGCCACACGAAAGAAAAAGTGATGCGTAACGCTTGGCGCGAACCGTATATCATTTGTAATCTGATATTTGCCGTAGTATTGGCAGCAGTGCTGGCCTACTTCGGCATTTTTTCGTCGGCAACCGATTATCCCATCCACGCCATTGCTTCTGGAACGCTCACCAGCACTGGCCTTCAACGCGCATTGTCGGAACTGATGCGCGGCAATCTAACTGAAGCACTGCAATTTAACCGCTATTCGGTTGGCATTTTCGCGTTTTTTGTAGTGCAATTGGTTATGCGCCTTTCGCTTGGCGCGATATACATTTTTTGTGCCGACAAGCGCCGTCGCTTGATTCTTGCCGACGCCATAATCTCAACTTTGTTATTTTTGTGCGCCTTTGCGCCGATGGCGATTAGGCAAATGATTGAAGGTCTGAATAACTGAATGCGTGAAGGATTGAATGTGTGAATGACACAATAAATCAGTCCTTCGCTGATTCAATCAGTCAAACTTTCAGTGATTCAATCATTCAGTAAATCAATTATTTGGTTATGCGTAAACTCACAAACGATGAACTGAACCGTCTGACGGTTGACGAGTACCGCCAGGCCGCGAAAATGCCTGTGGCTATTGTGCTCGACAATGTGCGCAGCGCCAACAATGTGGGCTCGGTGTTCCGCACGGCCGACTGCCTGGGCGCCGAAAGACTTTGCCTGTGCGGCATCACAGCCACGCCGCCCAACAAAGACATCAACAAAACGGCTCTTGGCGCAACCGAATCGGTTGAGTGGAAGCATTTTGCATCGACGCTCGATGCTGTTGCCGAACTGCGGGCCGAAGGTTACACCGTTCTGTCGGTTGAGCAGGTTGAAGGCAGCATCGCCTTGCAGGATTTTGTGCCAACAGCGGGGCAGAAGTATGCTCTCATTTTCGGTCACGAAGTGAACGGCGTGGCGCAGGAGGTTGTCGATGCCAGCGATGGTTGCATTGAGATTCCGCAAGTGGGTACCAAGCATTCGTTCAACATTTCGGTTAGTGCAGGAATTGCACTTTGGGAAGTGTTTAGAAAATTTAAATTTGATAGTGCTGATTAGCAGGGATTTGCAATTATTCTTATAGTGCGGTTTATCCAACCGCGAAACACAATTTTGGCCAAACCGATGCTCGCTGCATACGATTTGGCCAAAACTTTTAACTGACTATCGCTTATTGGGCGGTATCTTCGTATATTGGTGAATGGCGTTTGCGACCGCCAAACCCAGCAGTAAACCCTTCGACGGAGAACCATAGAGATTCGCACGGTTTGCCAGTGAAGGATGAATCGGACGTGACGCCATAAATTAATGTATCGCCATAATCCCAATCAAATTCAAGTTTGACGCGGCTCCAGCCGTAACCCTTTCCATTGTTGGAGTTAAAGCCTTGTTGCCATCTTTCCCCACCCGTATTGCCGTAAGGCGGAATTTCAGTCATTGCAATCGGGTGGTCAGGCGACGATGCCAGAGCGGCAAAAAGGTACACTCCGTGACCTTGAGCCCTGGCATCAACAGAGATCATGCCGTTGCCAGGTCCGTGGTTCCATTCGGAACGGTATTCTATTTGACAAATCGGTGGGATAGTGTCATTCCGCACTTCAAAATAAGTACTATTGCCATTTCCAGCGTAATATTCTCCAGTAGCCGTGAAACTTTCACCGCAATTTTTGTGTTTTGTCAAAGTCAATCGGCTGTTTTTTAAGTAATTAGCACTCAATTCATCCATCGGTACATCGTTGTAGATGTATTTCCCGTCATAGGTGACCCAAATGCCGTCTTTGTACCACATTACGGGACTATGGTTCGGGTATTTTTCGGTGTGTCTTAACACATAATTGCGGTTTTCTCCGATATAATGAGCGATTGCGTAGCCTGTTGGCAGAAGGCAGCAAAGAGCGGTAATCCAAAGCACTATCAGCACAATGCGTTTGCCGATACCCATCGGTTGTATCTTGCCTATCAGCATAAGTATCAGGCGGGTAGTAGCGAAAATCGATATGGCAAGCAATACCAGCACTGATATGGCGGCAACAATAATCAATATAGGATGCTTGCCCCAAACGCCTGTGAGTGCCATTTGGTCAATGCCAATTTGTAAGTCCGTACTCATATAGTCGGGTAAAGAAAAAATGACTATAGTGCTTGATATCCATATCAATACAAGTAGGCATCCAGCGATGCATCCTATGCAGACTGCAAACGTGGCAATTCCGACTATAGTTTTTATCAGAAACGAGAAAATCCGTCCGAATAAGCCGCGGCGCGGTTTGGGCTGCTCGCCTTCGGCAACCACCGTGGCCAGATTCTTCGGTGTTACAGGTTTCCCGCTCATCTGCAAACGCTGTCCTGGCGTTTGCGCTTCGGGTAACGCAATGGCCAGTATTGCGTAGATTATTATCCATAAATTCAGGAAAGCACCAATGCTGCTTAAGTGTAACGTTTTGAATATTGGGAACATAATAAAGTTTGTGCATATCAGCAGCAAAATGAAGCATACGCGCCACATAATCACCTTGCCGCCGAATCTTTCGGCTAATCCTGAAAGCACGCCAGCAACTATTTTGTCGTTTGGGTTGCGAAAAAGTTTTCGGCTCTTCATGTCGCCACCCGATGCGTTTTGCTGTTGGTCAGTTTTTTTCGGCAAGAGAATGGCTAAAACGATATAAATTGCTAAATATATGAAATTTAGCAGGAATACGAATGTTGCCGAACCTGGATAGTGCTGAATCCTAAAGAAGGGGAACAGAACGAAGTCGGTCAATAATACTAACAATATGAAGCCAATGCGCCAATGCAGCACCTTTCCGCCGAATTTTGCCGCCAGCCGCGACATTACTCCAGCAATTATCTTGTCGTTGGCTTTGCCGCTTTTCGGCTCATTGACAGTGGTTTTCGGCTCCGATGTTTCGTCATCGCCAGCCAGTTGTTCGGGCTCGCCAATGCGCACAATAATATCTTTCACGTGGTCGATGGTGATGGCCTCAATGCCACTTTGCTTCAACTCGTCGAAGAGTTCGGCAATGCGGGCCTCAATGTCATCGACAATCTCGTCGCCGCCCTCGCTCTTTCCGAACACCGAGCGAAGCGAGTTGATGTACTGCTGCAGAATCTCGTATGCGTCCTCGTCTATCTGATAGAGCCGTCCGCACAGGTTGATGGTGATATTCTTTTTCATTTTGTTTCTAGTTTTTCAGGATTGATGTTTTTCAGATAACTGATTGTGTTTGAGAGTTCAGCCCAGGCGCTGTCGAGCCCGTCGAGAAACTGCTCGCCATCGGGACTCAAGGCGTAATATTTGCGCGGCGGTCCCTGAGTCGATTCCTGCCACTCGTAGTGTAGCAGACCGTCGTTTTTCAAGCGCGTGAGCAGCGGGTAGAGCGTTCCTTCCACCACCAGCAGTTCTGCGTTTTTCAGTTGCTGGATAATGTCGCTGGCATAAAGCGGACGGTGCTTCAAAAGCAGCAGCACGCAGTATTCCAGCATTCCTTTTCGCATCTGCGATTTCGCATTTTCAATGTTCATACCAGTAGGTTTTAAATCATTTTTCGGATGCAAATATAGATAAAATAAAGTACCTTGCAATACATGGTAGTAAGTTTTTGCAAAGAATTATATGGATTTCGCACAGGTAGCCTATAATCCAAATGCTCAGATTGTGACTAAGGCATTGAAAAACAAATGAATAATGTTAGCAGATTTTAAAGCCAAACAGCAAACGGGTTGCTTTGTATTTTTTCAGCAGTACGGCCAACCAATATATAATTGTGGTTAGGCCAAAAGCCAGAATGGGCGCTACAATGTAGCCTATAACTATCGGATGTTGAATTACAGGATTGGTTCCCATCCATTTATAGAATGCGGCGGCAGCGGCTTTCAGTCCTACTTCAACAATAATGTATTGCATTAAATAAATGGCAAGTGTTTCTTTGCCAAATTGAGTTACCATTACCGTCAAACGGTTGTTTTGCAGATGTTTGTATAGGTGGCTCAATGCAAAAACCGCAGTTGCGGAGCCCAAAATGCCAATTGCGAATCGGAATCCGCAAACAGCCAGTGCGCGCGGCGTGTTGTGTAACAGATTGGCGCCATAGTTCCAGAAAGTGTATTGTGTGTCCCAAAAAAACAAGGCAATGCAAAATGCGGCAGTTGCCACAACCCCTTGTATTTTACTGATTTTTAGTTCTTCAACGAAGTAGCCGACCACGAAAAACGGCATCAAGTAGGCCATATTCATGCAACGGTAATCGGTAAAATGAAAAAGCAAGACAGCCAACCCTAAAACCACCAGTTGCAACCATTTGGCCTTGAAATATCTAACTGCAACGGCGACTATTGCAGAACTTCCGAATATCGCCCACAAAAAATAGTAAGTATTTGTGCACGAAAGGGCGTAAGTTATTATCATAAAGATAATTGCGGGGAACGCCACGTTGCTTGCACGGTTTGCAATTGTGGGCCAAGTGCCATGCCGCTGCAGGCTTCCTTTAAGCAGATAGCCCGACACAAGCATGAACATTGGCATGTCGAAAGTGCGAAGAATGGTGTGCAACTCAATGTGTAGGCCAGTTTTGCTGAAAAGAGCGTTTATTGTGTGTCCAAACACCACGCTCAGCATTAAAAAGCCTTTGAAAAAGTCTAATCGTTCGTCTCTTGCGTTACTCATTCTTCATAATCTGAAAACACGCCAAAAATAAATGAAAACATTTAATCGTTTAAAAATGCGCTATGTTTGGATTTGTTACAAACAATTGCTTCAAACTTGGTTTGTAATAATCGAAACTTTCGCAGCGATAATTATCTTTGCCGCTATGTTGAAATTCCGCATCAGGTTAGCATTTACTGTTGTTGCCAGTCTGCTGGCAATGCAGAATTTGTGTGCTCAAACGGCTGACAGTCTGTTTGTTAGTGGCGTTACCGATGGCGCAGGACAGGACACCCTAAACAACACTTTGATTGTGGTTGCCGACTCAACAATGCGCGATTCAACCGCCATAGACTCCGTGCCGCCAATCGACAGCCTGCTTCCAGCGGCTCTCCGCGACACGTCGAAATACGCGCTCTACCGCCGAATCTATGTCATTCCCGATTCGCTGAAAGTTCACAAATGGCGCTACGACCCGAATGTTTACGATTTCGACATTCAAACCTACGACTCAACTCTCGACATGCTCAATCTGCACCGTCCCGCCAACCGCGACGGCCGCGTGACGGCTTATCTTTATCAGTTGGGAACGGCGATTCACAGCCACGAATATTTTGAGCCGAACGAGCCAACGCGGTTCCTGTTCCTGAAATCGTTCACACCTTATATGCATCAGGCTGAAACTGAAGAATTTTACAACGTTTCGAAGCCGTTCACGCTCTTTGGCTACGATGGCGGGCAGAAGGATGAACAGATTATTGATTTGCTTCACACACAGAATATTACGCGCGGCATCAATTTCTTTTTCAAATTCAACTCATACGGCGGCAACGGCGAGTATGTGGGGCAGAAGACAAAAAACCGTTCGGGCAGTTTGGGTGGGTCGCTTGTAAGTGGCAGATTTGCAACGCATTTGGCATGGACGTTCAACCGCATCGATGTGCAGGAAAATGGCGGAATAGTTGATGAATATCTGGTTCGCGACAGCATTATGCAAGCACGTGAAGTTGCAACCCGTCTGACTGACGCGCGAACCTACATCAAGGACCGCCAGTTGTTCTTCGACCAGAAAGTTGGCTTTGTACGGGCCAAAGAATCGGACACCGCCGATACTGGCGGCTATTGGTTCAGCCTTCAGTACACTTTCAGCCGTCAGGCCAGCACCAAATATTATCGCGACAAGATATCGCAATACTACAACCCAATTCTAAAAGATTCATTATCACTCTATAAGCACAATTATTCTGGACGCGAGACGCATGATTCGTGCGCCTACTCCGACCAAATCCATCAAATCCGCCTGAATCTGGAGGAGATAAAGAATCCGTATGCGCCGTTCGGGCTTTACGGGGCTTTGGGTGTGCACAAGATGCGCTACTATTATTTCAATGTCGATACGCTGTTTGCCAACATCCGCACAACGACAAAGAGCAGCGCCTATTTTGAGGCTGGACTGCACCGTACAAAACCAGGATTACTCACTTTTTCAGGAAGTTACCGACAATATCTGGCAGGATACAAGATGGGCGATTTTACCATGAAAGGGCAGATGCGGCAATTGTTCTCGAAATCGGAAAAGCCGCTTTCGGTGACGGCGGAGGCAATGTTCGAGCGCAGCAAGCCCGACTATTTCCTGACTGATTATCAGTCAAATCACCTGAAATGGCAGCGTGATTTCAGCGACCGACCGCTGACAATGATGCTGTCTGGAAGGCTCGATGTGCCGCGTTTCCGCACAAGCATTGGGGCTCATTACGCGCTGAATACCAATTATATCTATCTGGACAACGATTGCCAGCCGATGCAGGCCGACAAGGCGTTTTCGGTGATGGATGTTCAGTTGCGCAACCATCTGTCGGGCGCGGGATTCAACCTTGTGAGCCGCGTCAACTATCAGGTTTCGGGCAACGAGAATGTGCTGCCGTTGGCCAAAATCACGGCCTACGAGGCTCTCTACTATGAGCGCGACCAGTTTTTCGAAAGCACAAACGGCCATCTTTATTTCCAGTTGGGCGTCGATATGAGTTTCTGGACCAAATACAATGCGCAGGCCTACAGCCCCGCGGTGGCGCTGTTCTACAATCAGAACGAGACCGAGACAGGCAATTACCCGTTTGTGGGCGCGTTCCTGAATGTGCGAATCAAGCAGGTGCGGTTTTTCATCTGCGGCCACCACATCAACTACAACCTTTTCGGAATGCGCGATTTCCTGCTTGCGCCGTACTATCCCACATCGAAAGCCACCTTCAGTTACGGAATCCGTTGGTCGTTCTATGATTGACGGAAGATGTTCATAATTATTCGGGAAAATGATTTGTGATTTGTTGATGTCGGAAACGAAAAATAACCGACATTTGCAGACGAAAAATTTGTGTATGAAAAGGTTTGGTGTTGTAGCGTTTTTCGTGTTTTGTATCTGCCGATTTTCGTATGGCGAGACAACTGTTTGTCATTTGAATGACAGTCTTTTAAGCCAGATTGGCAAATGCGGTAGCGACGCGGAACTTCTGGAACTGTATGGAAAGATTGCCGAGAGTCATTGCAACGTCGATTCAATTATAAAATACGCCACACTCGAGTCGGAACTGGCACAGAAGCAAAACCGCCCCGACCGCCGCGCCGATGCTTACCGCTTCATGGGCATGGCTTACAGTTACCAATGGGATCTTGACAAGGCTTACGAGCAGATGTCGCAAGCCCTTCAAATATACTCTTCGCTCAACGACACATTGAACGAGGCCCGCAGTTGCGAATGGTTGGGCCGTTTGCTGTCGATGCGCGGTGCCAATGCAAACGCTGTCGGCTTTCTGAACCGCAGTCTCGAACTCTACAAACAACTCGGACGTGAGGATCTGGAAGCAGGAATTTACCGCTTGATGGGTGTGCAATGTCTTGATTATAAGGTGTATGACCGTGCATACGAATATTTCGGCCGTGCCCGCAGCATTGACAATCGGATTGGTTGTGTTTCGGGTGAGACAGAAGATTTGTATTGGCTCGGGCATGGGCAACTCAATCAATGTATGGACGAGGATGGAAGTCTCGACCAGTTGTTGAGGGCGAAAGCCGATTTGATGGCAGCATATAATAATGCGGAGTATATTCAAGTTCTGCACACCTTGATTAATATTTACGTGACTATGGCCGATGTTTGTCAGGAACAGGCCAAAATCGACCGTAAAAACGCCAAAGCACTGCTTGACAGCAGTCTGATGTTCATCAATATGGGTTATAAGTCAATTAGACATACGGGCTCGTCGGGGTACAAAATGGCGCTCGACCTCCGAATGGCACGTTATCAGATGACGAGTGGTAATTTCAAGTTATCAAATCAACTTCTAAAACGACTTGAGCAGGCTGACAAAGATGGAACTCTTACCTCTGTGCCGCGCGAGACTCTTTATATGACAATTGCCGAATATTATGGCATGCTTCGCGAGTTTGAGCAGGTGGCCATCTATGCTCGAAAAGTGAGCAGTGTTGCCCGCCGCAAAAACAACGACGGATATCTGGTAAACTCCACCCAGACAAAGATTCAGACCGAATTTGATGAGGAGATGCGCCAGCGCGATGAGTCGGACCGCGAGCGCGAACTGATTTTCAAGACACGTTCGCAGCAACTTGTCACCATAATAATAATAACGTCGCTGCTGATAATAATTCTGTCGCTGCTGGTGGCGGTGGTCTATCGCAGCAATGTGCGCCGCCGACGCAACAATAATCTGCTCAACGAACAGAACCAGCAACTTGAGCGTCAGCAGACTGAAATTCTGGAGCAAAACAAATTGCTGAACCAGAAAACCGAAGAGATTCAGGCGCAGCGCGATGAGATTGAAGGACAGCGCAACTACCTGTCGAGCCAGAACAAGATGATTAGTAATGCCAACCGACAGTTGACCGACAGTTTGCAATATGCCAAGAAGATTCAGGAAGCGTCAGTTCCATCGCAAGATATGATGAATGGGTTCTTTGGTGACTGCCTGGTTTTCTGGCGACCGCTCAACATCGTCTCTGGTGATTTTTATTGGGCTGTGCAGGTGGGCAATTACAAATTTCTGGCGGTTGCAGACTGCACGGGACATGGTGTTCCAGGCGCGTTTATGAGTATGCTCGGCATATCGCTACTCAATGATATTGTGATGCACGAAAATGTTGCGAAACTCACCGCCTCGCGAGTGCTCGACAGTCTGCGGTCAAAACTGAAAGAGGCTTTGCGCCAGACGGGCCGACCAGGTGAGGCTGCCGATGGTATCGACTTGGCCTTCTGCATTTTCAACACCAAATCAACGCAGATGCAGTACGCAGGAGCCTTCCGTCCGCTGATTATAATTCGCAATGGTGAAATCATTGAGTACAAGGCCGATAAGATGCCGTGCGGTGTCTATATCAACGAGTCACCGCGGTTCACCAACAACATTATCGATTTGCAGTCGGGCGATGTGCTCTACATGTATTCCGACGGCATTGCCGACCAGTTCAGTGGCGGAACAGAAATGCGTAAGTTCACAATCCGCCGTTTGAAGGAAATGCTCGTTGAGTATCACAGCAAACCGTTCAGCCAGCAAAAACTCCTGATAGCCAAAACCATAGACGACTGGCGTAAACCACCTTCGGGAATCGGCAAGCAGAGTTCGCAGGTGGATGACATCTTGCTTATTGGATTGAGGGTGAAGTAATTCGTTCAATTGTTGCCCTATTGAAATTATTTTGCCGCAATTGTTGCGCAAGCCAGCCTTTTGCCGATATTTGCACCGTTTTTTTCGGGAAGTAAGTTTAATCGTTAAAATGTTGATTATGAAATTCAAAGCATTTATTCTTTCGGCTGTTGCGCTTGCGGTTTCGGCAAGTTCGTTCGGCCAAATCAAAGTGAAAACAGAGTCGGGCGACATGAATGTCCGCTTTATGGGCCGTACCAATTTCGATGCTGGCACATTTGTTGCTTCGTCTGACGACAATCTGAAAGAGCACAACGGTATTGCCATGAACGACACCCGTCTTGGTGTTTTGGCCAACTTCGACGAGAAGTTCAGTGCCAAAATCGAGATCTGCTACGCATCGAAAGCCATATCGTTCCGCGACTTGTGGATTGGTTACAAACTGAACGACAACAGCACCATCACCGCTGGTAATCACTTCCAGCCTTACGGCGCAAAACCGCTCGGTCTGTCGTACAAGTTTGTTGAGGACGCTTCAACTGACCTTGCTTTCTGCCCTGCGCGTAAAATTGGTGTTTCATACGCCTACACTTCCGACCCTTTCAACCTGACTGCAGGTTTGTTTAGCGACGGCAATGTTGACAACGGCAAGAACATCGACAAAGGCTGGTCGGCTGCGGCAAAGGCAATCTTCCGCCCAATCATCGACGAGACAACCGTTCTGCATATTGGTCTGGCACCAATGTTTGTGCAATCACCTAATGCAGTGTCGTTTACAGGCTCAATCCCGACAACTGTTGTAACCAACAAACTTATCGGCACAGCCAACCTCAACCCCGACAACTATCTGCGTATGGAGGCCGAGGCAATCTTCATCAGCGGAAAACTTTATGTTGAAGGCCACTATATGGCTGCTTCGCTCAATAGTTTCGATGTTGCTGTTAAGGATACTGCGGGCAATGTGGTCTCAACCGACAGTTACAACGCTTATGTCGACGGCTTTTATGCCCAGGCAAGTTTCCTGATTAAGGGTGACCAGCAGAACTATAACAAAAAGACAGGTCTGGCAGCCAACGCATCTCCAAAGAGCCTTGAGGTTCTGGCACGTGTTAGCCACTTGAATCTCGATGCCGACCACGTTAAGGCAGGTCAGCAGACTGATTTCACCGTTGGTCTTAACTATTTCTTCAACAAGAATTTGAACTTGAAACTCAACGCCATTTACGCAACTGTGAAAGACGGCGAGAACTACACAATGGTTCAGTCGCGTCTGCAGTTCTCGTTCTAAAACAGATGGCTCAAAAACAAAAAAGCGGCTCATGCGGGCCGCTTTTTTTATGCTGTTGCGTCGTGTTTCTACCAGAAAAGGTCGGGTGTCACGCCAAGGTCGAAGCGGCCGTCGGACAGCCATGTTTTCTCGCCGTTGCTCACATAGCGGATGTCGAAAGTTCCAGAAACAATGGCCTCCTCGAATCTATCATTCACATAGAGAATCTGCACGCGCTTGAAATGTAGTTCGCCGCTGCGGATGTCGGTGATGGCCTCTTGCAGATTGTCGCCGCGCTTGACTAAAACCTTTATGTCTGGGTCGGTTAGGTCGAAGTTTTTCCCGTTGAGCAGATAGAGTTTTTTGCAATTATTGATTACCGAATCGCACGGGAAGATTATCGTAAGCGACACATCTTCTTTGGTTGCAGCGTATGAGTCATAAGACGAGTTTTTTTTGTATTTCTGACAACCGTTCATGGTGAGTTCCAAAGTTTTGTCGCTGTCGTGCCACTCCATTATGCAAGGGTTTTCGTGCCAGCACGACACAAAATAGTTGCGCCCCATTTTAGCGCCGAACGTATTGTAGCCCCACTCGCTATATTCGGGCAGGTTATAGTCTTCCGAGTCATTTATCCAGATCGATCTGTCAATGCTGTCGTCTGTGTCGCAGGCGGTAATTATGCTTATGGCCGCCATGCAGATTATTGCCAATTGCTTTTTCATCATTATTCCTCCGATTTATTTTTTGCAAATTGATAACTTATTTGGAATCCGCCGCCAAGATTGTCGCTGAAGCCGAAGCCTGTCATCGTGCCAACGGCCACAACATAGGGGAACACAAACTCTGCGCAGAATGATTTTTTGCGGCCGATTTGAATGCCCGCCGCGGCATATACAGGCATGGTGAAGTTGTCGCCGTCGGGAATTTTAATATCGACTCCAGGCTCGTTGTTATAATGGTACATACGCGTTGTTGTCGATGTGGTGCAGCGAAAATTGAATGTTGCTCCAGCGCGTATGTATGGTGTCGGGCGGCCGCTGCCGCGTATTGTGAAGCGGAATTCGAGCGGAATGCCGACATACGTGTTGCTTTGGCTTATCGACCTAACCGTGTAATAATAAGTGTTGTAGCCTTCGCTTTCCGTTTTGTAGTAGAAAAAGTCGTATCTCGACTCGTATTTGCTCCATGTGTTTGTCAGTCGCAAACCTGTCGACAGACTTATACGGTTGTTGATGTAGTATTCTGGCGTGAAGCCAAAATGAAAACTAGTGGCAACTTTTGGGTCCCAGCCGTACTGGTAATCTCTCGACGACTGGTAGGCTCTTATGTTGTCCATATCCTTATCCTTGGTGCCAAAGAAATTGACACCGACAGATGTGTTCATTGCCCAATGAGGATTGCCAGCGAAACAACTTGACGCAATACTTAACAGCATTGCTGTCAGATAAATACATTTTTTCATAATACGGTTTTTAACAGAAGTTTTTCGATTGCTCGTACAAATATAACGACATTTTCAGCGCCAAATTGTTTTAAACGCAGAAAACACGGAGTATGCCCCGTGTTCCCTGTAACTAATTTATTTTTAACCAATTATTTTATGATGAGCGTGCGTTAGTTCGCGCTGCTGCCGCCGAATTTGTAGTGGAACGAGAATTCAAGACGATAACTCTTCCATTTGAAGTCGCGGATTTCAATTTTCTCCGCATCCTCGTCGCCGCGCATGCCGCTGTAAACGGTGCCTGTGTGGCTCATGTCGCTGGTGATGCCGTTGTAGAAGTCGGTTGAGATGGCAAACCTGTCGTTAAAGTCGAAGCGCATGCCAGTTGTGAAGCCCAGCGAGTGCAGTTCGCCCACATTCTTGTCGATGCCCACGCGGTAGTTGTACTCAACGCCGATGTTGGGGTTGAACTTGCCAATCTGCACGCCAATCTTCAGCGGCACAGCCACCATGGCGTAGTCGGTTGAGGCTTCTTTGCGGCCAACGGTCTTGTCGCCAACGCCATCGTGCTCGTCCCAGTTGACGAAAACGCCTTCGCCGTCAAATTCATCGCAGAAGTCGCAATGGTCGGGGCCTTTGCATTTGAGGGTGGTGCGGTACCCAGAATTTTGGTTCATATAGTAGCCTTTGACACCCAGTCCAAGGGTAAGCCCCCCGTTGAGCACGGTTTTCATGCCGAAACCAAGACTATTGACAGTGGCGCAACCAGGATTCCACAAAATGTGGTCTTCAACAACCACGGGTTTTGGAGCAACCAACCAAGCACCAGTACCAATGTTGGCGTCGAACGAGGTTTGTGCAACAGAAATGTTTTGCAAAGCGATGAGCGCAAGGCTCAATAATCCAATCTTTTTCATCTTTTTTGAGTTTTTTGTTTTTAATCGTTTGCCTATATGATGCGGGATTTTGAAAAGGTTGCAGTCTGGTTGCAATTTTTTTTGGAAAATTTTATTCCGACTTGCCCAAACGATAGTTTACACCGATTTCAAGCCTTTGCGAGTGCCAGTTGAATTTTTTCTCGTCAAGGTTTTCGAAATTCTCAACCCAGCCATCTTCCGTTTCGATGCAAGTTTTCTTCACTTTGTGGGCGGTGTGGTTCATATCGCTGGTGACATTGCTGGCATAATTAAGCGTCAGGGCAAATTTCGGCGATAGACGGTATTCCAGTCCCGCACTGAAACTCAACGAGCCGTTTTTATCCACATTGTTGTCGTTCAGGCGGTAGCCGAACTCCATTCCCACATTTGGCGTGAATTTTCCGATATTGTAGCCGATGCGGACAGGAAGGGCAATCAAATAGTAGTTGGCGGCAGCCTCGAAATCGCCAAAACCGCTGTCGGTGTCGTCCCACAAATAAAATATTGTGGTTTTGTCGCCGTCCCACTCACTGTCGAAGTGCATTTTGTAGCCGTAATTGCTCATCAGAAAGTGAAAATCGGCGCCGATGCTCGCAGTCAGGTTCGACTCGAAAGTCTTGGTTGCGGCCACACCCACAAAGGCGGTTGGTGCCACTTCGAACTTGCAGATGGTATGTCCGTCGAATTTGTTCGGATTGCAGGTTGGTGCCCAAACGCCAGTACCTGCATTTACACTGAATGATGTTTGCGCCGATACAATGCCGTGCGCTGCAATGAGCATAATGCCCAGAAAACAAATCTTTTTCATAATTCGAAAGTTTTTAATGTTATTACACACCTATGATGTGGAATTATGAAAAGGTTGCAGTCTGGTTGCTATTTTTTTTTGATTTTCCGCTTATTAATCTGTAGATTAGATGATTGTTGGTGCTATTTTTTTACAAAACTTGTACCTTACACCTTGTACCTAATACCTAACACCCACCCCCCAACACCTCATCCCTTGCCCCTAAAACTTAAAATGCCCCATCAGTTCGAATCTTAAGGTGTGCCAAGTGTATTTGTCGGTGCGGATGTGAGTGCCGTCAGCGCGGCTGTAGAGTGCGCCTGTGTGCGTCATGTCTTTGGTCAGGGCGGCATAGAAGTTGCTCGATACGGCAAAATGCTTGCCGAAATCGTAGCGTATGCCAGTTATTATGCCCAGTGAGTGCAGGTCTTTCAAATCGTTTTCCCTTGCCATTCTGATGTTGTACTCTGCGCCCAAGTAGGGAGTGAACTTGCCTGCGCGGAAACCAAGGCGCATTGGTACGGCAAACAAAATATAATTTGTTTCCGCCTCTTTCAATCCAACCGAATCCTGATAATGTCCGTTTTCGTCCTCGTCCCAATGCATGTCAAGGCCCTCGCCGTGCCCTTCTTCACCTTTTTCAAAATTGAATGTGCCGATGTTCACAGTGAATTTCGAGTCGCCGCTGCAATATTCGCAATCAGGATAATTGCAGGTGAATTTTCCTTTAAGGCTTTCGTTTTCAAGCAGAAAATGAATGCTGGCGCCTGTGCCAAGCGTTAATCGGCTGATGAATTGTGTTTCGTAATTCACGCCGAAACTGATTGTGCCGCTGGCGTCATCGTTCCACGCCAAATGACCTTCCACAACTAACGGGTTGCAAATGCTCGTCCATCCACCGATGCCCATGAACATATCGAGCGTGCTCCTGTCGACAATGAAACCGAAGATTCGGTTGCGGTGCGCGCTGTCAGTTGGCTCTTTCCATTCATTAATGGCAGGATGTGTATAGGCTTGTCGGCTGAATATTAAAAGATTAGGATTGGTCGAGAGTGCGCTTGGGCGTATGTTTTGTATAGCTGAAGCGCCTTCAAACGGGTTGACGCGCCTCTGAACGTATTCATATACAGTGTCGTAGATGATTTCTTCCTCGTATATATATATGGTGTCTTGAGCCCGCATCAAAGTACTTGATATGCAGACTATTACCAACGTTAATAGAATTTTCGTCAGAAAACGCATAAAAGATTGTAACCGATGCAAAGTAAAACTACAATCGGCACAAATCCAAAACTAATAATTGATGGTGTCCTTGACGATGACTTTCTGGTGCTTGACAATCTTCTTTTTCACCACAACGGTCTTTTTCTTTTCCTGTGGAGGTTCACTCTTTGTGGCCATTGGCTCTGGTTCGGGTGGCAGGCTTGTCAGCGTGTCGGCCAGGTCGAGCGTGTCGGGTGGAAGCACATCGGCCAGAGTATCAGTCTGATATGCTGTGCTATCGATGGTAACGACAATTGGCGTTGGCTCCTGAACTTGCTCGCTGTCGGTGTTGTTCATCACCACTGCGCCAATGCCCACACCAGCGGCCACAGTGGCGGTTGCGATGCCAGTGGTCACGGCGGCTGTCGAGCCAACGGTGATGTGCCCAGCGGCGGCGCCAAAGTTGATGGCGGGTGTTGCTGCGGGTGCCAGACTGAAATCACTGAAACTGTGCTGGAACATCTTGTCAATGTAGCCCTCGCGGCGCGGAATGAAGAACAGCAGCCATGCGCGGCGGCGCTGTTTCTTGTGTGCCTCCTCGGTCAGAATCTCCTGAAGACGCTTGCGGGCTCGCATCAGATGCGATTTCGATGTGTTCTCACTGATTCCCAACTCCTCGGCAATTTGCGCGTGCGAGTATCCGTCAATCACAAACATGTTGAAGACCAGGCGGTGGTGTTCTGGCAGTTGGTTGACGGCGGCAAGCAGTTCCTCCTGTGTGAAATCCACTTGCGCAATGATGTTCATATTGTCTTTGTTGTCCATGTCGTCATCGGTTAAAATGTTTTCGTAGAGTTGGTTAGCGGCTTGCATTCGCAAATGCTGGAGAGCGGTGTTCACCGTAATCCGCCGCAGCCAAGCGTCAAATTCGCCCGTTCCGCGGAACGAGTCCGATTTTTCCATAGCAGCCATAAAGGCGTCGTGGGCAAGGTCTTCAGCCAACTGGCGGTCAGTTACGTAGCGGTAGCAGACACCTGTCAGTTTGCTGATGTTCCTGTTGTAGGCCTTGGTCCAAAAGTCAGTCGTAAAATCCATTTCTAAACGCGTTTTTACTTTATGATGTATTTTTTCAGAAAAGTTGCAGCCAACTCTCAAAAAAATAATAAAAATCAATTAATGCTCTGAAAATCAGATGCTATTTCAATTCAAAATTTCGCTAAAGATAATTCGCTTTGCTATAATTTCTATGCGATTTTTCGAATTATCCGCTTGCCACAATTATTTTCCTACTTTTGCGTTTTCAAAAACGGTATGGCTAAAAAACTGCTATTCATAATTCTTCTGCTTGCGGTGGCGGGCGGTGCTTCGGCGCAGAAAAAGCGTCCGTGGTGCAAGCCGTTCTACGATGCCGAGCCTTACCATTTCGGGTTTGCATTCTCGTTGGGGCAGATGTCGTTCAGCATCAGCCATTCCGATGAGTTCAACCTTCTCGACACCGTCTATTCAGTTGAGTACAGCGGCGGCGCACTTTTCGGTGCCAGCATGGTTTTCAACCTGAAACTTGCCGACAATTGGGACTTGCGAACACTGCCAGGTCTTGCCTTTAGTCAGCGTACGCTTACATATATGCTTGACGATGAGTATGTTGGGGCTGATAGGGCGTTGCGCTCGCACAATATGAAAATCGAGACCACTCTGCTTCAGTTTCCAACGCTGATTAAATACCGCTCGACTCGTGAGAGCAACTATCGGCCTTACATTTATTGGGGCCTGAACCCTGTGGTCGATTTGGCGGCACGCAAAAAAGTCAAGCCAGAAGAACGGCCCAAAATCCGACTTAAAAAATTCGATGTCTACGCTGAAATCGGTATCGGACTCGACAATTATCTGAAGTATTTCAAATACTCTACCGAACTGAAATTCAGTTACGGACTGCTCGATATGGTCAAGCAGGACGGCACCCAGTACACCCGCGCTTACCGCCGTTTGGGCTCAAAAATGGTCACTTTAGTGCTCTGCTTCGAATGATTAAGGAAATCACTTTGGCCTTGTCGCCCGAAAAGGCGTCGTCAGAGAAATTTTATCTGCCCGCCGCTGCCGCAAAATTGGGCCTTTCCACCGAACAGGTCTCGTTTTGCCGTCTTCGCGGGCGGTCAATCGACGCGCGTCACGGCCGTGTGCTAATCAATCTGCGGCTCGATGTCTACATTGATGAACTGCCGAAGCCTGATGAGTGGGAAATACCTGATTATCCGAATGTTGAACACGGCCAGTCAGTTGTGATAGTGGGGGCGGGGCCCGCAGGATTGTTTGCCGCGCTAAAGTTTTTGCAGTCGGGGCTGAAGCCTGTGATTGTTGAGCGCGGAAAAGACGTGCACTCGCGCCGTCTCGACATTGCCGCCATTCACCGCAACCAGGGTGTCAATCCCGACTCAAACTACGGTTTCGGCGAAGGTGGTGCGGGCACCTATTCCGACGGAAAACTTTTCACCCGCTCGAAAAAACGCGGCGACATTTCCGAAGTTCTGCGCATTCTCTACGCCAACGGCGGCAATCCCGACATTATGGTCGATGCCCACCCGCACATTGGCACCGACAAACTGCCAGGCATTATTGAAAATATCCGCAAAACCATAATCGAGCACGGCGGCCAGGTGCTTTTTGGCGTGTCGTTCGACAGCCTGATTCTCGATGGCGACCGTGTGCGCGGAATCCTAACCACTGCTGGCGATGAAATTCGTTCCGATGCCGTGATTCTGGCCACTGGCCATTCGGCGCGCGATGTCTATTATTCGCTTCATCGTCAGGGCGTTGCGCTCGAAGCCAAGGCGTTTGCAATGGGCGTTCGCGTTGAGCATCCGCAGAGCCTGATTGACAGCATTCAATACTCGTGCCGCCAGCGCGGGCCTTATCTGCCAGCAGCGGCCTACAGCCTTGTGCAACAATCGGGTGGGCGCGGGGTTTACTCGTTTTGTATGTGTCCTGGCGGAATCATCGTTCCTGCATCAACGGCTGATAATGAGATGGTTGTCAACGGAATGTCGCCGTCGGCGCGTGGCAGCCAGTGGGCCAATTCGGCCATTGTGGTTGAGTTGCGCACCGATGATATTCCGCCTTGCGCCGACCCCGTGATGGCAGGGCTCGAGTTTCAAGTGCAATACGAGCGGCTCGCCTTCAACAATGGCGGCGCGGGCCAGATTGCGCCAGCGCAGCGGTTGGCCGATTTTGTCGAAGGGCGTGTGTCGGGTTCGCTTCCGCGCACGTCGTTCACGCCAGGCATAATCTCGTCGCCGATGCACCAGTGGTTGCCCGATTTTATCCGCCAGCGCCTGCAGGACGGCCTTCGCCAGTTCGACCGCCGAATGCGCGGCTTTTACACCAACGATGCCGTGCTGATTGGCGTCGAGAGCCGCACCAGCTCGCCCTTGCGCATTCCGCGCGACCCCGAAACGCTGCAACACGTTCAGATTCAAGGACTTTTTC
>JAEEGG010006408.1_pt1 | contig 27605 bp, 4 predicted proteins | sample 9134161 | NCBI WGS metagenome assembly JAEEGG01 (sample SAMN16246543, study PRJNA631951) | gut metagenome | biome: gut microbiome; feature: rumen; material: CR-attached | host: Bos | place: Iran: Karaj | collected 2018-10 | reverse complement strand
GTCGCAAGCGCCTCACCGTGAGCGACACCATCTACAAAAAGTAGGATTGGCTCATAGCCTCGTTGCGCTCCTATAGGCTGCCTAACCAGCCAGCTTATCGGCAAGTAGCCGTCCATGGGAAGTTCATTCGCACGCCGTCTTTCACGATGCGTTGGATTGAAAGCCCGGACGGTTTTTGTCGTTTCTGTTTTTTGGCTAAAAAGAAAAATGGCAATGCCGTTTACCGCAACAAGTGCCGTAGATTGCTGCGGCCCCTCTTTTTTGAAAGGGTTCCCCATATCACAAAGCCCGTGTGGGCGATGATTATCGTGAGCGACAATTCCGAGGTCATGTCCTCGGCGCGCATGCGCGAATCTGCGCTCAAGGTTTTCAAGAAAATGGAATGGACCGAGGGGCTCGAACTTTCCGAAGGGGCCAATGGATAGCCGAAATTTCTGGGGAAGACTCCACGGCGCGTTAAAGGCCGTGCTGATTGTTCCCATCCGGCTGTACCAGTTGATTCATCCCTACTTTTTCCATGGGGTGTGTAGGTTTCAGCCGACGTGTTCGCAGTATGCGATTGAGGCGATCCAGGTACACGGAGTGTTCAAAGGTTTCTATCTTGCGGCTTTCAGAATTTTAAGGTGCAACCCGTTTTGCAAGGGCGGTTATGACCCGGTCCCGCCCAGAAAGGAAAAAAGATGAACAAGAATACTATCATCGGATCCGTTCTTATCGGCGCCATCATGATTTGGTGGTTCTTTATGAACTCCGCGAATAACGAAGCCGCCGAGCGTGCGAAGCTTGCGCAGAAGGCCGCCGCAAAGGAAGCCGCTGCCCAGGTTGCCGATTCCGCCGAGGCTCCGTCTGCAAACGGACTCGTGCTTCCGGGTTCTACAGCCGAACTCAAGGCTGCCCCGGTCCTTGGAGCCGCAGCTCCGGCAACCGACAAGGTCGCTGAGCCTGCCGAAGTGACCGCTGCCAGCGACAGTTCCTCTAACGTCATTGCGAGCGAAGCGAAGCAATCTACCGCTGACGCCGCCCCGAAGCCGATTGCCCAGCGCACGGTCACGGTCGAAACCGACAAGTTCATCATGACCCTTAGCAACAAGGGCGGTAAGGTCCAGAGCGTTATCGTGAAGGCCCTGCCGGATACTGCAAAGCAGTTCCCCGAACTCATCCAGGATACGACTCTCGGCGCACTCGACCTTAAGGTGGGCGGTGCAGACCTTTCCGAAGTCCTGTTCGATGTCGATGCCCCGGAATGGATCAACGTCGATTCCGACACGTCGGTGCAGTTTGTCTTTACCGATGCTAACGGCAACCAGCTGGTGCGTAGCTACGCCTTTACCAAGGACGGTGCCGCCGTACGTCAGGTGAACAAGTTCAAGGGTTTCCGTGTCGATAACTACGAACTTTCCTGGAAGGGCGGCATGCGCGAAACCGAATCCATTCCGAAGGGAAAGACGATCGGTGTCGCCGGCTATTTCTTTAGCGAAGTCATTTACAAGAACAGCGAAATTACCGAACGCGAAACGTTCTCCGACGCCATGACGTTTGACGAAGCCAAGTACTACTGGGTGGGACTTCGCCGCAAGTACGTGGCCATGTCGGTGCAGTTCGACAAGCCGGTGCCTGCCAAGGTGAAGGCGAAGCATATCAAGGTCGGCGAAGAAGACAACCCAGATCCGGGTACCTACAGCATTTCTATTGCAGACGACGTTCGTGGCGATTCCGTGGCCTACAACTTCATGGTGCTTCCGCTCCAGTGGGACGAAGTCGAATCGCTCGGCCAGGGCTACGAAAAAATTATCGTGACTGGTTCCAAGTGGTTCCCCGGTTCCAGCGTCTGGTTTGTGTGGATCTGCAAGTGGCTTCTCAAGCTCCTCAAGTTCTTCTATTCGATTATTCCGAACTACGGTGTCGCCATTATCCTCGTGACCTTCATTGTTCGCGGCTTTACGACGCCCTTCACCATCAAGCAGCTTAAGTCTACCTCCGCCATGAGCAAGCTCAAGCCGCAGCTCGACGAAATCAACGTGAAGTACCGTAGCGATCCTGCAAAGAAGCAGGCCGCTGTCATGGAACTCTATTCCAAGAACGGCGTGAACCCGCTCGCAAGCTGCACTGGTGGCTGCCTCCCGATGATTATCCAGATGCCGATCTTCATTGGACTTTTCTATGTGCTTGGCCGTGCGGTGGAACTTCGCGGAATGCCGGCTTTCCTCTGGATAACCGACCTCAGCCGCAGTGACGTGATTTTCCATGGCTTCAGCATCCCCTTTATTATGCCCGACGGCTTTGCGCTCCTTCCCTGGATTATGCTCGTGACCACGTATTTCCAGACCAAGGTCACCATGGTCGGCAACGGCGCGATGGATCCGGCTCAGCAGAAGATGATGACCTGGATGATGCCCGCGATGTTCTTTGTATTCAGTGCGGTGATGCCCTCTGGCCTTGTCCTCTACTGGATTGTGTCGAACATCTGGAGCATTGTGCAGTACAAGATCATTCGTCGCGACAAGGGCAACAATGGCCCGAAAACCGTGAACGGCAAGAAAGTCGTCGACGCCGAAATTGTGAAGTAATTTAAGGCCCCTGAGTCGAAGGATCTCTAGCAAAACATTGAAAAGCCGGTTCCCAGGACCGGTTTTTGATTTTGTTTGCAAATTGTTGATAAAGTGTGCCTTTTTTGAAGTGAAGCTTGTTGTGAACATTTTTGTGCTAATGGAATGTCTATCAACCACTTAACATTAGCCTGCTTGCGGCTCGAAATTCTTTTGTAAACTTGCTGTAAGAAAACTATATTTTATTCGGAAAAAAATTTAGAGGATTTCTTATGAAGAAAATTCCGAGTTTTAGTACGCTTTTCACGTCCATCCTGATGGTCCTGTCCGCCGTGTCGGTTGCTTGGACTGCGGAACTTTCGTTGCAGGGGACTGCTGGCAACTATTACGTCAATATGCCTTCAACCGGTTCGCATTCGGTGACAATTCCCAGTGGAGAGACCATCCATATATACGATAACGGTGGAAACGGTGGTTCTGAGGAAGATTGCTATGTAGATGACGATGGATATGTCGAATGCGATAATGGAGAGGATGATCCAACTCATAACTATAGTGATAACTCAGATTCCTATTTGGTGATTCAGAGTATGGGTGGCGTCGAACTGACGGGATCTGTTAATACCGAATATAGCTATGACTATCTTAGAATTTACGATAATGATGCAACATCTCAGGATGAAGATGATAGGGTTGTTCTTTGGAGTCAAAGTGATAAACAACAAAATATAGATCCGTTGACTTCGGATAACTCGGTAACTCTCTATTTTTATTCGGATGAATCAAGGCACAGGTCCGGCTTTGATCTGACAGTGACGGCAGTCGCAGTTGATCCCAGCCTTTTAAAAGAAGTGTCTATTGCATCTTCTACAAACGGATCCATTGAAAGCTCTGTAAATAACGCCCTGCCTGGTAAGACTGTTACCTTGACCGCGACTCCTAGTAGTGGCTATTATTTAGGCTCTGTCGAGGTCGTGGATGCAGACGGTAATCCTGTGACGGTGTCTGGTTCCGGCAATGTCCGTAGCTTTGTTATGCCCGAAACTGAAGTGACGGTGACACCGAATTTTAAAGCACAGCCTACAATTTCTATTGCTTCGACAACAACAAACGGCTCCATTGAAAGTAACGTAAGTTTTGCTCTGCCGGGGCAGACTGTCACTTTGACCGCCTCTCCGAGTAAAGGTTATTACCTTGCAGGCGTGGATGTTGTTGATGAAGATAACAACTCGACAACAGTGGTTATAGACGGTAATACCGCTACATTTGTGATGCCGGAAAACGATGTGACCGTGACGCCGGTTTTTAATGAAGTGTCTTATGGAAATGATGGTTGTCTTGCTAATGGACTCTATTTCCATTTGGAATGTACCGGCTATGTGTGCACTATTTCGCAGAAGGGTGGAACTCCTTCTGATGGTGCGGACTTCGACTGCTGGAGCAAGCTTGTCGAAAAGATTGAAGAGATTACAGAGGACGCCTATTCAAATGGAATCATTTTGGGTTCTGATCTTGAAATGGGTGGCTATGATGGCGAAAGTTGCGTGATGAAGGACTTTAAGCCGATTAAGACAGCTTCGTTCGATGGTAATAATCATGTCATTAATGGGTTCTGCCAGGTGTCTAGCGAAAATGCGGGATTCTTGACGGTATACAGTTATATGAGTGCGGATTATTTTGAAAACGTCACCTTTACCAATGCACACGTGGAAGGTGCTGTTGCCGGTGTCCTTACTGCAGACGTTACAGACGAAATCATTATAAGAAATGTCGTTGTGGATGGTGCGGAAGTCATTGGTGCTACGGCGGGTGGCCTTGCTGGTTACATTCACCATGCTTCGCAATACGGCTATACATCTATGCTCACGCACGTGACGGTGAAAAATTCTACCATCGAGGCGAAAAACGTCAACAGTGCCGATTCTATTCAGGCGGGAGCTATTTGGGGTAAAGGTGCTGCAAGACAGTCCAGAATGATAGGTGAAGTTTCGTATTCAATAAATAATACTGTGAAAGCCGAAGATGCTGGCGGTGCCGTTGTTTCTTTGGGTGGTGTAGTTGGTGTTCTCCTGACTAGTAGCAATGATGCTAATCACCAGTACCTGACTCTGCAAAAATTTGATATATCAAGTGCAATTCTCAAAAACACTTCTACCGGGACGGAGTCGAATATTGGCGGATTTGCGGGCTTGTTTTTTGAAAAAATTACTTCGGCGAGCGACAGCTTGGAGCTGATTAGCTTTAAAGGATCCATTAGTGGTGGCACCAATGTGGGTGGCATTGTCGGTAAGGTTGATATTCCGAGTGTTAGCAAGCTATATATAAGAAACACCATATCTACTACGACGGGGCTTCAGGGTTCGGGTAATGTTGGGTACATCGTTGGTGATATTGAGCAGATTAGTGCCGTTAAAATGTACAACAACGTTTATTTCGGTGCAGACGTAAATACTCTCGGTGTTGGAAACATTGGCTCGCTGAATACTTGGTTGACGGGCTCAGACAATATATATGCGAACGTGCGTAATGTCGCTGGAACTCTGAGCGTGACGGGTGATATCGGTCATTACGAATATCACAATGGTAATGTGAATTATTTGCTTTATTTCCCCATTACATCGGCAGACAATATTGCTCGAAATGGCGTTGCGCTTGAAGAGGATATGAAAACGGAGATGTTTGTCGCGCTGATGAACAAGAACTCTGTTATGTTTGGCGGAGAAAAAACTGCAAAGTGGTCTATTGATAATGCGGGCACGAGGGCCCCGGTTTTTGTCGATAATGAGAATAGACCTTATTATGTGGTTAGCATTGATTTGGATGAAACGTGGGGATTAACTGATGGACGGCTTGAAGAACTAGGGGCTGTTGATGGAGTCGTGACTATTGATGGTAATGCAGTCCACTATACAAAAACGATGATTGATTATGTGGCATCGTCGAACAAGCTGAGTGACACCTTTGTGTATAATGTCAATAGCCTAAAGGAGGGGCTAGCTGCAAATTCTTCCGGTGCTTTGATGCTGATGAATGGAAGCGGCGAGGTCGTTAATGATCTTTCTGCAGAGATAATTTCTTCTTCTCAAAAGTTGCATATCGAAGGGGCGAAATCTTACGCTTTGACTTATAACTATTGCACCAATGCTTCCTCATGTAATACATTTGAAAGTCTGGCAGAAACAAAAACTTTCCTCTTTTTGTCGCCGAAAGTAGAAACGATTGAGACTGACGATCCGGTTCCGTATCAGATTTTGCCCTATGCGTTTTCTCTTCCCAATACCAATTTGAAAATCGTAAGTGTCAAGTTGTACGATGATAATGCAGCTGAAGAAGATAAACTTGTCAAGACTTTTGATGGTTCCTCCTACGGTACTCGCTTATGGCAAACCACCGAAATTACGGAATTCCTTCGCCAGAAAACGGCAGACGTTACGAGAATCGAGGTGAACTATCAAAATCAAGTTTATACGGATGATGTTCCCAAAATAACTGCTTATGCGACCGATGCTTCTGTCCATGTCTATGGCGTGGATGGCGATGGCGAAAGCCAAGAAGCGTTCTCTATGACGGACAGTTATGGAGGTATTCCGTATGGAAAGATAACGGTATCTTATGATGGAACTATCCCGTCAAGGGCGGGGTATAAGTCGGAAGGCATGGCGATAAAGTATGCACGTAACATTGAAGATTCCAATGGCGGAGACGATGATGAAGAGCTGAATTTAACTGGTCCTCTAAACGAAGTTCTTACAGAAAAAACATTCGGCACCGTTGACGAACTGTATGAAAAATTTGCCACGAATCATGAATCCATCAACTTGGTTGTCAAGGGCCTCGAACCTAACGATACCGTTGATATCAATAGCCTGAGAATAGCGTCTTCGTTGGCAGATAACTATTTGTCGTACGAAGATTTGTATCTGGAAAGTCATAGCCTTACTGTAGAACCCTACTATTCTCTCATCAATTATACAGTCACCTTTAATTTGAACCTTCCGGCAGCTGCGGATTATCCCGAAGGTGCAGACCAATCAGGAATCTTCCTTGGAAACGATTGGCAGAAGGTCAAGGAAAATGTGAATGTCGAAAACAACGCACTTCCCAAGAAAATCTATAAGACTTGGGATGGATGCCCCGAAATGAATGGTTGGAAGGGCACCACGGGTGCAGCCAGCTATGCGCTTGCCGACTTGATCCCCAATGCGGATGTTACCGATAACGCGATGACGCTTGTCGCTAACTGGAAAACCGCAGATTGCACGACCCCTCTCGATACGATTTATCTCGTTTACTGGGCAAAGAATGGAGGAATCGAGAATCAAGAAACCAAGTATTTCCATGGAAGCTTTGTCCTGCGTCAGAATATTGGTGATGATAATGATGAAAATTATATAGATCACCCCATGACTACCTTTGATTACAATACTTGGGGTGGCGAAGCCTATGTGAATGTTCTCCCCATTGCAAATGACACGATGACATTCAAGGTGAGTGCCACACCGGATATGGGCTATACGATAGGCGACATTGCTTTTGAGACCACGGCCTCGAATGGGGCGAATAACATCAATAGAACGGATGCTGGAGTGGCTCTTGGACTTTCTGCTCCTTCGCAGGACAACATGACGCTTACGGTGAATACTGCCTTGTATAGCGCAATGCGGTTCACTGTGGAATTCTTGCCCAAGACCTATACGGTTAATTTCGATATGTCTTGGCTTGAAAACGATGAAAGCGAACTGCTTTTCTTCAGCGACTTCTGGAAGACGATTTCGACGCAAACGAAAACGGCGAGAAGGGTCATGAAGGCTGGCGAAGACTTTCCGAGAGTGTATAAGTTGGAAGATGACACCGACTATGGCTATACAGTTGGACACCATAAATGGGGAGCTCCGGATCTTGATGATGAAGAAGATCTTGAATACTTCGACGATGTATTGAGTTCCAAGGTTATTGAAAAGGCTTTTGTGAACGACGATGACCCGCTTGCTTTGGCTGTCAATAATATTCATGGCGCCGGTGGCATAAGAAAGTTTGAAATCGATGTTTATGCCTACGATGAAGAAAATAATAAGGTGACGGATTTGTCTGCTATCCATGGATCTCTTGTCTTGTCGCAGACGATACTTGGAAAGACTTATACGCAGAATGCCGTTGCCGATTATCCTAGGAATAACGAAGGTGATCCGATTACAACTGACTACATTTTATGGCGTTTGATAATGCCGAGTTATGGTGCAGACACGATGACATTTGACGTCTCCGTGAAACCGGATCCGGGCTATACGATGACCGTTTCGCGCTTTGTGGGCGAATGGGTCACTATGGATAACGAAACTCATGAAATTACATATAGCACGATTCCCGAAGGCTTTGGATATAACGCCACTGCAAAGACGTTTACGTTCCAGCCAGATCACATGGTCATTGAAAACTCTGAACATCCGGTGGAATTCCGGGTCAGCTACGCTTTGCGAGACTACGACTTGACCTTCATGCGTCCGACGAATTCCAATGCGGTGGGTGTAGCGGATGTCGATTACTATGTTGCCGAAGAATATACGGCAGAAAACTGGATTGATAGAAAACTATTCAATTTGGGTAGCTCCAATCTGGAGATGCCTAAGCTTTACGCCCTGAATGGATGCATTGCCTGGTCTGAGGAGGCTTCCTATGATGGAGAACATCCTGTCTATAGGGAGTTCAATCAATCCGTCGCTCAGGCTTATGTAGACGATATGGTGCTTAAGCCGGTCTACTTCACATCGGAGAATAACCCGAATCTCTGTGGCGACGCTCCGACGGAGTACTTTACAGTGACCGCCAAGGGCGAAAACCTGGACGGTTTGGAACTCTGGCAGATTATCGGAGTTACGGGTGATGGTGATTATGCCGATACCGTAAAGCATAAGTTTACTCCGAACGATGAAGGCAATACTTGGACCTTGAATATTCCGAAGATTCCTGTGCAGGAGGGGGGCGCAGAAACTTATGCAACGATGAATTTTGAAATCCATGCGATACCTGCAGAAGGCTTTGCGACATATAGCGGCTCGTATTATCGAATGAGCGTTCAAGAAGGCGGTACGCTGACTATTCCGTATGAAGACGGAATTCTTACGACGAATGGAAGCAATGTGACGTTCTTTGTGGATTTGGTTGGCGATTTCTCTTACACGCTTGCCTTCGATACAGAAAACTGGGATCACTTCAAGCAGAAGGTGTTATTAGGCAACGAAGGTGAAAACGCTGATTATAAACTTGAACTTTATGTGGCCGACGAAGATCTTGATTTACCGACGTCCTACGTACTTGGAGAAACGGATCTAAAGTTGCCGATGCTGTATGCAGTAACTGTGGAAGTGGACCCGGAGTACCTAGAAAATTTGAACCATACCTATAGTATTGGCTGGACTATTTATGCGGATAGTGCTTACTGCGTCGTGGACCAAGAGAGAACAACGGCAGGAGACAAGTGTATTCGTAGCGATAGCAAGAACTTGTTCAACACCTTCTCGGGCGATATGGTTGTCGCTATTCAAAAAGCGCTTCATGATGGTGATATTGTAGCCGATGAAGAAAATAAAATTATCCACCTTTATCCTGTTTGGGTAGACTTGAATAGTGATGTCAATAATATATATATCGCTTGTTCGGGTGAGGTTGCCGGTTGCATGGTGCAGGATTCGCCGAGAATGGTGGATCGCCCGATGTCCGTGACCCTTTCTCAGACATTCAGTATTATGGGTGAAGAAATTACCTTGACGCATTCTTCGGATTCATTGATTGTATTCCCGAAAAAGATTTATGGCTCGGAAGATAATTTCACTTTGGATGTTTCGTTTAAGGTTAATCCTGCTTTTAGCTTTAGTTCTATTAAACTTATAGAATCCGGTGCCGAAGCTGCGGAGAATGCATCTTATGCTGATGAAAAACTCCATGTGATAAATCATGGTTTCCATGCAAAGTTCGTTCCCGATGAATCCGATTTCTCTGTAAAAGATCTTACGGTTACGTTTAATCTTGAATCGCTTAGTGACAGCATCGTTGCAATCGGCAAGAGCTGGTATGATCATGTTGACGATGAAAACGGCCAGATAACGATGAACGTGGCGGGAGACCGTAGGTTCCCGAAACTGTATGTCTATAACAAAGACTATAACGCGTTTAACGAGTCCTTCTGGGCGGATGCTGCTAAAAATAGGTCTGATTTTGAGAGCGATTATGAGGCGATGAAATGGTTCTATTCCTATGTGGATGAACGTTACGAGTATCCTCTGTTTAATCCGAAACTTGTGGCGAATGTCCTTGACTATGGAGCCGAGACGACGGAGCTAGACCTTTATCCGTTGCCCCTGTGGTATGGAACGGATTTTAGAGGTTACCGAAACCATTATATCTATCCTTATCCAAAAACGGCCGGTGATGAGATTAAAAAGACGGATTATCATGGAACAGTTGTGCTTACGCAGTCCTGGAAGGACCAAACGTTTAGGCAGGAAGCGAAAATTGACGAGTATGATAACCTGTTGATGTTCATTACTCCTGTTAATTATAACGACAATGACACATTGGAATACAAGGTGGAACTTGAACCGGATCCGGGCTACGCCATGGAAATTGATCCGTTTAGCTTTGATGAGGCTTCGGGATACGATGGTGAAGGCTGGGGCTATAGTCCTACGACTGGCAAATTGAAAATGCCGTTAACCCAGAATATTGTTTTGAATGCCAAGTATACCCAGTTGAAATATAATGTCCGCTACACCATTCCTGAGGATGCGAATGTGTTCGTAGTAAGTAAAGTGGATAATAACGGAGTCTATTCTGTAGAATGGATTGACTCCTTGCGCGATGTTACTGTTAAAACGATTAGGGCTCCGAAGCTGTTTAACGAGAACGCCTGCCGCATAAGCTGGAAAGTGGTCGGTGCTAAGGAACATGTATACGACAGCCTTTTGAAAGAATTGACCTATATGAAGCCGGTTTCGGAAGATGAGGACATTGTAAATACGCTTGTTCCGGCTGTAGAAAAAGCCTATTGTGATACGTTCTCGACCTTTGAACAGACCTTGGAAGTCGAAGGCAAGGGTACTATCCACCTGATTCAGAAACTGGATCTTGTTGCTCTGGAAGAGGGTGACCCGACACAGGTGGCGATCAAACATTCCTTTGTCAAGGATGCCGAATCTGGCGAAATGCGGTTCTATGTGCCGGCCGGCTACTATAATGAACAATGGCCGTTTGTATTTACGGGTATCAGGCTTATGGTGGTTGCGGAACCTGCCGAGGGTTACGTACTCGAACCGAACGGCATTACCTACCAGACTTCCAAGAACGGAAACCTGATGACGGTCACGGTGGAAGACAGTTCCGAAGTGAACGTGATGGAACCCTTGCCGTGGAAAGCCAAGTTCTCGAAGCTTGCCCCGATTTATGTGACTTACGATTTGTCGCTTACTTCGGCTGACGATTCTGCGAACACTTATCTGCCACCGGAAGCGACGACTGCGGAATCGCTTGAACTTACAAGCAACACCGATACGGTTGCCTTCTGGAAACCGTTCCAGGTGGGTACCTGCTTCCAGGGCTGGTCTACGACGGCTGCTGCAAATTATACTGCAGATAATAGTGCCTACACGACCTTTAATGCAGGTAACTTTACCGAGTTCAGCACGAACCCGGACAACCCCACGAAACTGTATGCCATCTGGGGAGATAATTGCCCCGAAAATCGCAAGTTCTGGACCGTAGAAAATGAAACGAAGAAGGTTAAACTCGTGTTGTACCAGCTGTTTGGTGGCGACACCTTGTTCCATGAAGTTTCGAATGATTACGGCTTGGCACTTGAAGGCGAGGCTTTCGATGTCTACGTTGATCCTGTCAAGAGTACTCCGAAAACGGGCTACCGCTATGCAGAGGATGCTAAGTTTAGTCTCAAATACCAGTATGAGCTTCCGTTGGCAGAAGGCTCCGACCCTGCCTCTGAAACTGTGGAGGTTGAACCCGATGACGAAAATGGTGGCGTATGGCACCTGACTTCTGTCGATATTCCGTCGCCTATTTACACATTCTCGACGAATGTCACAGAGAAGGATTACCTGTTCGTACTCGATGTCAATGCCGGGGATGCTTCGGTGTTCTATGGTACGGACTGGACCAAGAAAATGACTTTGACCGTTTCCAGTAACGACAAGTACTTCCCTTCTCGTCTGCGCCGTACGGATGCCTGCTTTGAAGGCTGGGATCTTGTCGCTAGCATGGGTAATGGGCCTTATAGCGGCTTAGATGATGCAATTCATGTGTTGAACGATATTGTTCCGAACAATGGAACGTTCATCACTGACGCTGGCGAAGAGGAAAACCGCGACTACTATCCGTTGTATGCCATGTGGGATGAAAGTTGCGAACCTTCGAACTATACGCTCACGACCGAAGTCCCGGCCTCTCAGGGGTCATTCCGAATGGTCCAGAAAGTGGATGACGTGGTGTATGCGTACACGCTCGATGGCGACCATCCGCTTACGCTCCCGAATGACTACACGGTGGAATATGACACGGTCTCGTTCGTGCCTGCGACAGGGCATACCCTTGCGACGGGTGCTCAGATTTCTGTCATCTATAATGCCGAAGACCTGGGACACGGAATCCATACGTTTGCGAATGCAAGCAAGTATCACTTTAGCGATTCGGCAAACTCCGAAGGTACGGCGGTTCTCGAAATCAGCAGCCTGAGCTCCGATGATTACGTACTGGTGTTCACCGAAAACGTGGGCGAAGGCGAAGACAAGCCGTTCCTGGGCGATTCCTGGGCGGACTTCATTACCGAAGCTTCCTTTGCCGAAGATGCAAACGGCAACTGGACAGTCGAAATCGGCTACAGTGCCACGAGTGAAAACAAGAAGTTCCCGACGGCTCTCTACCGTAACGGGAAGTGCCTGACGGGTTACACCTTTGCCGCCGGTGACAACACGGACGGTGCCTATACGGAACTGAGCGATGAGTTCATGCTCAAGTATGCTGAACTTGGACTTGAAAACCCCGTGACGCTCTACCCGTACTGGGAAGATTGCGACAACGTCTACACTGTGACCGCAAGCGATGCCGATCAGGGTGTCCTCACGCTGAAGCAGAAATTTGCGAAGGGTGAAACGGAAATCGTGCGTGAATATACCGTGGGTGCCGCGGGCATTGCCATCTCTTCGACGAACGATGATGTAACCTTCAGCGAAGTCAATTTTGAACCGAATGAAGGCTCTAGCCTGATTCTCGATACGGAAAGAGATTACAGCTCCCGCGCCGATGCCGAAGCGGAATGGGCAACCTTGGCTGTGCCCTTTACCGTTACCTCGAATATGGAAATCAAGGCTCCGCTCCTGTTGCAGGCGAACTTTGCTCTTGACGCCAATGCCGAGGGCGTATTCTACGGTCCTGACTTCAGCTGGAACTGGAGCTCCGAAAATGTGGCTTATGACGCTGTTCTGCCGAAGAACCTCTACCGTGCGGGTTACAACCTCGTGGGTTGGAAGTTCAAAGGCGAAAAGGACGATGCTGCCAAGTTGCGCTACGACGACAGCTTTGCCGCCGCCTATATGGCATACCAGGCCGCTCATGAAGGTGCTGCTCCCGATACGCTCCATGCGGTATGGTCTCGCGCAGGCCAGGTCGGTGTCTATACGCTTCAGGTTTCTAATGCGATGCAGGAAAGCAACGCGGGTACGCTTACGTTTAGCCAGACGATTGGCGATTCGACGGTGGTCTCGACAATCGAAGGCGGCTCTCTCCTGGTTCCGGCCGTTGAAGGCCTCCAGTTGACGGCGAACTTCGCTATCGATACGGCTCACACATTCGATGGCGAAGAACCCATTAGCCTGTTGTCGGTGCAGGGCAATGTACTTGGCACCTACGCAAACGAAGGTACGATTACCTTTGATGAAACATTTGGTGCTCCTGGTGCTACGATTTATGTAGACGTAGCGACCACGGTGGATTCTTACACGTTTACTTTTGTCGTGAATACCGCAACCGAAGATACCGTGTTCTACGGTTCGAACTGGGTTGGCAAAAAGACGTTCAGCATGGCTGACGAGGCGAACCTCTTCTCGACTTCGATCTACCAGACCGGAAAGTGCCTTGCAGGTTATGCCTTCAAGTCGACGGGAACCACGACCTACACGGGCATTGACGCCGCTTTCGTGGCCGACTACAAGAGCCGTGCCTCTAAGCCCAAGAAGCTTTACGCTATTTGGACAACGCCTGAAACGGACGAAACCTGCAGCCCGGTCAATGTGACGGTGAAGTCGGGCAATTCTGGTGACCAGGGCGTGTTCACCTTGACGAATGCCGACAACACCTTTACGGTATCCGAAGAAACCGCCATCACGGTTCCGGTTGCAGAGGATCTCGATTTCAACGTGACCTTTACCGCTCAAAGCGCCTTTGGCGACTATGGCGATAAGGATATTACGGTGGTTATCGGCAAGACGACCACGAAGTTCGTGAACGGCGAAGCCTTTAAGTTCTCTGACCCGACCTACGAAGCCATCCTGAAGGCCGATGTCGAATCGAAGGCTGTTGAATTTGCCCTGAACACGAATGCAGGTGATGCAAATGTGTTCTACGGTGCGAGCTACCAGAGCAACTGGACTTCTACGACCGCTGAATATGACGATGCCTTCCCGTCAAGCATTTACCGTACCGATGCGGAATTTGCAGGCTGGGCCTTTACCGAAACGGCAACGGTCGGCTTTACGAAGTTCGACAATGACTTCATGGCGGCCTACGCCGAAGCTTCTGCCGAAGGGGAAACTGCTCCGACAACGCTTTATGCCGTATGGATTGAACCTGAAACGGAAATCGAAACGGCGACGATTACCTCGAAGAGCCTCGATGAAGGCGACTTCGTTGTTGCCCAGTTTGTCGGCGAAGATTCTATCGGCTACTCTGTCGGTGCCGAAGGTGTAGTGGTGCCTTTGAATGCGGACCTTGAATTCAAGGCCTATTTCAAGGCGAATGCGGATCATTCGCTTGCATCTATCAGTACGCCGATTAATCTTTATGTGGATGGCGAAGAAACGGCTTCTGCGAAGATTGCAAACGGTGGCGTGTTTACGGTAACGGGCGATGTCGCGGTCGAAGCGAACACCGCTGCGGACTCCTACGAATTCGTGTTTAACGTGAATGCTGGCGAAGAAACGGTGTTCTACGGTTCGAGCTGGAATGAATCGATGCTTTCGACCGATGAAACGAAGGCTTTCCCGACCTCGGCCTACCGCACCGATAAGTGCTTGAACGGTTTCGCTTTCGAAGCTGAAAACCCGACGGTGACTTACAACGAAATTTCGGATGAGTTCCTCACGACCTTCAAGGAAAGTGGCATTCCTTCTCCGGCGACGCTTTACGCCGTATGGAGTGAATGCGAAACGACTCCTGAAGTTTACACCGTGAATGTGAAGAATACTCTGGACGAAGGTGCGTTCACCTTGTTGAACGAAGTGGACGGAATTTCGAAGGAATATAAGCTGGACAAGGAACATCCTCTCACGGTTCCGGCAGCATCTGACCTGAAGTTCTACGTATCGTTTAACGCAAACAATGCGTTCGCCTATACGGGAAATATCAATGCTGTTGACCTGAGCGGTGATGTTCCTGTGACGCTTGACGAAATCGAAGAGGGCGATGCCTACCGCTTTACGCAGAGCGCAACGCTTGAAGCCCTGACGACGTTCGGTGTTGTCGAATTCGCTTACGACCTGAACGCGGGCAATGCAAACGTGTTCCTGGCAAGCGATTTCGAAGGTCTTGACTGGAATGTGACTGCCTACGGTGATGCGTTCCCTGCAAAGATGACCCGTACCGACAAGGTGTTTGCGGGCTGGGCATTCACCAGGGATGCAACGGTTGGCTACACCGCCTACGACAATGAATTCGTTGCCGCGTACGAAGAATTCAGCGCCGGTCGCGAAACTCCGGAAGAAATGGACACGCTGTATGCGGTGTGGGCTGAACCTGAACAGCCGATCGAAACGTACAATGTTGTCTTGAGTACGCTCAATGCGGGTGTCCTTACGCTCTCGCAGTCGGTGGCTGGCGTTACGCAGACCTATGAGGTTGATCCGGTCGGAGGCATTGAAATTCCGGTGAACGGAAACCTCGAATACTCCGTCCTCTTTACGAGCGACTTTGAACATACGGTTGCCACCGGTACGCCGATTACCATTACATGGATTGTCGATGACCTGGGCAATACGGAAGAAGAATCTATCGCCAATGGCGGCCAGTTCGAATTCAAGGGCAAGAGCTACGTGGCTGTGGCCCTGGATGCCGACAAGTACGAACTGGTGTTCAACGTGAATGCCGCCTCTACCGATACGGTGTTCTACGGAAGTGAATGGTTTGCAAAGAAGACTTACGACATGGGTGTCGAAGAATCCCGTGCGTTCCCGACCTCCATTTACCAGAACGGTAAGTGCCTTGCGGGCTTTGCGTTCAAGAAGAATAATCCGGACGCAGTCTTCACGGAAGTCGGACAGGACTTCGTGAACGCCTACAAGAGCCTGAGTTCTCCGACAAAGAACCTCTACGCCGTGTGGACGACTGAAGATTGCGACCAGACGAGTGTGACGGTTGCCTCGGCCAATACGGCTGCCGAAGGTAATTTCACCTTGACGGATGCGAAAAACGACTACGTGGTTTCTGCGGATGCCCCTGTGACGGTACCTGTTGCCGAAGATCTGAGCTTCAGGGTGGCATTCGTTTCGGGTGACCTCTATAAGGATTATGATTCCGGAATCATCGGTGTCAAGATGGGTAGCAAAACGGCCTATGTTGGCAATGACGATCATTACCTGTTTACGGTTGATGCTCAGTTGAGCGCTTCTGTAACGCCGAAGACCGTGGTAATTGCCCTCGATGCAAATGCGGGTAGTGCAAACGTCTTCTACGGTAAGGATTATACGGGCTCCTGGAGTTCCAAGAATGTCGACTTCGATGGCGAAGCTCTGCTTCCGACCGAAGGACTCTACCGTACCGACGCAGTCCTTGCCGGTTGGGCCTTTACGGCACTCGCCGACAATTCCGAAGAAGGCGTGTTCACGAAGTTCGACAAGGACTTCATGGCGGCCTACGCAGCCGCTTACGCCGAACAGGAAACGGCTCCGGCAACGCTGTATGCCGTGTGGAAGACAGAAACTGAACGCGCCACTTACACGATTGCCTCGGGAAGCCTCGACGAAGGTAGCCTTGTGGTTTCTCAGATTGTCGGCGAAGATTCCATCGGCTATGCGGTTTCCGAAAATGGCCTCACGGTTCCTGCCGAAAGTGGACTTGAATTCAAGGCTTACTTTGTGGCGAATGAGGGCTATTCGCTCGCTGCGCTTACAAAGCCGCTCGATCTCTACCTGGATGGTTCTGAAACGCCTTCGAAGTCCATTGCAAATGGCGGTGTGTTCGAAATCCAGGATAACACCACGATTAAGGCGAATACCTCCTCGGGTGAATACGAAGTGGTCTTTGACGCTAACGCCGGTGATGCAGCCGTGTTCTATGGCGAGGCCTGGATAACTAGTATCCGCTACGACATGTCCGCATCCGAGATTGCATTCCCGACTTCGCTGTACCGCACCGACAAGTGCCTGGATGGTTTCGCTTTCGAAGCTGAAAACCCGACGGTCACTTATAGGGAAATCAATACCGATTTCTTGGCGGCGTTCAGGAACGGAAATTACGAATCTCCTGTAACGGTCTACGCCGTGTGGGGTGAATGCGAAACGGAACCCGAAGTTTATGTTGTGTCTGTCATGAACCCGGTGGTGGAAGGTTCGTTCACCTTTACAAACGCTGCGGGCGACAACTCTGTCGAATACACGCTGGATAAGGATCATCCGCTCTCGATTCCGGCTGCCGAAGACGTGAAGTTCACCTGGGAATTCCGCGTGAACGAAGCCTTTGGCTATGAAGGCGAAAAGCTCTTCTCTGCTGCAGATGGTTCTGACCTGAACTACGACCATGGTGCCTACACCTTTACGCAGAATACGAAGATGAAGGCCCTGCTGACCTATCCTGAATTCGACTACGACCTGAACGTTGCTAGCGGCGTGAAGCTTTTCTTCCCGAACGACTTCGAATGGACTGCCGCAGAACGCGATGCGGCCCTGCCTGCAAAGATTTACCGCACCGACATGAAGCTGGTGGGCTGGGCACTTACTGCTACGGCAACCGAAGGCTTTACCGCTTATGACGATGATTTCGTAGAAGCTTATGCGGCGTTCTACGCCGAAAATGATGAAAACATCAACCGTCATAGTCAGAAACTTTACGCGGTGTGGTCGGATGCGGTTGCTCCGGAAACCTACCTGGTGACCGCTACGAACCTCGATGCGGGTGAGCTGACTCTTGAATTGTCTGTCGCCGGACAAGACGAGATTTACACTGTCGGTGAATTCGGTCTTGAAATTCCTGCCGTAGAAAACCTCGAATTTGCGGTGAATTTCGAACTCAAGGATGGCTACGCCATTGCCGACGAACAGCCCATCAAGTTCATGGATGGCCTTGGCAATGTGGTTGCCTCTGTTGAAAATGGCGGAACCTTCACGGTTACGGACGAACTTGTGACTGCCGGTAAGATTGTCATCGCAGTGGATGCTTCTGCCGAAATCTATGAATTCGCCTTCGACGTGAACGCGGGCAACGCTACGGTGTTCTACGGAACAGGGTGGTTTGACTCCAAGACTTACGACCTGTCCAACGAAGACGAAGACTTCAGCTTCCCGCATTCGATTTACCGCTCGGATGACAAGTGCCTTGCTGGCTATGCCATTTCGCCGACGGAAACGGATCCTGACGAGGCTAGAAACTCCATTGCTTCTTCGGAATACTTTGCCGAAGCCTACAAGGCTCTGGAAACGAAGCCGATGAAGCTCTATGCCGTGTGGTATGATTGCGAACAGGATTACGTGACGATTGCTTCGGGTAACGCCGATATCGAAGGCGTGTACTCCCTGACGAATGCGGGTAACACCTTTGCGGTGAACGCTCTCAGCTCTCTGAAGGTGCCCGATGTGGATCTCGAATTCAGTGTTGCATTTACTGCCGGTAGCGCCTACGAAGATTACAGCGATAAGGATATTACCATCACAATGGGCAAGACGACCGAAACGATTGGTAATGGCGATGTCGCTACCTTTACGCGCAATGCCGAACTCTATGCCGCTGTAACGCCGAAGGCTGTGGAATTCGCTCTCGACGTGAACGCAAATGACGTGTTCTACGGCAAGGATTATACGGGAACCTGGAAATCTGATGCCGGCTACGGAGACGATGCCGCGCTCCCGACTGCAGGAATCTACCGCACTGGCGCCGTGCTTGCAGGCTGGGCCTTTGCGGCACTCGATGACGATTCCGAAGAAGGTGTGTTCACGAAGTTCGATAAGGACTTCATGGCAGCCTACGCCGATCAGGAAACGGCTCCGACAAAGCTTTACGCTGTGTGGAAGACCGAACCTGAACGCGCCACTTACACGATTGCATCGAAGAGCCTTGATGCCGGCGACCTGACGGTTGCCCAGTGGGTGCTCGGAGATTCTCTCGGGTATGCAATCGGTGAAGACGGACTCAAGGTTCCTGCCGAAAGCGATCTTGAATTCAACGCCTATTTCGTTGTAAATCTGGAACATACGCTTGCCTCGGTGACGAAACCGCTCATTCTCCTGGATTCCGATGACGAGCAGTCCATTGTGGGTACGATCACAAACGGCGGCACCTTCAGCATGACAGGCGATGTGTTTATCAAGGCGAATGTCTCTGGCGATGTCTACGAGTTTGCCTTCAATACGAACTCGGGTGACGCTACGGTGTTCTACGGTGAAAATTGGGTCGCCGAAAATACCTACGACATGGCCTCTGCCGAAACCCGTCAGTTCCCGATGTCGCTGTACCGCACCGACAAGTGCCTCGCGGGCTTTGCCTTTGACGCTGAAAACGCTACGACGGCTTACCGCGAATTGGATGATGACTTTATGAAGGCCTTCAAGGAAGGTGAATTCAGCTCGCCCATGACGCTTTACGCCGTGTGGGATGAATGTCCGGGTGATCGTGAAAATTACACGGTGACCATCGAAAACACTGCCGAAGAAGGCAAGTTCGTCTTGACGAACGCCGTAGGCGATATCAAGGCTGTGTATGAACTGGATGGCGCCTTCACGGTTCCTGCGGGCGAAGACCTCAAGTTTGCGGTTCACTTCGAAGCGAACGGAGCCTATAGCTACAATAACGCTATCGAGGTGCTTGCCTCGAACGGTGTTGACGACATTATGCTCGAACAGCTCGAAGACGGTGCTAAGTACGGCTTTGGCGAAAGCGTGAGACTGAAGGCTGAAACGGACTTCTCTGTCGTCGAATTTGCCTACGACTTGAATGCAAATGGTGCAAACGTGTTCTTCTCGAACGATTTCGAAGGACTGAGCTGGACCGTGGCTAGCTACGGTGATGCTTTCCCGACGAAGATCTACCGCACGGGTAAGAAGCTTGCGGGCTTTGCATTCACCAGGGATGCAACCGTTGCTTACACCGCCTACGACAACGACTTCGTGAGTGCATATAAGGAATTTGCGGCAAGCCGCGAAGAATCCGAAACGCTCGACACCTTGTATGCCGTGTGGACCGCAGACGACGAAACCGGAACCTACACGGTTACCTCGGCTGGTACGAATGTGGGTGTCCTTACGCTCTCGCAGTCGGTATCTGGTTTCGGTGGCTCGTATGAAATCGGTTCGACGGGTCTTGAAATCCCCGCTGTTGAAAACCTCGAATTCAGCATGAGCTTCGTGGCCGACTACCAGTACACCGTTGCAAGCGGCAAACCGCTGAAACTCAGCTGGACCGATGCCATGGGCGTGGTGCTGAAGGATTCCGTTGCGAACGGTGGTGTGTATGAATTTACGGCATCTACTGTCGTGAGCGTGAATATGGCTGCCGATGTCTACAAGTTCGCCTTCGATGTGAACGCAGAATCGGCCGATACCGTGTTCTACGGCACGAACTGGTTTGCTAAGAAAACGTATGACCTTGGCGACGAAGAACTTGCTCGTGAATTCCCGACCTCGATTTACCAGACGGATAAGTGCCTGGTCGGTTACGCCTTCGAGTCGACCGCCTCTGAAGAGAATGTGTTCACTAAGCTCGATACGGACTTTATCGTGGCTTACAAGGCTCTCGACGTAAAGCCGAAGAAACTCTACGCCGTATGGACGACTCCTGAAGCAGATGAAACCTGCGCTCCGGCTTACGTGACACTTTCGTCTGATAATGCCACTGAAGAAGCCGTGTTTACGGTGAGCGACGCTTACAATAGCTATGTGGTTGAACCTGGGGTAACCATCAACGTGCCCAAGGCCTCTGACCTGATGCTCAAGGTATCTTACAGCATTGGTCGCGGATACAACCTGTATGCGGCAAGCCTGCTCGATGAATCGGGCGACAGCTACGGCTACCTGCTGGACAACACGGAATACCGCTTTGACGTGAATACTGTCTTGCATGCCGATGTGACGGTCAAGAGCGTAGGTGTTGTGTTTGCCATGAACGCAGGTGATGCTGCGGTGTTCTACGGCAAGGACTTTGTACGCGACTGGAACATTGCCGATGTTGAATTCGGCGAGGCTCTTCCTGTAAACGTGTACCGCACCGATGCTAAGCTTGCGGGCTGGTCGCTGAGACCGCTCCCGGGTGTAGCTGAAGAAGGCGTGTATGCCTCTGTAGACGAAGCCTTTATCGCCGCGTTCAAGAAGCATGTCGAATCCCGCGAATCCTTCGATACGCCGGATACGCTCTATGCCGTGTGGAAGACGGTGAACAATAGGCCGACTTACACGGTGTCGATGGCGAACAGGGCTTCCGAAGGTTCGTTCGTGCTCGCAAACGGCGCCGCCGGATTCGGCTCCAACGAGTATGTGATTGACGGAAGCCGTACGCTTGAGGTTCCTGCCGAAAGTGACCTCCTCTTTACGGTCGAATTCAAGCAGAGCTCTGAAAAGGCCAGGTACCACGCCATTAGCGTTCTGCCTCTGGATAGTGAAAATCCGGTGGGCTACCTTGCCTCGGGTGACGAATTCAACTTCAAGTCCGACGTAAGACTCCGCGCCATGAACGTGATCGACGCTATCGAATTCGCTCTCGACGTGAATGCGAAGGGCAAGAACGTGTTCTTCGGTCGCGACTTCCGCGAATTCAAGTGGACGGCTAGCGCCTATGGACAGGAACTTCCCACGGGAATCTACCGTGCCGACGCCAAGCTCGCCGGTTGGAGCTTCAACAAGAAGGCGAATCCCGAACAGGCCTTTACCACGTTCGACGACGCCTTTGAAGAAGCTTACGAAAAGGCGTATGAAAAACTGCTTGAAACGGGCTTGATGGAAGAATCTCTTGGTGGCAATCTGGATTGGTCCAACATTCAGGAACGCTACGGTATGGACTTCACTCAGGTTCGTACTCCGGTGCTCTACGCCGTGTGGGAATCCGCTACGGTCGAAACGAAGCAGATCGTGTCGAAGAGCCTGAAACAGGGTACGCTCTCGATTGTCCAGAAGGTGGGTGATTCGACGTTCACCTATGTGGTCGGCGAAAAGGGCATGAAGGTTCCGTCCGTCACGGACGACGAACTGATGGTCATCGCTCACTTCGAATCGGATCCGGCTTGGCTCCTGATGGGTGAAAAGCCCTTGATTTGGAAGACCTCTACGGGCGCCGATACGACCGAGAATGACTTTGTCGGAATGCTTAACGAAATGCCGAAGAAGGTTACGTTCAGCGTTATCGCCAAGTACATCGGATTCCACCTGGTGTTCAATGTCGATTCGAAGGAAACGTCTAAGGAAAAATTGTTCTATGGTGATGACTGGGTTGCAGAAGACGATGTGACCGCAAGCGAACATGCTGTTCTTCCGGCTGTCGTCTATAGCGCAAACCGCTGCCTTGCCGGCTGGAGCGTCTCTTCCAAGAGCAAGTCGCTCTACACGACCATGAACGACAACCTTGCAAACGAAATCTATACCGCCTATCCGAATCTGGATGAAACGACGAAGGTTCCGCTTTACGCTCGCTGGAGCCAGAATGTGGAAGATTGCGCTGGCTACTTCACCCGCATCTCTGTCGAACATGATAAGGATAAGGTGATGTTCGTCGAGAACAGGGATGGCAAGGAAGTTGTCCATAACTTCAACAACAGGGGCACGATGCTCCTGCCGGAAGACATCGTAAGCTTCGACTGGACGCTGCGTACCGCTCCGGATTCGAGCTTCATGCTTGATTCTCTCCTGATGTTCCGTGGCGAAAAGATCGTGGCGAAGCTGACGGAAGGCTCTCAGTTGCCGGGCAATATGGAAGATGTGGTTCTGGTGCCCTTCTTTGGCAAGAGCAACAAGACTCCGATTACCCTTGTCGAAAAGTCGTTTGCCCAGAGTGGCAATGCGGTCCAGATGAGCTTCAAGGCAAGCGAATTCGAAGTGACCCGCAAGGCCTCTGCTAGGGTGCAGTTGATTGATACGACAACCAATGTGGTGATTCTCGACTCCCTGCTTGGCGATTCTGTTGCGATGGGATACGCCGATGACGTGGTGTTGCATGTGACGAAACCTGGCGATTACAGGGTGGTCGTGACGATTGGCGATGAAAAGGAATCTGACGAATACGACGGATTCTTCTCGATCAAGTCGCAGATTGCCTCGGTTGCAAAGGACAGCTGGCAGATGATTTCGCTTGCGGCGGTCGATACGTCGGCCCTCAAGTGGGATAACGACCAGGTGTTCTACTGGTGGGACGAACAGGGTACGGGTGACTTCTGGCAGTACAAGCGCTACTACAGGGGCGATGAAATCGTCAAGGAACGTGGCGCCTGGTACAGCTCTCTGAAGGCTCGTCCCTTGGTGCTGCGCACCGACCTCGAAGAGGATCGCGAAGATATCGTGTGGGAACTCGATAGCGTAAGTACCGGCTGGAACCTGGTGGCGAACCCCTATGGTTGGGACGTAAGCCTGTTCTCGAACCGTCCGGATGCGGACAAGGCCTTCGACGAACAGTCGGAAGTCACCTTCTGGCGCTATAACGCACAGACGTCCGACTACGAGGAAGTCCACTACCTGAAACCTTACGAAGCCGTATGGGCAAAGGTGTCTAAGAAGATGACCTGGATGGTTTCTTCTGCTCCTGTGTTCAATGCCGAAGAACCGGCTCTGGAATCCGAAGCTCCTGAAGCCGGCGATACGGTTGCCTTCGAAAAGCGCATCTTGGCGAAGGCTTCTACTAAGGATCGCTGGACACTCCAGGCCGTACTTTCCGATAAGAACGGCAGACAGGACGCCTGGAACATCCTGGGTGCGGGCAACAATCCGTTTAGTGCCGAAGAACCGCCTTCTAGCATGGGCGACCATGTGAACTTCGCTATTCTTGACAACAAGAAGACTTTGGCGAAGTCCATCAAGGAATCTTCGGATGAAATGGAATGGACGGTTGCCCTGTCCGCCTCGAGCGACCGCGTGGGTTACCTGAAACTTGCCGGTATCGAAGGTGTCAAGGCATTCGGTTACCGCGTGTATGTAACGGTGGACGGCAATACGACCGAAATGCAGGAAAATGTTCCGCTGACGGTTTACCTGAAGTCTAGCGTCAAGACCGCTACGGTGCGCGTTGCACCGACGGCACGTACCGTGGTGACAAAGAAGATCGATGGCCTGCGTACCACCCGTCTTGGAAACCGTCTGCAAGTCTCGTTCAACGTGTCCGAAGGCCTCGCTGGCGAAAAGACCCGCGTCGACCTGATGGATATGAAGGGTCACGTAGTCTCGACCGTTTCGGCTCAGGCTCTCAATGGTTCGAACGCCTTGATGCTTGACCTTCCGAAGTCCGGCCTCTATATGATCCGCGTCCGTGCAGGCTCGCAGCAACAGGCGACTAAGATTGCGGTGAAGTAAAAGGTGCCCGCCATTTTGACAAATATGAAGTACATACTCCTTTGGGGGGTATGTACTTTTTTTTCGTTCGCGTGCGGAACCCCCGCTGTAGAGTCTGAGACTTTGCCTAAAACGGAGCCTATGGGGACGGTTGTTTCGTTCGACAACAATCCGAACTACTTGCCCCCGAAATTGTTTGCACTATGGAATTCCCTGACGCTAGAGGAAAAGATCGGTCAGACGATTATGGTCTACATGTCTTCTCCGGAAATGATTGCCGAAAACAATCTCGGCGGAATTCTTGCGATGGGTCCGCATCTTGCCGATATGAAATTGTTCAAGAGAAACTTGGGTAAAATTTCTTCGAGGATAAAGGTTCCGCTACTGGTCTCTATCGATCAGGAAGGCGGAAACGTGAGCCGTGTGGGTCGCTTTGATTCAACGTGGCGTGAGACTCCGGGACCACAAGAAATGCGAAACATGCCGCCCGAACATATTGTGCCAATTGCAAGGGATATCGCCGTAACCCTTAAGGAAACCGGTTTCAATTTGAACTTGGCGCCTGCGATAGACCCTGTCTTGACGTTTGACGGAAAGGTCTCTTTCATGGAACGTTACAAGCGCTCCTGGGGAGGATTGTCCAATGTTTTCAGGGTGGAGGCCTTTGTAGATGGAATGAAACAGGGCGGAGTGGCTTGCGTCCTGAAGCATTTCCCGGGCTATGACAGCGAACAGGACAGCGATGTTCAGGTGGCGTTTAGCAGGTCTTCCAAGAAACGAGTTGTCGAGAATATCCAAATGTTCAAGGACTTGTCGAACAAGGTTCATGCAATCATGATGAGCAGTGTCCGTTATCGGGAGATTTCCGATGCTCCGGCGGTATTCGAAAAGAAAATTGTCGATATGGCGCACGAATTCGACGAGGATCTCGTCGTGATGACGGATCACCTGTGGGGAACGACGCTCTTGAGCTGGATTAGCGGCCCTGAACTTGCGAAAAGCAAGTCTTACCCTGATACGGAATTCAAGAAGGTTCTGAAAGCCGCCTTTGATGCCGGAAACGATATTTTCTTGATTACCAACTCGGCTAAGGCTCCAGCAATGAAAAAGTACTTGTTGGAGCTTGCCTTACAGGATAAGGCGAATCTGGAAAGACTAGAAAGATCGGTAGCCCGTGTGTTGAAACTGAAATACCGGATGGGGTTGATTCCCTAACGGTAGCTACTTGTACTCGTCGCCTTCGAGTTCCTTGCCGAGCAACTTGTACTTTGTCTTGATGGCGGTGCGGAGCAGGGGCCATCCGATTTTATCGAATGATTTTTGCCACAGCTTGTCGGCAACTTGGAATGTAGCGCCTCCGATGGGCTTGGGAAGCCATTCCTCCTTGAAGTCGGGGGCGAGGCCTGCATCAACAACAATTTGATGGTAATCGGCATTCAGTGCGTCGTAAGCGCCGTGGCGGATAAAGTGTACCTTTTCCTTGAAATCGAACCGATGCTGCAAAAGCTTGCGCTTGATAAAGCCGCAACCCTGCGCAATCATTTCCGGGTAGGCGAAGATGGTGCGCTGGCTTGTGCTGTAAAGGGAGGCCATTCGCACTTCGGCCTCGTCGAAAACGTTTGCCATTCCGATTTCTAGCCGGTGTACCACATCGTAGAAGGTTTCCTGTTCTGGAGTTTCCAAAAGATGCAGGTAGAAGGCGCCCAGGGCCTCTTGCTTTAAGTACAGGAAAAACGATTGCAGATGCGGGCGAATCTCGTCGTTTCGCGTGAGCGAAACGGCATCGGCACTGTTCGCTTCGGCATGGCGAATGAATTTTTCAAAGTTATTCTGAAAGTAGACGATAGAATCGTTGACGAGCAGCAGGCGGGTGATGCCGTTCAGGTCGGCGGTGTTGTTGCGACCGTTCGCGAGATCCTTGAGGAACCTGCGCCACATTCCGAAATCGAACCCGTGATTTTCGGTGAGGTAGAGCTTGATTCCGTTGTCTTCCAGAAACGACATCGTCTCTGCCGAAAGCGGACGCTTGTTTGTAAGGAGCACAACGGTAAAGTCGGTTTCGGCAAGGTGCTTCAGCGCAAACTGCACATACCCGGGAAGATTTTCCCCGGTCTGGTAAGATGCGTACAGGATGAGTTTGCTATTGGACATTTAGTACGTTTACCTTCTCCGTTGGCTGCGGCCAGCGCCCTTGCGGGAGCCGCCCTTACGCGGCTTGCTTGCCACGTGGAATCCTTCGCGGTCGTCGCTGCGGTCGTTGCGTCCGCCTCTGCGAGAACTGCGGCCAGAACGTTCGAAGCTCGGGGCGTCGGAATCGAACCTGCCGCCGCGTGATTTTCCGCGACCACCACGGTTCATGTGGCTGTGTGCCGAAACGAATTCCGGAACGCCGTCGTCGAAATTGTCGTCAAAGTCGTCAGGCTGGCTCACGTAACCGAGGGCTTCCGCGGCGGCGGCGCGGTCAGCGCGTTCACGAACGTCGCGGTTGCGGTAGTCATCTTCTCCTTGACGGCGGCGTTTCTTCGGTTCGCTGCTGAGTTTTTCGATAATGCTGAAGTCCGCCTGACCGCGCAGAGGGTCCACCCTCAAAAGGCGCACTAGCACCTTGTCGCCGCGGCGGAATGTACGCCCGCTCTTCTTGCCGAAGGCAAGTCCCTGATCCGGGTTGAATACGTAGAAGTCGTCACCGGCGATATCGCGGAAACGCACCAGGCCTTCGGCAATCGGGTCGGCGATAGAAACGTAGATGCCCCATTCCTCGATGCCCGAAACCGTAGCTTCGAAGTCATCGCCAATGTGACTCTTCAAAATCCAGCAGCTGCACACCTTGATGGCGATGCGTTCGGTCTTCTGGTTCTTGACTTCGTTTGCCGAAATCAAGTCGCAGACTTCAATCACGCTGTTCTTGCGCTCGGCGGTAATTTCGGCGCCCTTGCGCGCGAGTTCACGGTGACACCACAAGTCGGCGTAACGGCGAATCGGGCTGGTGAAGTGTGCGTAGTCCTGCCAGTTCAAGGCGAAGTGGCCAAAGCTGTTGCTGTCGTAATGTGCCTTCTGCATGCTGCGCAGAATGCGGTTCGTCAAAGTCTCGTCGCCCGCGGCACGCTTCACCAAGTGT
>JAEEGG010006407.1_pt1 | contig 27606 bp, 25 predicted proteins | sample 9134161 | NCBI WGS metagenome assembly JAEEGG01 (sample SAMN16246543, study PRJNA631951) | gut metagenome | biome: gut microbiome; feature: rumen; material: CR-attached | host: Bos | place: Iran: Karaj | collected 2018-10 | reverse complement strand
TGTCCACGATCTCGCAGCCTTTCACATAACGGACCTCGGCTTTAGCCTCAAGGGCAGCCGCCAATCCCCCATATACCGAAACGTTCTCGGTATGCCGTGGGCCATAATGCAGGTTGGCGTAGGCGGTGTCATCCGCGTTCGGACCCACGACCAGCACACGGCCGTATTTGGATGCATCCAGCGGCAGCACACCGTCGTTCTTCAGCAGCACAAGGCTTTCCAGCGATGCCCGGAGGGCCACCTTGGCATTCTCGGGGCCTGCCACCACGGCATCGGCAGTCTTGAAATCTTCCTGGTACGGATGGTCGAAGAGACCTACCAGAAACTTCACCCGCAGTATATCCCGAACGCGCTCATCAATCACGGACATCGAGACGCTCCCCTCCTCCACCAGCTCACGCAGTGGCAGCACGTAGCTGTCCGGGCTGCGGAAGGTGCAGCGGACATTCAGGCCCGCCTCAACGCTCTGGCGCACAGCTTCCTTCATGTCAGCGGCGGTGCGATGCTTCATATAGAGATACTCCACCGCGTCGCTGTCCGAAACCACGTATCCGCGGAAGCCGAAATCCCCGCGCAGACGTTCATAGAGCCAGTAATGACTCCCCTGCACGGGCGAGCCGTCATAGTCGTTGTAGCAGCTCATGGCGCCCATCAGGCCGGCACGCCCAATGACCTCCCTCCAGGGATAGACGTGGATGTTTTCCATCTCGTGACGGGACATCTGCGGATCTGTGCGGGCCATCCCTTCGCGGGCACCCTTGTTATTGGAATAACCGAGATAATGCTTTCCGGTTGCGGCCACGCCGCCATCTTCCTGAAGGCCCTTTACCATCTGCACGCCAAGTTCGGCCACCAGATAAGGATCCTCCCCGTAAACCTCTTCGTAGCGGCCCCAGCGCTGGTCGCGGCCAACGTCCAAAATAGGCGCATAGACGTTGGTGTAGCCGAGCAGCCGGGCTTCCTGGCCGGTGATGCGGCCCACCTCGCGAATCAGCTCACGGTCCCAGGTGTGCCCAAGGCCAAGCTGGGTGGGGAAATTGGTGGCATTGTATGCCTCGACCCCGCGTATGCCCTCGTCGGTAAAATCCACCGGGATGCCCAGGCGCGTCTCCTCGATGAAAAACTTCTGCACCGTGTTCAGGGCCTTGGCATGGTTTGATGCCGGCCATACGCCTGGGTTCTCCTCCGGAGTTAGGACCTTTTTCGAATTCACATACGAGTTCAGGTGCTCGTCGATGGCGCCCATGCCGTCCTTCCATATCTTGTTCTTCCATTCCGGAGTGGGAAGGTCGTCGGCAAGCACGCGCCGGTAGCCGTAGAGCGTGACCATCTGGCAGGTCTTCTCTTCCAGAGTCATCTGCCCCAGAAGGTCCTCGATGCGGGCGTCGATGGATGCGGAAGGATCTTCATAAACGTCCATGCGGCCGTTCTTGTTAAGGTCGATCCAGCCTTTGTGGTAGATCTTGGAAGACTTCACCGGCTTCTTTGCGGCGAAAGCAGGCAGCATCAGCACGATTGCGAGCAGCAATGCTATGTATCTTTTCATTTGGGCGATGTTATCTGTCTGACAAGCGGGTCTATTTCTTCGTATTCGTAGCCCCGGGTGAGGGCGAATTTGAACAGTTTGAGGCGCCCCTGCGGGTCGTCCCGGAGTGAATTCCATTTGTTCTCCAGCAGCTTCTGCAGGCGGGCGGATGCCTTGTCGGCATCTATCTCCTCCAGCGCACCGGAGATATCGGCATCGGAGATGCCCTTGGCGCGGAGCTGGAAGCGTATCTTGATGGGGCCCCAGCCCTGCAAGGAGGCCTTTTCGCGGGCAAAGGCAGATGCGTAGCGGGCATCGTCCACGAACTTGTCGGCAATCAGCGACGCCACCAGTTCATCGGCCTTCTCCCTGTCCCCCTCGAGCCTGTCCAGCGCCTTCCGGCGGATGTCGGAGACGCAGTATTCCCGCTTGGCGCACAAGCCCTCGAGAAAACTCTTTATGGCTTTGTAATCATCCATAGCTAAAAATCGAATCCAATGCCAACGTAAGCACTCCAGCCGCGGAAATCAGACCATTGCAGACGGGCCCTCACAGGGCCGATCAGAGAGTCGTAGGCCAGTTCCCCGCAGAAGCCGAGGTAGGTGGGGCCAAGTTCCTTGAAAGAGGAAGGGAGGCCGTCGCAGTCCATCATGTAGCCGGCCATCAGGCTGCTGTAGAAGTTCTTTGCAAGCCTGGCGCGGAAATCCAGGTTGAGCACAGCCACGAAACTCTTGGCAGGAGTCACCTGATTGAAGCCGACGAAAGGCACCTGGGTGTCGAGATAACGCCCGCGGAAGGTTCCGCCCACGTAGTTCGCATAGAACAGGTTGTCCGCCGCCGGGCTGATTATGGTGCGGGTATAGAACTCCGGGAGGATGGAGAACCAGTCGTTCACATTGAAAACCGAGCGCACATCCATGCTCAGCATCTTGGTCCTCGTGTTGAAGGGAACTTTGAGATCCACCCCTACGTTGATTCCCTTGTTGGGGAAATAGAGATCGTCCAGGGTGTAGTGGCGGAAGGAGCCGTAGAGGGATGTGAAGTGCTTGCTGAGGAGCTGCATCTGGTCTTTCGGCACCGTGTTACCCGAATCGGTCAGCCAGGACCCCACCGTATACCTTTCGAACTTGATGCCCGCGCGGAAATCGAAAGTGTCGTATTTGATTCCCGAAAGATAGGCATCCAGGGTGGCAGTGCGGAAACCAGTTTGATAGTTGTAGTAACTCTGGCGTATCTTGGCATTGGTGTAGCCCAGCCGGCCCTCGACGTTGAACGTGGGCAGACGGGGATCCACGTACGTATACCTCAGCTGGCCGTACAGGTGATTGCCCAGGCGCCCTTCGAAATCGAGGCGCGGGCCGCGCAGCTTGTTGACGTTCAGGCCGATGTTCAGCATGGCCGCCACCAGCTCCTCGGTATCCGCCCTGCCCGCCGCTCCTATGCGGTGGACGGGACCCTTGGTGCAGTTGAAATTAAGTATGTATCCGTCTTCGACCTTGGAAAGGGTGTAGTTCACCGACTCGAGCGCATCCAGCGAGAAGAGCCTGTCCACTGCCTCGTCTATCTGCGCCGATCCAACCTCGTCTCCCTCCTTGATGAACACCTCGCGCCTCAGGTAGACCGCATCCTCCTCGTCCACTCCGTTGAAGCGGATTTCGGATATGCGCACGGCCTGGCGGCTGATGTCGATGGCCTTTGGGGCATGCAGGGTGGTGGTATGCGCACCGACTCTCTTTTTGACCTCGGCAATCTTGTCCGCACACGCCAAGGCGGCGGCATATCCCCTCGCCATGATGCTGTCCACCGATTCCTTGTCGAAGCTGAGCATGCTGTAGCCGGTCATGTCCGGCCGGATCGTCACGTCGGTATGCCGCACGTTGCCAGAATAGGCCTCGCGACCCAGCATTTCACTCACCTGCAGCACCAGGTCCAGCATGTTGTTTATCTGGGCGTAGGAAAGGTCGGCATCCGCCAGCACCACACCTATTATTATATCCGCACCCATCGCGCGAGCCATGTCGGTAGGATAGTTGTTGCGCGTGCCGCCGTCTATCAGGATCATGTCCTTGTAGCGCACGGGCTCAAACAGCACCGGGATGGACATGGTGGAGCGCATGGCGGTGTTGAGAGGCCCCGAGGTCCAGTACTTGGCCTTGCAGGAGACCAGGTCGGACGCCACGCAGAAGAAGGGTATGGGGAAGGTGGAGAAATCCAGGGAATCCTGGTATCCCACCGTCATGGAAGCTATTGTGTTGTTGACGTTGACGCCGTACGCTATGCCGGCGGGAAGGCTGTTGAAACTGGTTGTGGAGGCCGCCGAATTGATGAGATCCTCCTCCTGGGCGGCGTTCAGGTTCAGCCCCTTCCTCCTGGCGGATGCCAGCACCCCCTCCTCCACCTTCGCGGCGAAATCCTCCTTGGAATAGTGGAAAGGAAGGGAGATCAGGTAGCGCTGCTGGCGCATCTTTTTGCCGTAGGATACGAAGTCCTGGCTGACCTTGTCGGAGAGGGCCTTGTCCCAGTCCATCCCGCGCACCAGCGTATCCAGTTCATCCGCGGTGTACCCGAGAGCGTAGAGGCCGCCTATCAGGCCGCCCATGCTGGTGCCCAGCACCATGTCGATGGGAATCTGCTGCTCTTCCAGGTACTTGATTATGCTCACGTGCGCGGTTCCCTTCGCACCGCCGCCGCTCAGCACGAGGGCCACCGTCGGGCGTTTCTCCTTCCGGCGTATGTCCTCCATCTTCTTCCGCATCTTGATGAAGATAAGGGAGTCTTCGGCGGGATCGCGGCTGGTGGCCGCAAGCCGCACGCTCTGCGCCTGGCGTCTGCCGGGATACCTGTTGCGGGAGTTCCGCTGGGCACCGGCGCCCACGCAGCAGAAAATGAGGATCAGCGCGAGTATGTACCGGAGTCTAGTCATAGTAGTGGCTGTTTTCTTCGTTGTGGAGATAGTTGACCTCGGTCTTGCGCACCTGGCCGGCCAGAAGGCCGCAGGCGGCGTAGATGTCTTCTCCGCGCGATGCGCGTATGGTGCAGGTGATGCCGTTGGCGTTCAGGCGGTCCCGGAAGGCCTCCATCACGTTCTGGGGGGAGGTTCCGTAGGGGAAGTCCGGAATCTGATGGAACCGGATGAGGTTCACCCGGCACTCCAGGCCCTTCAGCAGGCGGATGAGCGCGTCGGCGTGGCGCTTGGTGTCGTTCCATCCGGCGAACATCGTGTACTCGAAGCTCACCCTCCGCTGGCCGCTCCAGTCGTACTGGCGGATGAGGCTGACGACATCCTTGATGGGCCAGGCCTTCTCCACCGGCATCATCTTCACGCGCTCCTCGCCGAAGGGGTTGTGGAGGCTGACGGCCAGATGGGTCTTGTGCTCGTCGAGGTAGCGCTTGAGCTGGGGCAGCACGCCGATGGTGGACACCGTGATGCGCTTGGGGCTCCAGCCGAAACCCCAGTCGGCCGTGAGGGCTTCGATGGCTTTGGAAACGGCGTCGTAGTTGTTGAGCGGCTCGCCCATCCCCATGAAAACTGCGTTGGTGAGGGAGTCGGCCTCGTCGATGGAAACGAACTGGTTGAGGATGTCGGCGGGCTGGATCTGCCCGTGGAAACCACCGCGGCCTGTCATGCAGAACGCACATTTCATCGCGCAGCCGGCCTGGGAAGATACGCACAGGGTGCGGCGCTCTCCGTCCGGAATGACCACGGATTCGATGGCGGAAGTCTCCACCAGGCTGCCGCCCAACGGGGTCTCGACCTTGAAGAGGTACTTGACGGTGCCGTCGGTGCTGACCGCCTTCCCTATGGGCGCCTCGGTGCCCATGCGGAAACAGTGGCTGAGTGTCTCGCGGTTTCCCTTGGAGATGTTGGTCATCTCGTCGAAGGAGCGGGCCTTCGAAACGTACACCCATCGGGCCATCTGTTTGGCCACGTACGGCTTGAATCCGCATCTTGCCGCGACGGATTCGAGTTCTACCGGATTAAGGCCAAGTATCTTTTCCATACGATAGCAAAGTTAATCATTTTTTGACTATATTTGCCTTCGGGCATATGCCCCTTAATTATTAAATTATTTCATTATGGCTAAAGAAGCAGAAGTAAAGGCCACAGATCTCAATGCCGCCAAGCTGAAGGCATTGCAGGCCACGATCGACAAGATTGAGAAAGATTACGGGAAAGGCACGATCATGAAGTTGGGAGACCAGCCAGAATGGAGTGACGCCCAGGTTATCCCCAGCGGCAGCGTAGCCCTCGACCATGCCCTCGGCATCGGAGGCTATCCCCGCGGAAGGATAATCGAAATCTACGGGCCGGAGTCCAGCGGAAAGACAACCCTGGCCATCCACGCCATCGCGCAGGCCCAGAAGGCGGGCGGAATCGCCGCCATGATCGATGCGGAACACGCATTCGACCGCACCTACGCAAAGGCCCTCGGAGTGAATCTCGAGACTTTGCTGATCTCGCAGCCGGACAACGGCGAGCAAGCCCTTGAAATCGCAGACAATCTCATCCGTTCGGGTGCGATCGACATCGTGGTCATCGACTCGGTGGCGGCCCTCACCCCCAAGGCGGAGATCGAAGGCGAGATGGGCGACAACAAAGTGGGCCTCCAGGCACGCCTGATGAGCCAGGCGCTCCGCAAGCTCACTGCAAACATTTCCAAGACGAACACCTGCTGCATCTTCATCAACCAGCTTCGCGAGAAGATCGGCATCATGTTCGGCAACCCTGAAACCACCACAGGAGGCAACGCGCTGAAGTTCTACGCTTCCGTGCGTATCGACGTGCGCCGCACCACCCAGATCAAGGAGGGTGAAGATGCGCTCGGCAACCGCACCCGCGTGAAAGTGGTCAAGAACAAGATGGCTCCGCCTTTCAAGAAGGCAGAGTTCGACATCGTCTTCGGCGAGGGCATCTCCCACAGCGGCGAGCTCGTGGACCTCGGCGTGGAGTTCGATGTCATCCAGAAATCCGGTTCCTGGTTCAGCTACAATGGCGACAGGCTTGCCCAGGGACGCGAGGCCGTCAAACAGCTTCTCAAAGACAACCCCGAACTGGCCGACGAGATCGAAGCTAAGATCCGTGAGGCTCTCAAAGCGGTGAAGGACTGATGGCTAAGGAAAAAATCATTTTGACTGGAGACCGCCCCACGGGGCGGCTCCATATCGGACATTACGTAGGGTCCCTCCGCAGGCGCGTGGAGCTTCAGAACAGTGGGCTTTTCGACAAGATTTTCATCATGATCGCAGATGCCCAGGCGCTCACCGACAATGCGGACAATCCCGAAAAAGTAAGGCAGAATATAATAGAGGTGGCGCTCGACTATCTGAGCGTCGGGCTCGATCCCGAAAAGAGCAACCTGTTCATCCAGAGTCAGATAAGCGAGCTCACGGAGCTCACTTTCTTCTACAACAATCTGGTGACGGTGCAGCGTCTGCAGCGCAATCCCACCGTGAAGGCCGAGATCCAGATGCGCGGGTTCAACGACGATGCCGCGGCGGACAATAAGGCCGGAATTCCCGTCGGGTTCTTCTGCTACCCCATCAGCCAGGCGGCGGACATCACAGCGTTCAACGCCACAGTAGTACCTGTGGGTGAAGACCAGGAACCCATGATCGAACAGACCCGTGAGATCGTGCGCAAGTTCAACTCCACCTACGCTCCCGTGCTTGTGGAGCCGGAGATCCTGCTGCCGGACAATGCCTCCTGCCTGAGGCTGCCCGGCACCGACGGCAAGGCCAAGATGAGCAAGAGCCTCGGCAACTGCATCTATCTGTCGGATGATTCCGAAACCGTGCGCGAGAAGGTGCGTGGCATGTATACCGATCCCGGCCACCTGCAGGTGAGCGACCCGGGCAAGGTGGAAGGCAATACCGTGTTCACCTATCTGGACGCATTCTGCAAGCCCGAGCACTTCGAGAAGTTCGCTTCCTGCTTCGTAGGGAAGAAGGTGTCATTCTCGTTTGCTTCGCTGGATGAAATGAAAGCGCAGTACCGCGCCGGCGGGCTCGGGGACGTGATGTGCAAGAACTTCCTATTTGAGGTTCTGGAGGACACACTCGCTCCTATCAGGGAGAGACGCCATAAGTTCGAGCAGGACATCCCCTATGTGTATGAGGTTCTGCGCCGCGGCACCGAAGCCGCCCGCGAGGTTGCCTCGCAGACACTCGCAGCCGTCAAGCGCGCCATGAAGATCAACTACTTCGATCCCGGCGTGCTGGACGAACTGATTGCCGAGCAGAGCGGGAAGTACCGCTAGTCTTCAGCCAAAGCCTTGTTGAAACATTCGCGGCAGAGGGGCTCGTAGATGTCCTTCTCGCCGAGCACGACCAGTTTTCGGCTCTTGCTCAGGCGGTGAGAATGGTTGGCGAGGTTGCCGCATTTCACGCAGATTGCGTGCACTTTCTGCACGTCTTCGGCGATGGCCATGAGGGCCGGGATGGGGCCGAAGGGTTTACCGAGATAGTCGGTGTCGAGGCCGGCCGCGATCACGCGGATGCCGCGGTTGGCCAGGGCCTGGCAGACCGCGGCCAGGTTTTCTCCGAAAAACTGGGCCTCGTCTATGCCGACGACTTGCACTTCGGGACCTACCTTGAGCATCTCCGCCGCATCCTTGATGGGCTTGCTGGTGATGCTGTGGGAATCGTGCGAAACCACCTCCACGTCGGAGTAGCGGTTGTCTACCGAAGGTTTGAATATGGCTATCACCTGATTGGCAAACTGGGCCCTGCGGAGCCTGCGGATAAGTTCTTCCGTTTTTCCCGAGAACATGGAGCCGCATACGACTTCGATGCAGCCGCTCTTTTTGGTATTGTTTTCTGCGTACATTTTGGTTAAATTTGTCGTCGACTTGTTGTGCAAAGATAACAATAAGTCCTATTATATGAAAGGAAAACTTTACATTGTGCCTACCCCGGTGGGAAACCTTGAAGACATGTCCTTCAGGGCGGTGGAGATATTGAAGGAAGCGGACCTGATCCTGGCTGAGGATACGCGCACCAGTTCAGTTCTCCTTGGCCATTACGGCATCCACCGTCCCCTTCAGTCCCACCATAAATTCAACGAGCACCAGACTGCCGAGCGCATCAAGGAAGTCATCCTCACCGGACGGAACGTCGCCCTCATCAGCGATGCCGGCACTCCGGGCATCTCCGATCCCGGCTTCCTGCTTGCCCGCACCTGCGCTGCGGAAGGCATCGAAGTTCAGACCCTGCCCGGTGCCACGGCGTGCATCCCCGCCCTGGTATCATCCGGCCTGCCCTGCGACCGCTTCTGCTTCGAAGGATTCCTCCCGCAGAAGAAAGGCCGTCAGACCCTGCTCCAAGCCCTGGCCTACGAGCCTCGGACCATGGTTTTCTATGAATCCCCCCGCCGCCTTGTGAAGACCCTCGAGCAATTTGCCGAGGTCTTCGGACCGGACCGCCCCTGCAGTGTTGCACGGGAGATCTCCAAACTCCACGAGGAGCATGTCCGCGGCACTCTTGCCGAAGTGCTGGCACATTTCAGCGCAGAGGAGCCCAAGGGCGAAATAGTCATCGTCGTGGGCGGCGCCGTTACCGAAAAGGGGGAACACCGCAATAAATATAAGGAGTAGGAGGGGCCCGGCATGAAATCTTCTTTCAAGACGGGGGCGATAGCCCTCGCTTTTCTCGTCCTCGGCTTCGAGCTGGCGCTGTTCATGCACCGGGCGGCTGTCGAGAGGGTTGTCGCCAACCGCGACAGGCCGGATACGGTGTACGTAGTTCAAAGGTCCGGCGGTAGGGTATCCGGTCCTCAAGCCGACCGCTTCGCGGCCCCTCCCGTCTACGACGGGCCCCTCCCTCTACATCCGAGGGCGGATATGGCGTCCGGACCGGATACCCTACCGCCGGATGCCCAACCAAATAAAACCAGCCTGTCGCGGTTGGCCGAGGAGGGCGAATCGGTGGTCGTGGAAAGGAGGGGCAACCATGAGCCGGCGGCGAGGGCAATGTATGAAAAGGCGCCGAGCCGGAAGGTGGAGACCTTCCGCTTCAACCCCAACACGGTGACGCTGGAGGAGTTATGCCGGCTTGGATTCACCGAAAAGCAGGCGCAGTCCATCCTGAACTACCGCGAGAAGGGCGGCAGGTTCCGCAGGAAGAGCGATTTCGCAAAGAGTTACGTGGTGGCGGATTCGGTCTTCAAGCGTCTGGAGCCGTTCATCGACATCCCGCTCGTGGATATAAACAAGGCAGATTCCGCGGCGTTCGATGCTCTGCCGGGGATTGGTGGATGGTTCGCTCACAAGATGGTGGAGTACCGGGAGCAGCTCCATGGCTATAGCTGCCCGGAGCAGCTGATGGAAATATGGCATTTCGACCAGGAGAAGTTCAATGGTCTGAAAGACCTCATAAAGTGCTCGCCTGCAGAACCTTATCCTTTCTGGTCCGGCACTCTGGAAGATATCCGGAACCACCCGCACGTGCGCAATTGGCAGACCGCCCGGGACATCGCTTTCTACCGGGACCACAATCCCCCCGAAAACCTCACCCCAAACGGCTTGCTCAAAGCCGGCATCATTACCGAACAGCAGGCTGCCCGCCTGAACCGCTGCCGGCTGAAATAACCGTTCCTATCGGTCCGCAGCGGGTAAGGTCCATTTTCATGCCGGGGACCTTACCGGCATTTCGACCTCCCAGCCACTTCCAGCGGGTAAGGTGTCGACCCTAAAATTGGACCTTACCCAAAAACTGCGATGAGAATGGCATCATCCGCGAGGATGATGCTCCAGCACCGCCTTCTGCCAGGTGGCGGTGTCGATGTGGGTGTAGATTTCGGTGGTGAGGATGCTTTCGTGGCCGAGCATCTCCTGCACGACGCGCAGGTCGGCGCCGTTTTCAATCAGGTGGGTGGCGAAGCTGTGACGGAAAGTGTGAGGGGATATCTCCTTGGATACGCCTGCCAGCATGGCGGCCTTTTTTACCATGTTGAATACCGACACGCGGCTCAGGGGCTTGCCGAAACGGTTCAGGAACACATAGTCGTCGTATGCCGGGGAGAACGCTTCGGGGCGCATGGAGAGCCACTGCCCATAAGCCTCGACCGCCGCGCCGCCTATCGGCACCAGGCGCTCTTTGTCCCCCTTCCCTATGATGCGCACGAAACCTTCAGTCTCATAGACATTCGATATCCTGAGCGCACAGACTTCCGAAACGCGCAGCCCGCAACCGTAAAGGATTTCCAGGATCGCACGGTCGCGGACGCCCTGCCAGGTGCGGGTGTCCACCCCCTCGATTATGGCCGTAACTTCTTCTACGGAAAGCACTTCCGGGAGATACCTGCCCAATTTGGGATGGTCCACCGCATCGCATGGATTGTCGCTGCGCATCCCTTCCAGCACCAGCCAGTCGAAAAACGACCGCAGCGAACTCAGCTGCCGGGACTGGCTGCGCTTCGAGACATCTCCGGCACGGGACGAAAGATATCCTGCTATGTCCGAACTGTCCGCATTGGCAGGATCGATGCCGGCCACGTCCATGAATGCCGCCACGTCGGAGCAGTAAGAGGTCACCGTGTTGGGAGACATCTTACGCTCTATCCGCAGATAATAGCGGTAAGCCTTGAGCAATTTTTCCGTCTGGGCTGCCATATTTCCACAAATATAAATAAAAAAGAGTATCTTTGTAAGCTATGCGCAGATATAGGGCAGTCATATTGCTTTCCGTCATCCTTGCAGGGATGCTATGCGGATGCACGAAGGAATCCGACCGGAGTTCGTATCCCCGGGAGGACTTCGTGATGATCTATTACTGCGCAGGCTTCAATGACCTGTCATCCAGTATCAGAGGCAATCTGGACGTTCTCAAGAAAGGCAATATTCCTTTTGTGGGTTCGAAGCACAAACTGCTGACTTTCACTCACTTTTCCGTAACCGACATCGATTTCAACACCCTGACCCCATCCCATCTGGTGGAGCTTTCCAAGGATTTCGGAAAGCTTAAGGCAGACACCCTTCTCACCATCGACAAGTCCCGTTATGCTACGGACCCTGCCGTGATGCGCGAAGTGCTGGAAAAGGTCATGGACCTGTATCCCGGGGCACGTTACGGACTGGTTTTCTCTTCACACGCAACCGGATGGCTCCCCCCGGGGAAATACAACAGCACCAACGTGCTGGACGTATTCCAGCTATCCCGGAAGCGTCATTCGGACGAACTCCCTCTCTTCCGTTACAACGAGAATCCGGATGAACCCAGGGTGAAGAGCATCGGCGCAGAGGCGAAGATGATCGACGGGAAGAGATATTCGCTGGAGATGAACATCCACGACATGGCTGCGGCAATTCCCATGCATCTCGACTATATCCTTTTCGATGCTTGCCTTATGGGCGGAGTGGAAATAGCGTACGAGTTCAAGGACGTTGCAGACAAAGTGGCGTTCTCCCCTACCGAAGTGCTGGCGGACGGTTTCGACTATTCCGATGTCAGTACCCTAATCAGCGACAATCCGAGCATAGAGGGTTTCTGCAAACTGTATTTCGACCACTACGACAAATTGGGCAGTTCCGCTACCATAACCGTAACGAAGTCATCCGCCCTCCCGGCTCTTGCACAGACCTGCAAGACACTGTTCAGCAAATACCGCGTCAATCTGGACGCGCTGGGCATCAACAGTGGCATCCAGCCGTATTTCCAGGGTTCGCATCACTGGTTCTACGACCTGCAGGATATCTTCTCGAAGGCGGATATCAGCCTGGAGGACATGGCTACGCTGAAACTGGCCCTCGATTCCTGCATAAGCTACAAGGCAAGCACGCCGAGGTTCCTGACCATCACCATCAACACTTACAGCGGCCTGAGCATGTATCTTCCCGGAGCGGGCGATGCCGCCCTGAACGAATTCTACAAGACACTCGAGTGGAATAAAGCCACAAATTTGGTAGAATAATCAAAAATATCTATATTTGCGCCCGCATTTCGTAAAACCCCCAAGGGGCTTTGGTGCAATGGGATCCGGACCCTGTATTCCGGATTGAGTAACACATTTTAAAAAACAAAGAAATGAAGCATTTCGCACTTAACGGCCAGACCCGTGAGGTTGGCAACAAAGCCGTCATCAAGGCATTCCGCAAGCAGGGCCTCGTTCCTTGCAATCTCTATGGCAACGGAATCGACAACGTTCTCTTCACAGTGGTAGAAAAGGATCTCAAGAACCTTCTTGGCACCCCCTATTCCCATATCATCGACCTGACTCTCGATGGAAAGAAGAACTATTCCGTGATTCTCCATGAGCTCCAGTTCCATCCCGTAAAGGACAACTGCCTCCACATCGACTTCCTCGCAGTTGACGAGAAGAAGCCCATCGCCATCGACGTTCCCATCAAGTTCGAGGGACACGCCATCGGCGTTCAGAAAGGTGGTAAGTTCGTTTCCGGTGCAAGGAAGCTGCGCATCAGCGCCCAGATGGAGAACCTGCCGGACGATATCACCATCGACATCACCAAGCTCGACCTCGACAAGAAGATCAAGGCCGGTGACGTGAAGATCGAGAAGGTTTCCGTCCTCACCGACAAGGATGCCATCCTCTGCTACGTGAAGACCACCCGCAACGTGGACACCACCGCAGCAGCTGAAGAGGCTGAATAAAAACCTCCCCCGGCTATGGCAGGCGAGAGCTATCTGGTGGCAGGACTGGGCAACATCGGCCCGGAATACGCCGGAACCCGCCACAACATGGGTTTTATGGTATTGGATGCGTGGGCTCACGCGTCCAATATCTCTTTTGAAACCCATCGCTACGGCGACGTGGCAGTTCTCAGCCTGAAAGGACGCAACGTCTACCTGCTCAAACCGTCCACCTACATGAACCTCAGCGGCAACGCCATCCGCTATTATCTGAGCAAACTGCCGGTGACGACCGAACGTCTCCTGGTGATTTGCGACGATATCAACCTCCCTTTCGGCACCGTGAGGATGCGCAAGAGCGGGAGCGACGGAGGCCACAATGGACTGAAGAACATCGAGGAGACGATCGAGACCAGGGACTATACCCGTATCCGGCTGGGAGTCGGACACGAGTTCGAAGAAGGAGCACAGATAGACTATGTGCTCGGCACGCTTTCGGAAGAAGAAAAGGCGAAGATGCCTGAACTTTGCGAGCGGGTGATCCAGGGGGTCAAAGACTGGATTTTCGTGGGTGCAGACCGCGCAATGAACGTTTTAAACACAAAAAAAGCCTAAAAAAGGCTTAAAAAGTGAATTTTTTTGCAAAAAACTTTGCAATTCTTTAACTAATTGATTATCTTGCCACTCGCTAACTGAAAGCAACATAACACAGTACTATTTTATAAACCATTAAATCAAAACAAAATGAAAAAGCTTGTTGAAAAAATCAATGCTGAAATCGCTGATTTCCAGGTGAACGCTGAAGCTCAGCTCGTTAAGGGAAACAAGGCAGCCGGTGCCCGCGCACGTAAGGCCGCCCTCGCACTCATGAAGGACCTCAAGGAGTTCCGTGCAGTTTCCGTTGCTGAGGCAAAGAAATAATTTGCAAAATTTGAAAAAAATCTTGCAACGTTCCTAAAACCAACTGCATCTATATTGCAGGTTTAGGTTTTAGTACACGTCTAAGGGTCGAGGGCCGTGAGGCTGGCGGCCCTTTGCTTTTTTACCCTTCTTTTACTATATTTATGGCGATGAAACGTGTACTGGCCATATTTGCCGCCATCCTGCTCCCGCTTGCCGGAGAGCCGGACGCATATGCACAGGTAGAGCACAAGGCACTTATCGTCCCCGTAAAATTCAACGACCTGCAGATTTCCACCAGCGCCCAGACGCTCGACAGCCTTGCTTCGGAACTCTCCAGGTACTACAATACCCAGTTCCGGGACAGTATCAATTTCGTTTTCGACGTTTCCAGGGAGGTGCCCGTAAGCGGTTCTTACGCCACTTTCGGGGGAAATCAGTCGTTCCGCAGGGATGCCCTGGCCTATAAGATGGCCCTGTCGGTTTACAAGACCCTTTACGACCAGATGGATTTCTCCGTCTACGACAACGACAAAGACGGATTCGTCAACGACATCATCCTCATCACCCCCGGCATTCCCGAATCCTCCGGCGGAGGAGAAAACCAGTTCTGGCCCCAGTATATAGAATTGGAAAGCAAGGACATCCCCTATTCCATGCGTTTCCGCCTGTATGGATTTGCCATCGCACCCGAGTTGAACGCCGAAGGAAAGACGGCGGGCATCGGCATGCTCGCCCATGAATTCGGGCACATCCTCGGACTGAAGGACATGTACGACACCGACGAGGAAGCCAGCGGAGGAGTCTGCCCCGGGCTCGGAATCACCAGCCTCATGGACCATGGGCTCGACAATGACTCCGGAAACACTCCCCCCAACCTGAATGCCATAGAACGCGAGATCCTGGGCACCGGGCGCTGCGAACTTCTGGATTCGGGAGGAGTATATACCCTCGAACCCATACATCTCAACGGCCGCTATTTCAAGCTCCCCACCCAGGTCGATGACAGGTACTACCTGATCGAAAACCGCATTGCAGAGGGTTACGACGCCCACATCGGGGGCAGCGGCATGCTGATCTACAAAGTGAACAAGTCGGAAACGGAGGCAGGCTACTCCAGCTATTTCCAAAGGACGCTCACCGCTTTGGAGAGATGGCGGCACAATCAGGTAAACTGCAATCCGGAATTCCCCTGCGCGGAACTCATCCCGGCAAAGATCGATACCCTGGACAGCTCGGCCGCCTTCTGGCCGAAGGAAAACCGCACCGTCTTCAGCCCCGGCAGGCTGGCTCTCACGGACATACGCAAAGAAGCGGACGGCAACGTCACCTTCAAGGCACTTGAACCCGTCCGCATCCTGAAGAAGATGGTATACCAGACGAGCGCCACCCTGAACTGGACCGTAGCCGAAGATCTCGGACCGGTGGACAGCTGCAAGTTCGAATGGTCCGTCCGGAACGGCCAGGCACACAGGGAAGACGGAATACTGTTGGCCGACGGGACCTACAGCTATACCATCGAAGGGCTCAGCCCGCGTACCACCTATAATTACAAGGCCCTCGTCTATTATCCGGACGGGACCGGTTATTACACCAGCGGCAGTTTCACCACCAGGAACTACAGGAAGGACCTCTTCCCCTTCATCTATCTGGGAGATTGCATCAGGAACAGGGACGGAAGTTTCCCCGCCGGCTCAGCGATACCGCTGGTGGTTTACAACAGTGTGGATGAAGAGGTTTCCTGGACTTTCAACGGAACGCCCGTAGCCACCGGCCCGGATGGTCTGTGGAAGATTCCGGGAGACGGAACGCTGAAGGCGGAGATTACCAACACGGACGGCAGCAAAGACGTCATAACCAAGGAGATAAGTGTAAAATGAGAAGATGGGCGCTCATATTCTTCCTGCCTCTTGCATTCCTGTTCGCGGGATGCAAGGAGGCCGATCTGTCGGAAGATTTCAAGATGAACGACCAGCTCCGCATGGAGATCAAAGGATACACTGTCTTCCGTTACGATCCCCTCAACTGCCAGACAGGCTTCAACCGGGAAAGATGTGAGTTCCGTGTCCATACGGACAACATGTCCGATTTCTTCGCCATCCAGCTGGATGCTATGCCGTCCGGCCTCGGCCAGAAGATCAACGGCACGGCTTCATGGACCACGGGTGACGATCTTCACGGTAAAAAGACTATATTTGAAGTCGTAAAGATAGAATATAACAAGATTTGGCTATGGTCACCGGACAGCCGTATTGCGGTGGTGGTGCAAGCGCTGTATTGATATGACAACGAAATACTATAAAGTTGCAGGGTTCGTGTTCGGCATCGACGTGCCGGAGATGGTTTTGCTCGGGATGTCGAACCTGAGACCTTTCGAATGCCGGGAGGGTGACGGAGAGGAGATTTTCCGTCTCACCGTAACGGACAGCCTAGAAGGCCTCCCCGCAAAACCCATTTTCCGCACGGACGACGGTCCCGGTTTTCCGGAGATTGCCTTGTTTGAGTCGGAGGGAGGATGGATCGTGCGCGTAAAACCTCTCCCCAACCTGCCTGAGGCATCGGTCATGTGGATGAAAGATGATTTCTCCGAGGTCAGGCTGCAGTTCCTCGACGAGCGCGAGAAAAGTTTCGCCCTCAACAATGCCATGATGCTCATTTTCGCCTTCTCCACGGCAAGGAGGGGCGCTCTGGAGATGCATTCATCCGTCGTGATGAACGCCGGGAAGGGATATATGTTCCTCGGAAAGAGCGGCACCGGCAAGAGCACGCACAGCAGCCTCTGGCTGAAACACATCCCCGGCACCGAACTCCTCAACGACGACAACCCCATACTCAGGCTGATGCCGGACGGTTCAGTCCGCGTATTCGGTTCGCCATGGAGCGGAAAGACACCCTGCTACAAGGCGAAAGACGCTCCCGCGGGAGCCATCGTCAGCCTCAAGCAGGCGCCTTTCAACAAGATAGAGCGCCTGGGCGGCATTCAGGCCTATGCCACGCTGATGTCCTCATCCTCCGCCTTCCGTCCGTTCAGGGAACTTGCAGACGGCTGGCATAGCACAATCGAAGGAATAGTGGGAAAGGTCCCATGCTACCAGCTGGAATGCCTTCCCGACAAAGAAGCCGCAGAACTTTGCCACGGCACTGTAAATGGATAAGCGCATAGTTTCAAATGAACTGCTGCTGGAAGAGGCGGCAAAGCTGATGGAAGAAGGACGCGAAGTGAATTTCACGCCCCTCGGCAACAGCATGCTCCCGTTCATCAAGGGCGGAAAGGACAGCGTGCGCCTGCAGAAGAAACCGTCCGTGGAGGTCGGGGACATCGTGCTGGTGCGCCTTGCCGGACCGCGTTACGTGCTTCATCGCGTTATAAAGGTCGACGGGAACGGCCTTACACTGATGGGGGACGGCAACGTCGCCGGCACGGAGTCCTGCAAGCCGGAAGACGTGATGGGCACGGTGGTCGCCATAGTAAAGAAGAAACGGACGGTCATCCCGGGCAAAGCCCGCCTGTGGCGCGTCCTCAAACCCTTCAGAAGATATATATTAGGAATATACAGACGAATCGCATTATGAAGATCAAAGACGGATTCACCCTCCGCACCATGCTCGGAGAGAATATCGTGGTAGGCGAAGGCCTTTCCCAGGTAAATTTCAACAAACTCATCACCCTCAACGAGACGGCTGCCTTCCTCTGGAAAGAGGTTACCGGCAAGGTTTTCACCAAGGAAGACCTGGTGCAGTTGCTCCTCGACAACTATGAGGTGGAGAAAGACCGGGCATCAGAAGATGTAGACAAGCTGGTCGAAACCTGGATCAAAGAAGGCATCGTAGAAGAATGAAAAGCTTCCGAAGTTGCATGAAGGCCCTGTACGGGATGTCCGCACCGGTGAGGTGGCGGATGCTCGTCAGCGTGCTCATCGGCATAGCCCGCATCGGTGCTTCCCTGGCTTTCGTCTGGGCGAGCAAGCATCTGGTGGACATTGCCACAAAGGTCAGCGACGATCCCCTCAGGGACGGCATCATCATCTTCGTATGCGTGCTTCTCTTCCAGCTGGGAGTCATCGTGCTGGCCAACTGGTGGGACGGCTACTGTGAGGTCAAGGCCCGCAACCGCCTGCGTCTCGACACCTTCGCACACGTGATGCGCAGCCGCTGGGACGGCCGCGAGCGATTCCTGTCCGGCGACACTGTCAACCGTCTGGAGGAGGATATCCGCGTGGTGGCCGAGCTGCTCGTCAGCCGCATCCCAGGCATGCTGATCACCTTCTTCCAGCTCATCGCCGCCTCCGTCTATCTGCTTTATCTGGCCCCCAACCTGCTGTGGGTGCTGCTCATACTCATGTTTTCCGCCGTTTTCGGCTCCAAGATGTTCTTCCGCCAGCTGCGTAAGCTGATGGCCCGCATCCGTGCCCGCGAGAGCGAACTCCAGCAGCACATGCAGGAGAGCCTTCAGCACAGGGTCCTGGTGCTGACGCTGACCAACCTCGAGCGGGTGCTCGGGAAGTTCGGATGGATGCAGGACGATATCGAGGACAACACGCGCAAGCGACTGAACTACAACGCTGTAGCCCGCGGGTTGATGTTCCTTGGATTCCAGGCCGGGCATGCCGCCGCCTTCATCTGGGGCGTCGTCGGAATCATCCACGGGACGGTCACCTACGGTATGATGACCGCCTTCCTGCAACTTGTCGGACAGGTGCAGAGGCCTATCGCAGAGTTCGGCCGCCAGGTGCCTGCGTTCATCCTCGCACTGACTTCCGTGGAGCGCATAATGGAACTGCTGGAACTCGAGAAAGAACCATCCGCCAAGGCGATAATGCTGAAGGGCGCACCCGAGGTGGAAGTGTCCCATGTCAGCTATTCATATCCTGATTCCAGCGAGACCGTGCTGAATGATTTCTCCTGCGAGTTCACCGCAGGGTCGTTCACCGTCGTGGCCGGACCTACGGGATCCGGAAAGAGTACGCTCATCCGCCTTATCCTGGGCCTTCTGAAACCTTCGGCCGGAACCATCCTGATCGGAGGAAAGAATGCCGGGGCGGCGCTTCGGGGCAACTTCATGTACATCCCTCAGGGGAATTCGCTGCTCAGCGGCACCATACGCACGAACCTTCAGCTGGCGGCCCCCAAAGCCACCGAAGAGCAGATGCGCGAAGCCCTGGAGACCGCGATGGCCGGATTCGTGTTCGAACTGCCTAAGGGACTCGACACCCCTTGCGGAGAAGTAGGCAGCGGCCTCAGCGAAGGCCAGTGCCAGCGCATCGCCATCGCCCGCGGCCTGCTGCGCCCCGGCGGCGTGCTGATCATGGACGAGGCTACTTCCGCCCTCGACGACGGCACAGAAGAAAAGCTGCTGCAGAATCTCTGCAACAGCTATCACGGTCGTAAGACCATCATCTTCATCTCTCACCGCCAGGCCGCAATGAAGTATGCGGATGCAGTGGTGGAAGTCAATCCTGATTAGAAGGAAAGGGCGATTCCGATAAAATCTTCGGCTTTAAGAGCCGCACCTCCGATCAGCCCACCGTCGATATCGGGCTGGGCGAAGAGTTCCTTTGCATTTGAAGGCTTGCAGCTGCCACCGTAGAGGATGGTGGTGTCGTCTGCAACCTTGGCGCCGAACTTGCCGGCAAGGACCTTGCGGATGCAGGCGTGGATTTCCTGGGCCTGGTCTGCGGTCGCAGTCTTTCCGGTGCCGATCGCCCAGACGGGCTCATATGCGATCACGATACTCTTCATATCTTCAGCAGTGAAGTTGAAGAGAACGTTCTCGGTCTGGGTCTTCACCACGTCGAAGTGCTTTCCGGCCTCGCGCTCGTCAAGATTCTCGCCGACGCAGAGGATGACCTTAAGGCCTGACGCAAGTGCGAGCTGCACCTTGTCGACGAGCTTGGCATCGGTCTCGCCGTAATACTGACGGCGCTCGGAGTGTCCGAGGATGGTCCAGCCGGCTCCGGTGGACTTGATCATGCCGACGGAAACCTCACCGGTGTAGGCGCCCTTCTCCCTGTCTGCGCAGTTCTGTGCGGAAAGCTCCACGCGGGTACCCTTTACTACTTCCGCGACGGGGCAGAGGTGGGTGAAGGGAGTGGCCACGATGAGGCCGACTTCCGCGGGGACTTCCTTGGATTTTTCGACAACTTCTTTTGCGAGCTGTACGCCCTCAGGAACCGTGGTGTTCATTTTCCAGTTTCCTGCAACAATATTTTTTCTCATAATCTTAGATGTTTGAATTGCAAATTTAGCAATAAATAGCCAAATTTGTAAGTTATTAGATAATGATTCGATGAAGAATTTCGTAGAAGAACTGAAATGGCGCGGGATGATACACGACATCACCCCCGGAACCGAAGAAGAACTGGCAAAAGGACCCATGTCGGCATACGTCGGAATCGACCCCACGGGTGATTCCCTGCACATCGGGCATCTCGTGAGCATAATGATACTGAAGCACTTCCAGGCATGTGGCAACAAGCCCTTCGCTCTGGTCGGCGGAGCCACGGGAATGATAGGCGACCCTTCCATGAAGAGCGCTGAGCGCAACCTCCTGGACGAGGCCACCCTGGCCCACAACGTGGCTTGCATCAAGGCCCAGCTCGGCAAGTTCCTCGACTTCGACTCCGATGCGCCCAACAAGGCGGAACTGGTGAACAACTACGACTGGATGAAGGACTACACTTTCATCAACTTCACCCGCGACATAGGCAAGCTCATCACCGTCAACTACATGATGAGCAAGGATTCCGTGAAGAAGCGCCTCGAGCGCAACTCCAGCGAGGGCATGTCCTTCACCGAATTCACCTACCAACTGCTCCAGGGATACGATTTCCTCTATCTCTACCAGCACCGTAACGTGCGCATGCAGCTCGGAGGCGCCGACCAGTGGGGCAACATCACCACCGGCACGGAGCTCATCCGCCGCGTGCTCGGCAAGGAATCCTACGCCCTCACCTGCCCCCTCATCACCAAGGCCGACGGCGGCAAGTTCGGCAAGACGGAGAAGGGCAACGTGTGGCTCGATCCGGAGCGCACTTCACCCTATCAGTTCTACCAGTTCTGGCTGAACGTGAGCGACGATGATGCCGAGCGCTACATCAAGATATTCACGATGCTCGAGCGCCCGGTCATCGAGGCGGCTATCGAGGAGCACAGGGCGGATCCCGGCCGCAGGACCCTCCAGAAGCTTCTGGCAAAGGAGGTTACCATAATGGTGCACGGCGAGAAGGAATACGAGAACGCCGTGGCGGCTTCGCAGATGCTCTTCGGCAAGAGCACCTCGGAAGACCTGCGCAAGCTCGACGAGCGCACCTTCCTCGCAGTGTTCGACGGCGTACCCACCTTCGAGATCTCAAAGGACAAGCTCCCCTGCCCCGTACAGGACTTCCTGGCGGTGGAAACAGCCGTGTTCCCGTCCAAGGGCGAAGCCCGCAAGATGATCCAAGGGAACGGCGTCAGCATCAATAAGGACAAGTTTACCGACCCTGCCGGACAGATCACCGAGGCCGACATCATCGACGGCAAGTACATCCTCGCGCAGAAAGGCAAGAAAGATTATTACATCATCATAGTAAAATAATATATGGAAAAGGCTCCATCCACAAGGCAGCTCAAAGTTGCCCGTGAAATACAGAAAGATCTCGCGGAAATCATCCGCGGGAAGGGAATGGCCGCCTTCGGCGGAGCCATGGTCACCGTGAGCGAGGTGCGTATCAGCCCCGACCTCTCGGTCGCAAAGGTATACGTGAGCATCTTCCCCTCCGAAAAGCAGGCGGAAGTCATGTTCTCTCTCCAGGACCAGAACCGCACCCTGCGCGGAGAGCTTGGCCGCAAGATAGGCAAGCAGATCCGCATAGTGCCCGAACTGGCTTTTTATCTCGACACTTCCATCGACTACGCCGAGCACATCGACGAGCTCCTGAAGAAGTGAGACTGCCCCTCTACATAGCCGGCCGCTATCTTTTCGCGAAGAAATCCCACGGAGTGATTAACATCATCTCCGGCATCAGCGCAGCCGGCATGGCTCTGGGTACCGCCGCACTCATCCTGGTGCTGTCGGTGTTCAACGGGTTCAACGGCATCATCGAGAAGAACCTCTCCGCCGTGGAGGCGGACCTGCGCATCGTGCCCGCCGAGGGCAAGGTCTTCATCCCAGAAGGGCCGGCGTTCGACTGGCTCTACGATGCCCCGGAGGCCGCGAGCCTCTCGAGCGTGATCGCCGACAAGGTCTTCATTTCCTACGAGGGCAAGCAGAGCGTCGTGAACGCCAAGGGCGTGGATGACGTGTACGCCGAAGAAACCGGGCTTGAGCTGCGCAGGGGCGATCTCCGGCTGGCCGTCGTCGGCAGCGACCTCGCCTGGAAGCTGGGCATCAATCCCAAGTTTCTTTCGCCGTTGGAGGTTTGGTATCCGGACCGCACCGGGCACATCTCCCCCTCGAACCCGGCCGCATCCCTGCATACCGCCGAACTCTATCCTTCTAAAGTGATGGACATTCCCCACACCTCGGACGCCGGGGCGGAAGGCACCATGATCATCCCCATAGGGGTGATGCGCTCGCTTACAGGCTACTCCAGCGAGGTTTCCGCCGTGGAGATACGCTTCGCGGACGGCCTCACGGCCAGGCAGCAGCGACGTTTCCTGAAGGCCCTGCGCTCGCAGCTGGGGCCGGATTTCACGGTGCAGGACCGCTACATGCAGGACGAGGCCCTCTACAAGATGATGCGCTACGAGAAGGCCGCCATCTTCCTTATATTGTTATTCATTGTTATAATCGTGGCGCTGAACATCTTCGGTTCCCTTTCGATGCTGATAATCGAGAAGCAGGAGGATATGGAGACGCTGCGCGCGATGGGCGCATCAGACCAGCTGATACGCAAGGTTTTCGTGCTGGAAGGCTGGCTGATCTCCCTGCTGGGCATGGCCGTGGGAGTCGTGCTTGGAGTGGGCCTGGCGCTGCTTCAGCAGCACTTCGGACTGGTTAAGATGCCCGGCAACTTCGTGGTGGACGCCTATCCGGTGGTTCTTCGCTTCGGCGATGTGCTGCTCTCCGCAGCCGGCGTGGCGCTGATCGGCCTGATAGTGGCGCTCGCACCGCTTCGTTCACGTCAGTAATTTTGTGATATGGATACTTTGACTATAATACTCAGCATTTTACTCGTCCTTGCGGTCGTGGCCATCATCGTGCTGGTAGCCAAGAAATCGGGACTGGAAGCCAAACTGGCAACGCAGGAAGAAGCGCAGATGCAGATGCAGGCGCAAAGGGAGGCGGCAGCGAAGGAGCAGCGGAACATGCAGGAAGCCATCCTTCAGGCCGAACGGGAGCGGGCGGAAAAGTCGCTGGAGGAGATGCGCAATGCGTTCAAGGCCCTCAGCGCCGAGAACAGCGAGCACTTCCGCAAGACCAGCGAGGAGAGAGTGGGCGAACTTCTGAAACCCATCCAGGAGAAGTTCAAGGAATTCAGCGAGAGCGTAAAGCATTCCGACGAGAAGAACGCCGAACGCAGCGGCTCCATGGAGAAGATGATACATCTCCTTTCCGAGCAGAGCAAGAACGTGGGGAACCAGGCCCAGGCCCTTGCAGATGCAATTACCGGCCAGAGCAAGACTCAGGGTGACTTCGGAGAGATGCTCCTCGTGGACCTGCTCCGCGAGAGCGGTCTCAAGCAAGGCGTGAACTTCGACTTGCAGGGAGTCATACTCGATGAATTCGGACACGAAATCAAGAGCGACGACGACAACACCATGATTCCGGACGTGATAGTGCACTACCCGGACGGCGGCGAGGTCATAGTCGACTCCAAGGTCAGCCTCAAGGCTTTCGCAGAATGGAATCAGGCTATAACGCCCGAAGATCGCAAACGCCTGGCCAAGGCCCACGTCGCCAGCATACTCAGCCACGTGGACGAACTCCGCGGCAAGGACTATGCATCCTACATCCCCGAAGGGCGCAAGAAGATAGATTACAACATCATGTTCATCCCCATAGAAAACGCCTTCCTGCTGATGCAGGAGGAGGCCCCCCTGCTCTGGCAGCAGGCCAAGAACCAGGGAGTGCTGATCGTGAGCCAGATGTCGCTCGCGATAGTGCTTAACATGATCCTGGTGGCCTGGAGGCAGTTCGACCAGCAGCGCAACATCCAGGAGGTCTTCAAGGCCGCATCGGAACTCATGAGCGAGCTGGAGAGCTGGATGAATGAATATGTGAACTTGGGAGAGAAAATTAAAGCACTCGGCACGTCCTATGATAAATCCACCAAGCTGCTCACCGGATCTAGCCAGAGCGTGGTAAAGAAGATTGCCAAGCTCGAGAATCTGGGTGCTACCCGCAAACGCTCCAAAGCCAGCCTGAAGGCCGGAGGAAGGATGGTCGGGGGCCGCGGCTCGATAATCCCATCAGAACTTGCCGAACATTTAAATAATGATGATAATAACTAACTGAATATGAAGAAGATACTCGTGATTACCATGGCGCTCCTTTCCGTGAGCGCTTATGCCCAGAAGGGTGGCCTTGACGAAGGCATTCTGGGTGAAATCCGCAAAGGCTATGAAGGGACGGCCACCGACAGGGCCCTCCGCAACGCCATGAACACCACTCCCCTCGCCACGCTCGCGAAGAACGCTGACAGGTCCGTGATGATCGACACCCACTTCTCCGACATGGTGAAGACCAAGGGCCGCACCAACCAGAAGTCCTCCGGACGCTGCTGGCTCTTCACCGGCCTCAACGTGATGCGCGCATCCGCCATAGAGCGCTTCGACCTCGGCGAATTCCAGTTCAGTCAGAACTACTGCTTTTTCTATGACCAGCTTGAGAAGGCCAACCTCTTCCTGCAGGCTGTCATCGACACCCGAAACAAGCCCCTCGACGACCGCACCGTGGACTGGCTCTTCGCCCATCCCATCAGTGACGGCGGCACCTTCACGGGAGTTGCCGACCTCGTGAGCAAGTACGGCGTGGTGCCTGCGGAGATCTTCCCCGAGAGCCTCTCCGCCAACAGCACTTCCGCCTTCCGCGGACAGCTTACCACCATCCTCCGCCAGGATGGTCTCGCCCTGCGCGATGCCGGCAAGAAGGCCGACCTCCAGAAGATGAAGGTGGATATGCTGAAAGAAGTCTACCGCATCCTCGCCCTCACCCTCGGCGTACCTCCGACCGAGTTCGAGTGGACCAGGCGCGATTCCAAGGGCAATGCCGTGAGCACGAAGACCTATACTCCCCTGGAGTTCTACAAGGAGTTCGTGGGATATGACCTTCAGAACAACTACATCATGTTCATGAACGACCCCGCACGCGAGTACGGGAAGGTGTATGAGATCGAGTACGACCGCCACACCTACGACGGCCACAACTGGCTCTATGTCAACCTGCCTCTGGATGATATCAAGAAGATGGCCATCGCTTCCATCAAAGGCGGCGACGCAATGTATTTTTCTTGCGATGTGGGCAAGTTCCTCGACCGCGAGCGCGGTATCGCCGACATTTCCAACTTCGACTATGAAAGCCTGCTGGGCGTGAAGTACACCATGGACAAGAAGCAGCGCGTGCTCACCCACGCCAGCGGTTCATCCCATGCAATGACACTGATCGGGGTGGATCTGAAGGAAGGCGTTCCCCAGAAGTGGCTGGTGGAGAACAGCTGGGGCGACACCGGCTGGCAGGGCAACATCATCATGACCGACGAATGGTTCAACGAATACATGTTCCGCTTGGTCGTGGAGAAGAAATACGTCCCCGCCGACATCCAGGCCCTGCTCAAGCAGAAGCCCGTCATGCTCCCCGCCTGGGACCCGATGTTCCTTGGGGAAGAATAAAATTCGAATATTTTGCAGAAAAATTTGTAATTGAGATTGGAAAAAACTACCTTTGCACTCCCTAACGCGAAAATTAAAAAAAGTTAAGATATGAAAAGGACATTTCAACCTTCAAACCGCAAGCGCGTCAACAAGCACGGCTTCCGCGAGCGCATGAGCACTCCCAACGGCCGTCGCGTCCTTGCAGCCCGCCGTGCACACGGCCGCAAGAAGCTTACCGTGTCTTCTGAAGACAGGTGGTAGTATTCGAATCTCATTCGATACGACTGAGCCGGCCCGCAAAGCCGGCTCAGTCATTTAAATAATAATTCGTATCTTTCGGTCATGAAAACAAAGTACTTATTGATCGTGACAGCAATGATCGCATGTGCATGTGCACCTAAACTTCCGCAGACGCGGAAAGACGCTACAGTAGACAATTATTTCGGCACTGAGGTCGCAGACCCGTACCGTTGGCTGGAGGATGACGCATCCGACGAAACCGCGGCATGGGTGAAAGCCCAGAACAAGGTGACGAACGCATATCTCCGCAAACTCCCGGCCCGCACGAAGCTTCTTTCCCGCCTCAAGGAAGTGAGCAACTACGAGAAAGTGGGCGTTCCCGGCCACAAGAAGAACGGCAAGTGGTATTTCTACAAGAATGACGGCCTCCAGAACCAGAGCGTGCTCTACGAAATGGATTCCCTCGACGGCGAGCCCAGCGTATTCCTGGATCCGAACACCCTCAGCGAAGACGGCACCGTGGCGCTCAAGGGCACGTATTTCTCGAACGACTGCAAATACATGGCATACGTGATCTCCCGCAGCGGAAGCGATTGGGAAGAGATCTTCGTGATGGATGTGGAGAGCGGACAGCTGTTGGAAGACCATATAGTCTGGGCCAAGTTCACCGGGGCATCCTGGCGCGGTGAGGGCTTCTACTACAGCGCCTACGACGCCCCCGAAGGGGACGGCCACGAGTTCAGCGGCAAGAATGAGGTTCACAAGATATACTATCACAGGATCGGCACTCCTCAGAGTGAGGACGAGCTTTTCTTCAGCAATCCGGCGGAGCCCCTGCGCTTCTACCAGGTTGAGGTGAACGACGAAGAGACCATCGCTTTCTTATATGAGGATGGCGCCGACGTGGGCAACAACCTCTATGTTATGGACCTGCGTAAGCCTGATGCCGAATGGATTCAGATGACCGCGGACATGAAGAACTCCTGCATGCCCATCGAGACCATCGGCGACAAGATATACATCTTCACCAACCGTGGCGCTCAGCTCAACAAGGTGGTGGTCGCGGACCTCGAATATCCTACATTCAAGCACTGGACGGACCTGATTCCGGAGAGCGACTGCGTGCTGCAAGGGGTCACTTTCGTGGACGGGAAGATAATCGCCACCTACCTGAAAGATGCCTCCACGCATGCGTGGGTGTATGATATCATCGGCAACTGCCTGCAGGAAATCGAACTTCCCGGAGTCGGCAGCGCCGGCTTCAGCGGCAAGAAGGACGAGCCCTGGTGCTTCTATTCCTACTCATCCTTCACTACCCCCGGCACCATCTACAGCTTCGACGTGCAGACCGGCGAGAGCAAACTCTTCCGCGAGCCCAAGACCGCGTTCGACCTGTCCGAGCTCGTGAGCGAGCAGGTGTTCTTCCAGAGCAAGGACGGCACCCGCATCCCCATGTTCCTCACCCACAAGAAGGATCTGAAGCTGGATGGAAACAACCCCGTATATCTTTATGGTTACGGCGGATTCGACATATCCCTTACTCCGGGCTTCTCTGCCAGCAGGGT
>JAEEGG010006406.1_pt1 | contig 27611 bp, 18 predicted proteins | sample 9134161 | NCBI WGS metagenome assembly JAEEGG01 (sample SAMN16246543, study PRJNA631951) | gut metagenome | biome: gut microbiome; feature: rumen; material: CR-attached | host: Bos | place: Iran: Karaj | collected 2018-10 | reverse complement strand
CCCGCAGACCGATGAGGAGTGGTCGGCATTCCTCGACCGTATGTTGGCTTTGGCAAAGGAGGGATACACCGTGCGGTTCGAGCGTACCGGTGTCGGTCAGCAGACTAATGTCGCCAAGGAGAAGGTGGTTTATACCACGACTAGCTATCAGGACGCGAAATTGTGGGCTGCCCAGATGACCCTCCAAGGATATGAGGTTACCATTACCTTCGACCAACAAACAGGTAAGTACACCTGCATAGCCACTCGCTAATCAATCACCCGCAGGTGGAGAGCCTGCATAAAACCATTAATGCAGTGAGTCTGATAAAAGAAAGCCCCGCACAAGTAGGTGTGCCGGTGTGCGGGGCGGAAAACTAAGGGCTGGGAGGCGGTGAGAAGCCTGTTTCGAATGTCGCAAGGAGAAACACTTCCCCCCGCCCGCGAGGCCCGAGGCATAGAGAGGTCTGATGCCGCAAATGATAACGCAGCAGGACCGAATCTATTGTGCGGAGCTGGAAAAAAAGTCTGCACATATACACTACATTCAGACAATCAATTCTAGACTTAGAAAATACATCAAGATTAAAAATGAATAATATGAAAATAATCAAAAAAGGACTGAAACCGTTGTTGGCCGTGGTCGTACTAGTCGGCATGACGACTGCTGCCTATGCGCAGGCGGACAGTGTTGATAATGCGGGGGGAGCGTCCCGGTCGTGCCAGAGCACGTGGACAAGTTATAGCCCTCTCAAAGAGGAGTCCAGCATCGTGCGGAGCAACAACGCCAATCACGTGATACACACCCAAAGCAAGGATGTGCAGTCGGGGATGGTATTGCATACCTTTGTCATCAAAACGATCACTTCGGGGACGGAGAAGGCTTTCACGACCTATTTCGACGCGCCAGACAGCACGACCTATTTTGTCGATGTGACCGACATGCGTCTGTTTGAGGATACCTGCTATTTCTGCGGCACGAAGGTGTACTCGTATCTACATCCATTGGGAGGGTATGACAAGCACGGCATCGTGGGTCGTTTCGTAATCCCGCACATGCTTGCCGACACGGGTTCGATTCTGTTTTACGAAGTGAAGGAGACGTTGCATCTGACACGTCTTGCAATCAGTAGAGCACTAGGTTCAAAGGTGCTGGTCAGTGCCATTGGGGATGTGGCTTATAACGGCACCGCCTGCATGGTGGAAATGACTCCTATAAGCATAATGCAATGGAAGTTGCTGCTGGACACTTTGGAAACGCCTAAGCATGCCTTCTTCACGGACATAATGACGATGCGCGACAGCATCAGGCTGCTGTTGCAGTATAAGTGCAACAACAACTACCCTTATGGGCACAACAACTACGACAACCGGCACCAACTGTTCATGATGGACAGGTTCGGCCTTGATGGCTGCCACGCCAGCTATAGCTCGTCGGGGGTATACTACATGGCACACTATGACCTGATAGCGGACGGGAACTTTTGTTTTCATTACAACAAGGCACCGATGCGGCTCTGCCACCTCAACGACTTGGACAAGCAGTTCGGAGTGGCCTTCGGAGTGGAGGAGATGGATGGGAGCCACGGCGGGCTGCGGCTGTTCCCATTCCAGCATGCCTGGAAGTACGACAGCTGCATATACTATCGGACGAATAAGATTGTGGAGATTAAGGATGTCGGAAACCTGTATAAAACTGCCACGGTGATACTTCTGTCGAAAGACTACGCGCATTCCAACGGTATCGTGACCATGCCCGAACTGGGTACCGCGACCCATGGTGTCACCCGGCTGTACACCTCTGATTACATCATGAATTCCTTCACGCAGAAGTTTGTCGGCAGCCATATCGACATATCCGGGAGAGACGGATCGTCGGGACTGCACGTCTTTGATCAAGATGTCACGAGCCTTTCCTTACCGTCATGTTTCAAAATAACCACACAGGAATACCTGAGACTCAATGGGCAGCAGGCGGCTCGTCTTGTCGCGGAGTGGGTGTTTTGGGGCGATGATGATTTTATTTGGGTTAAATTGAATGATGTGTCCAAGTCCGATGTGATAAAAACAACCGTTTGTGAAGAATGTTAAAACAGTTATGGATATGAAAAAGATTGTCTTTACAATTGTCATGATGGCAGTGCTTTGCCCTGCCCTGCGTGGGCAGAATCCGGCGAGGGTGTCCACGGACACCCTGCCGTGCGGGGTGCGGATGCCCAACTATTGGTATAGCGACTGGTATGACACCACCCCGTGGTACCTGTATGGGTCGGCGAGGGATTCGATTCATGTGTACAACGATGGCCGGGACACCTACTACTTCCATTGGCATCCGGGTAGAGTTGGACTCGACGGTGTCTGTAATGAACAGGGCTTTCCCTGTGATTTGACAACTGTGTTCGAGCAGTACGCCCCGACTCCGATACGGGTCAAGGGGCTTTGGGTGATGTTGTCGCAGTACGCCGGGGATATGATGTACCAAAATAACGGCGGTAACATATATCCGGTATTGGACAGCACGCGGCTACCGGAAGACCTGTATCTGTATGTGCCCCGGGCTGGTGCGGAAAACACTTCGACCCTCTACTATCTGGATCGGGTTGCCACCGTGCGGTGGGATACGGCTCATCCGAAGATGATGTGCCTACAGAAGACGCTCGACTCCACATTTGCCGGAGTGAATGACTATTGCCACGTGTACGAGGCGCTGTTTGACACGGTATACACCGTTGAGGGGGAGTTCTGGATTGGAGGGTCGCAACGCAGCAACACGCTAAGTCTTTCACTTGGCAGGCATGAATGGTTCGGACACCTGCACTTTCCAACCCTGTATCTCACCTTTGGTGAATGTTTCGACAGATGGAACAACCCACACGCAAATAAGATGTCGGGGAACAGTCCGGACGGACCGTTTTATATACATGGACCCCATAGCGCTCCTAGATTTGGTCCGTTCGGAGTCATCACCGACGGACAGAGGTATGTGGAGGTGTCGACCAGCGACACGGCACAGGGGCTCGGACTATACACCGCCTTCTATCCCGACTCGACGTACCAGACCATCACCGCCGTGCCCAACAGAGGTTTCCGCTTCAGCCGTTGGAACGACAGCGTGACGGACAACCCGCGCACCGTCTTTGTGACAAGCGACACGTCGTTCATGGCCTATTTTGACTCCCTGCCGGAATATCGTGTAGGCGTGGAGAGCGGCGACGGGGAGCTGGGTCATGTGACAGGAGGCGGTTTGTACTACGAGGGCGAGACGGCGAGGGTAGAGGGGGTGGCGCACGAGGGGAGCCGCTTCGTGGGCTGGGACGACGGCGTGGGTGAGAACCCCAGGGCGTTGGTGGTGACGAGCGACACGGTGCTGACGGCGGTGTTCGAGCCGATACCGCGCTACGAGGTGGGGGTGGAGAGCAACGACCACGGGCTGGGATATGTGACGGGGGGCGGCACGTACTACGAGGGCGAGGAGGCGGTGGTAGAGGCCGTGGCGCACGAGGGGAACCGCTTTGAGATGTGGGACGACAGCGTGAGGGAGAACCCGCGCAGGATCGTCGTGGTGCAGGACACCGCGTTCACGGCCATCTTCAGGAGCGGGCTTGAGGGCGTTGTGACGGTGGCGGCAGTCAGTCAGTTCCGCCTGGTGCCTAATCCCGCGTCGGGCGAGGTGCGATTCGAGGCGTACGGCGGGGACTTCGGCGGTGGCGTGCTGACGGTGCGCGACGCGTCGGGGCGCGAGGTGCTTCGCAGGGAGCTGGCTGCGGGGACGCAGAAGGTCGCGCTCAGCGTGGCGGACTACCCGTCAGGCACCTACTTCGTGACGCTGACCACGAAGGAGGGCATCGGCACGCAGAAGCTGGTGGTGGAGTGAGGGGGAATTGAGAGTTGAAAATTGAGAGTTGAAAATTGAGAATTGAGAGGACATACCCCGGTCTTCGCCCACCCCTCTTTCACATACCCCGTCACTTCGTGGCACCCCTCTCAAGAGGGGACGGCTGGACGGCTGGCGCGATAAGCACTCATATAATTAAGCAATTTTAAAATCAATGAATTAAAATAAAACATTTGTCCATTTTAACTCTCATTTTAACTTCCATTTTCCGTTGGAGACGATATGCAGTAAATAGCCGTGACTAGAAGAACTAAAAACTAAATAAGATGAAAAAGATAGCATTATTCTTAATCTGTTTGTTGCTGGCAGTGGGTGTTGCCGCCCAGTCGCACAGCTTCAGGGACACCTCATACGTGAAGTATGAGCAGTTTGACCTCGTGGGATTTCTATCAGACACGTCGTACAGTAATGGCATAATTATGGGTCCTCCACGAGAGCCTACCACTCAAGGGTATCTGGCTAATGATGACCTGATACAGTACAACTACACCGGTGATCCCAACGGACTGAAAGTTGTAGGGATTTCTGCCGTAGTGTCACCTGATGCACTCACCGTCGACCCGACGGCCCCACCCGAATACCTGCTGCTGTACGATGCCGTGACAGACACCTTCGAACTCAAGGCCACGGTGCCGTGGCAGGAGGCCGACACGGCGGGGAGGCCCTACTATGACTGGATTGTCGGTGTCGACGATGGAAAGCCCATAACGTGGACGGAGGCCTACCATCAGCTGGTGCCGCATAATCACATTGTTTATGACATGTATTTTGACGAGCCGGTGAGAGTGTATGACTCGTTCTATGTGGGTGGTACGTCTGGTCTGGCGTCGAACTATCTAGGCAGTAAGTATTACTGTTACAATCTGATGCGTTATGACCCCGCAACGGGTGCGGTGTCAACAGGCTATCGTCCGATACTATGGAAGATTTATCCCCATGACTCCCACGGGGGGACGTGCACGCCCAACCGATGGTACTGGGCACAGACGAACCAATGGCTGATGGTGCTGCCCATCATAGAGGTGGTGGACACGGAGTTTGCCCATGCGCCGGAGTGTCCGAGGGTGAGCGGGCTGTTTGTGCGTGGGAACTATACGGACACGGTGACGGTGCAGTGGACGGCAGACAGCCTGCACACGGAGTACGAGCTGTCGTACGGGCGCGAGGGCACAGCGGCTGCGGACGGCACCATCGTGAGGCTGAACAATACGACCCGCTGGCAGTTCACGGACACGTCCTACAGCGACATACCGATGGTGGCGTATGTGCGGACGGTGTGCCGGGAGTACGACACGCTTCGGCGGAGCGGGTGGAGTTCGGTGCGCTGGCGGCTGCACCACAGCAGGCCGGACGACACCGCGCAGCACGAGGGCATAGCGGTGCCCGAAGAGGGGAGCGACCTGTCGCGCTTTGTGCGGCTGATGCCGAACCCGGCGAGCGGGAGCGTGGTGGTGGCGTCGTCGTACGGCATCGAGGGAGTGGAGGTATACGACGTGAGGGGCGAGCGAGTGCTGGAGCTTTCGGGCACGGGGAGAGGGACGGCGGCGGACTTCGACGTGTCGAAGTGGGCGAAGGGCACCTACGTGGTGCTGGTGCGCACTCCCGCAGGCACCACTACCAAGCGGCTGGTGGTGAATTGAGGGGATTTGAGAATTGAGAGGACATACCCCGGTCTTCGACCACCCCTCTCAAGAGGGGATGGGGACGGGGGGACGGCTGGCGCGGTGGCATTCGGTGGGGTTGACATTTTTCTGTTCTGCGTATTTTGCGTGGCTTAAATAGTCGCGCAGAATACGCAGAATTTTATTCAATTTTTTGTGGATTAAAAATTTTTGTGTACCTTTGCAATCGCTAATAGGGTGTCGAATTGTTAAAGGCACGTGTTAGCTTATAGAAATTAAACACTTATAGAAAATCGGTATGTATAAAATCGAACATCATCCAATCTTAGACATCCCGCAGAGCGAGATGGTGGAGTTTATTTACGACGGACAGAAGGTGCAGGGCCGCAAGGGCTACACGATTGCCGCCGCGTTGCATCAGGCGGGTTTCCCCGTACACAGCCACAGCCTCGACGGCCGCAACCGCAGCTTGAACTGCGGCATCGGCAAGTGCGGAGCATGCGAGATGCTGGTGGACGGGCAGGTGAGGCGCATCTGCGTGACGCTGGTGGACGGCGTGAAGGAGGTGTGCCGTATCGACAGCCGCGAGGGCGGGCTGCCCGAGGTGCGCCCGCAGCAGCCGAGGGAGGTGAAGGTGTATAAGACGCAGGTGGCCATAATCGGCGCAGGGCCTGCAGGGCTGGCGTGCCGCGAACAGCTGAACGCCTTCGGCATCGACAACATAGTGATTGACAACAACGCTAAGATTGGCGGACAGTTCAACATGCAGACCCATCAGTTCTTCTTTTTCGAGAAGGAGAAGAAGTTTGGCGGCATGCGCGGTTTCGACATTGCCAAGACGTTGGCAGGCCCGAGCCACGAGGGCATACTGCTGAACAACACGGTGTGGGACCTGCTGGAGGGTCGACGCGTGGCTATCAAGAATATCGTCACCGGCGAGGTGGGATATGTGGATGCGGAGCATCTGGTGGTGGCGACGGGCGCGGTGCCCTTTATGCCGACGTTTGAGAACGACGATGTGCCGGGCGTGTATACTGCCGCGGTATTCCAGAAGATGATGAACCAGGAGCATACGCTGCTGGGCAAGCGGGTGCTAACCGTGGGCGCGGGCAATATCGGCTATCTGACCTCGTACCAGGGTATGCAGGCGGGTGCCACGATCAAGGCTATCATCGAGGCGATGCCTCGCGAGGGCGGATTCCCGGTGCAGGCCAACCGTGTGCGGAGGCTGGGCATTCCCATCATGACGGGCTATACGCTGGTGCGTGCCATTCCGAATGAGGACTATACGGGCGTGACGGGCGCGGTGATTGCCAAATGCGAGAATTTCAAGGCCGTCCCCGGCACGGAGCAGGTGATTGACGGCATCGACATTATCAATATTTGCACGGGCCTGATTCCCGACAACCAGTTGCTGGTGAAGGGACGCGAGGTGTTTGGCCACAATACCTACGGCGTGGGTGATGCCATCCGCATAGGCGAGGGCACCAGCGCGGTGCTGCGTGGCAAGCAGGCCGCCTACGAGGTGGCACAGGCGATGGGCATCCGCTACAACTATGACGACTATCTGGACATCTCGCGCCAGTATATCGACTCGCAGCAGCATCCCATCCGCATCTTGGAGAAACCCAACCTGCCTAGCGAGGAGCGGATGAAGCTGAAGCCGTTTGTGCAGATGGACTGCCTGTACGGCTTTGCCTGCAACCCCTGCTCGTTCAGCTGTCCGCAAGGGGCTATCACCAAACCGGCTACCAACACCACGCCTACGGTGGACTACGACAAGTGCATCGGCTGTATGCAGTGTGTGAACAACTGCCCGGGTCTGGCCATCTTCGGCTACGACCTGCAGAAGGGTGTATGCTTCCTGCCTATTGAGTATGAGGTGGAAGAGGGTGCAGAGGCCTATTTGGTGGACAACAACGGACAGAAGATAGGGGAGGGTGTGATTGAGAAGATAATGAAGAAACCCAACAAGACTAATGTGGCGAGAGTGAAGGTCTCGGGCAACCCCGTGATGACCGACATCAAGGGCTTTATTGTCAAGGACCGTTATCCGAATGGTCTGAATTTTCAGAATAATCTGAATGGTCAGAAGGGGGAGGCGTACGTATGCCATTGCGAGGATATCAAGCTGGACCGTGTGTTGGAGGTGCTGGGCGACCGCAAGACCATCTCGGTGGACGAGCTGAAGCACATCACCCGTCTGGGCATGGGCCCCTGCCGTGGCAAACGGTGCATACCCCGCGCCCGTCAGATATTGCGCAGCTACGGCATAGAGCTGGTGGGCGATGCCACGCCGCGTGCGCCGCTGTCGAACCAGGTGACGTTGGGCGACCTCTACAACGCCCAGACCAAGGAGGTGTTTGTGTTCCCGAAGATGAACGACGTGAAGAGGGAGCAGGTGGAGGTGCTGATTGCCGGCGGCGGCATTGCGGGCAGCGCGCTGTTCCGCTATTTCGCCGAAGCAGGCAAACGGCCAGTGATGATCAACTACAGCCGCGGTGCATCGTGGCGTTGCATCGGCGGTGGACGTCCGGCCTTCTCCAACCCCGACATTGCCGACATAGCAGTGCACAATCACGAGATATTCAAGAATATGCAGAAGGTGCACAATATCAATTACCACCTGACGCACTACGTGAACCTGGTGCACGACGATTCGACCTACAAGTCGCTGGACGCCTCGCGCGCATGGAGCGATGCCTACATGATTGAGCGCAAGGACTTCAAGAAGGAGATTTCGCCGCTGTGGGACGACAGCAAGACGACTTACAGCCACGCACTTATCACCCGCGACTGCTGGCAGGCTACGCCGGGACGCGTCATCGACTACATCCGAGGCATAGGCGTGGAGCAGGGCGGCCGCTACTATGAGGACTGTGAGCTGCTGAACGTGCAGAAGGTGGGCGGACACTATGTGGCACTGGTGCGTGACCACGAGGGCAATTACGTGGAGTATACCTGCGACCACTTTGTCAACGCCATGGGCTGGGGCGCGGAGAAATTTATCGACCAGCTGGACCTCGACACGGGCCTCTACCCTGTGAAGCATCAGGCCTTTATCACACGCCGTCTGCCCATGATGGGACGGAGAACCTCCGCTGGTAATCAGTGCGACCCGCTCGACATGATTATCGACCGTCGTCACTACAAGGGCTTTAGCGCCGTCTACGGGCAGCAGTGGGGCCACACGGGCCAGATAATCGGCTGCGCCAGCCCCGACACCGACGCCTACGAGGCCCGTCAGAATATCAAGTATAACAGCAAGGAGTTCTTGGAGATAGTCTCCGAGGTGTTTGCCGAGTGGATTCCCAACCTGCGCGAGGTGGGCTTCCTGGCCGTGTGGGCAGGCCGCTACACCGAGCCGCGCTACATCATCGACCCCGAGGTGGGTCTCTGCACAGGCTTGCGCGGTCACGGCTTCATGCTGGGACAGTACTTGGCCAAGCTGTATGTCGACAAGTATCTGGGGCGCGAAGTGCCGAGCTACATGGAGGACTTGAAGATTGGCGGTAAGGGCTTATCAGAAAACGCATTCAAGTAGAATTAATTTTTTTCATGGCTTTTTCCAGGTGCTGTGAGTTCTTCGGAGCACCTTTTTCACTATCATTAGGTATCGCCACTTTCATAATAGCCACAAGTTTGTAATTTGTATTTCATGGAATTGAAGTATTTTTGCATCTGTAAAAACAGATTGATATGCAAGAGATAATCCACTTAATCAACGAGATGTCGCCCTACCTGCTGTTGGGATTCCTGTTTGCGGGGCTGCTGCACTCGTTCGTGCCGTCGAAACTGTACCACCGTTATCTGTCCAAGCCCACCTTCGGGTCGGTAGTCAACGCGGCCCTGCTGGGCATACCGCTGCCGTTGTGCTCGTGCGGGGTCATTCCCACCGCCATGTCGCTGCGCAGGGAGGGTGCCTCGAAGGGGGCGACGACCTCGTTTCTTATCGCCACTCCGCAGACGGGTGTCGACTCGATATTAGCTACTTACGGCATGATGGGATTGCCCTTTGCCATCGTACGCCCGGTGGCGGCGTTGTGCACGGCTCTCTTTGGCGGTGCGGCGGCGAATATATTCGGCAAGTCGGAAGGGTCGGAAGTATCGGAGGTGTCGGATTGTGCTCACGAGCATGGTCATGCTCACGACCGTTGCGACTGCGGTTGTGACAGTCATTCCCATCATCACAACAAGTTGGTCGAGGCGTTGCGCTACGCCTACGTTGACATGATTGCCGACATCGGCAAGTGGCTGCTCATCGGACTGTTTGTGGCAGGGCTGATTACGGTGTTGATACCCGATAGTGCCTTCACCATCTTTCAAGGCAACACGTTGGCATCGATGTTGCTGGTGCTCTGTATTGCGGTGCCGATGTACCTGTGCGCCACGGGTTCTATCCCGATTGCGGTGGCATTGATGCTCAAGGGGCTCACCCCTGGTGCGGGGCTGGTACTGCTGATGGCGGGACCGGCGTGCAACTTTGCCAGTATGCTGGTGGTGAAAAAGGTGTTGGGCACTCGCTCGCTGATTATCTATCTGGCATCTATCGTGATTGGGGCGGTGGGCTTCGGATACCTTATCGACTTCCTGCATTTCGGCAACTACGTCAACTTCCTCGGCAGCCTGCAGGTGGCAGATGCCTGCGGGCATGGCTGCGAGGGGGGAGGCTCATGGTTTGGCTGGACTTGCACCGTCGCGCTGTTGCTATTGGTCGTCAATGCACTGCTGCTACCACGCCTGCGTCGCAACAAGAAACATGTCGCAACAAAAACCGTTGAAAATATGAACACAAGAGTTTATCACATTGAGGGCATGAACTGCAACCACTGCCGCACTGCCGCCGAGAAGGCGTTGCAAGATGTCGAGGGTGTCACCTCCGCCCGCGTGGTGTTAGAAACTAAAGAAGCCTTCGTCGAAGGCACCGCCTCCGAGGAAGCGTTGCGCAAGGCCGTTGAGTCGGTCGGGTTCACATTAAGGTAACCTCCTATAATAGATTCTGACCACGAATCTCACCAATCTAACGGATTTTATACTACTGGATGCGACAGCCATCCCCTCTTGAGAGTGGGAGCAAACATCCTCTGAATGTTTACCGTAAGGCTGGGGTATGTGACCTATTATGGCATCCCTATAGGGGGGTGGAGAAGGTCTGCGTTGCTGTGTGCAGCATTTTTTTTCTTGACATGCCGGGAAAAAGTTGTATATTTGCATCTACAGACAGCGAGTCATTGTGTCTGTAAATAGTTAAGAAAGCGCATTTTCGCTCTATTCCTATATTGGTGAACTTCGACACTTCACAAATTGAAAGTTATGGAATACTGGGAAGATGAATGCTCCTGTTGGATTGTATCAAACCATCACGATACATCCCGCAGTGGAGCGATTCACTGAACCATATTTTACTTTCAAGGGAGTCGAAGCCCTACCAATGAAAATAGGGTAATAAATGGATGGCTCCACTTTCTTGTATTGTCTCCGTGCCGTCGAGCCGCGCCACTGAAAAAACAAAAATAACATGAGAAAGAAATTATCATCTCTCATCTTTCTGTTCCTTGCAGGCTTCGCCCACGCCCAAGGTTACGACTTCAGTGCTGTAGCACCATCGGGGCAGACTTTGTACTATGAAATTCTGACATCATCTACAGTTGGTGTAACATATCCTAATGACAGTGCATTCTCCGATGTTTATGGGTTGTCACCTTGGAGGGGATATACAAAGCCAACAGGCAGTTTGACAATCCCTTCGTCTGTCTCATACGGAGGGACTATATATACTGTCACAGAAATCGATTCTTTTGCATTTTATGAATGTCGCGGACTCACTTCTGTTACCATTCCAAACCCCATCACCACAATTGAAGATTACGCTTTAAGCGGCTTAGATAGTTTATATACGGTGAATTTTAATGCCGATAGTTGCACGTACATGGACTACGCATTATATGCGGGAAATCTTACTACCGTTAATATAGGTCAGAATGTGAAAATGATTCCTGCTCATGCTTTTTATGCTTGTTCAGGACTCACTTCGATTACGATTCCAAGAAATGTCAAAAGCATTGGCGACAATGCGTTCTCATATTGTAGTAACCTTACGACGGTAAACTTTAATGCCGACAGCTGCACCAATATGGGGTATCATAGCGATAGCAATTGGGTATTCTATGTATTTGGAAATTGTAATGTCAGCACTGTAAACATAGGCAGCAATGTCAAGATGATTCCTAATGGCGGGTTCAGTGGTTGTACAAACTTACAGTCTATCACATTCCCGGATTCTTTAGAATCAATAGGCAACTTGTCATTTCGGGGCTGTACCGGCCTCACCTCGGTTACGATTCCAAGGAACGTCAGAAACATTGGCGCCAGTGCTTTTTGGGCCTGTAGTAACCTTACTACGGTAAATTTCAATCCCGACAGCTGCACCTATTTGGGGTATAGTAGCGATTGGACATACTATTTATTTGGAAGTAGTGTCACCACAATAAACATCGGCAACAATGTCAAGATGATTCCCAATGGTGTATTCAGTAATTGTACTAACCTACAGTCAATCACATTCCCGGATTCGTTAGAATCAATAGGCAACTCATCTTTTATGAATTGCACCAGCCTCACATCGGTTACAATTCCAAGGAATGTGAAAAGTGTTGGATATTATGCTTTTTATGGTTGTAGCAACCTTACAACGGTGAACCTTAATGCCGACAGTTGCGCTAATATGGGATATCGTAACGAAACAATGACTTCATACGCTCCGTTTAAGAATTGTAATGTTAGTACTGTAAATATCGGCAGCAATGTAAAGATGATTCCAGCTGCCGCTTTCTGTGCTTGTACGAATCTTCAATCTGTCACGATTCCGAATTCTGTGAAATCAATAGGCAGTGATGCGTTTTATGGATGCACAGGGCTTACTTCGGTTGTGATTCCGGATTCTGTTGAAAGAATAGGCAATGAGTCGTTCGGTAGTTGCACGAGCCTTACTTCGATTACGATTCCTCGGAGGGTTAGGTCTATTGGTAGATGGGCGTTCAAGAATTGTAGTAACCTATCAACGGTAAACTATAATGCCGATAGTTGTACCCATATGGGATGGTATGATACTAATTCGTATGCCATTTACCCGCCTTTTCAAGGTTGTGGTGGACTTAATGCTATTTATTTCGGGAATAATGTAAAAGTGATACCAGATTATACGTTTCTTAACCGTAGAATAAGAAACCTAATAATTCCAGATTCGGTAGAATATATTGGTTCTGGTGCGTTCGGTTATTGTGACAGCTTAGAATCATTGGTTATAGGTAATGCTGTGGACTCGATAGGTGTCGGTGCTTTTCATGATTGCTCTGGGTTGACAAGCATCACTTCAAAGCGTGCGATAGCCCCCAAGACAGGTTTGAATGCCTTTACCGGCATCCTAGACTCCATCCCAGTATATATCCCCTGCGGAAGCACAGCCTCATACTCTGTACGCTGGAGCTACTTTACCAACTTCGTTGGGGAGATGTTTGCCACAGTAAGTGTGTCGTCGGCAGACACTGTGATGGGCACGGCAGCAGTGGTCACGCAGCCCACCTGTGACTCTACCACCGCCACTATTGCCGCCACGCCCAACGCGGGCTATGCCTTTGCCTACTGGAACGACGGCAACACACAGAATCCCCGCAGCCTGACTATATACAGGGATACGATGCTGGTGGCTTATTTCGCTTTGAGTCCCGACACAATTGTCCACCACGACACAACGATTGTCCACGACACCATTCTGATTCACGACACCACCATTGTGCATGACACCACCATCGTGAACAATTATATCCACGACACGACGATTGTGCATGATACTACCTATGTCCAGGTGTATGTTCACGACACCACGGTAGTCCGCGACACCGTTATTGTGAACAACTACGTCCATGACACGGTATACATCAACAACTACATCCACGACACCACCATTGTGAACAACTACATTCACGACACGGCGTATGTGCACGACACGACGATAGTGAACAACTACATCTATGACACTGTATACATCAACAACTACATCCACGACACTACCATTGTGAGTAACTACATTCACGACACGGCGTATGTGCACGACACGACGATAGTGAACAATTATATCCACGACACCACCTACATAGATAACTACATCTACGACACAGTGATGGTGCCGATGCCGATAGATTACTACACGCTCACGCTCGCTTCGGAACAGCCGACGTTAGGCTTTGTGGTGGGGTCTGGCACCTACAGCGACAGCACTACGATTGAGATTGCCGCTGTGGCGATAAGTGGCAACCATTTTGTACAGTGGAGCGACGGAAGCACGGAGAATCCGCGCCATGTATTGGTGCGTGAGGATATGAGTCTGTACGCCTCCTTTGCCGCCGACGAGGTGGGCATTACTGATGTGCAGATGTCGGGTGCCACTATCACCGTGCAGGGGAACATTATCACCGTGCAGGGTGCCGCAGGAGAGCGCGTGCGCATCTTCGACGTGGTGGGACGACTGCTCAGCACCGAGATGAGTGTGGCTGAGACGCAGAGTTTCCGCATGATGTCGACGGGAGTTTACCTGGTGCAGGTGGGCGACGGTACGGCACAGCGCGTCGTGGTGAGGTAAGGAAATCCGAAAATTGAAAATTGAAATCTTGCGGGAGCGACTGTTCCCGCAAGATTATAATTTCTACCCTTGAATAGTACGTGAAGTATGCTTTATTAAGTCAATCTCCCCTTGTTTGGTAGGGTGATTTGTTCTGCGGTACAGAATAAAATTGGCAAAATTTGTTCTGTGGCGTAGAATAAAATCCGTATATTAGACATTTTGCAGTAGGAGCCATTTCCATACGGGAACAAGGTCTATGGTAAGACCTCCTTCGTTTATGGTGGACTCTTCGTCCCGAGTCACAATGACGGCTTTTTTTAGGAGGTGAACCTTGTTGAGTTTTGCCAAGGAATCCACTTCCCTTTTTATGGTGTTCACGTCAGAGAGCCGATAGGATGCCTGCACAGCCAGACCTTCTTCTGGCACATAGAAATCAACCTCAATGTTGTGCAAGTAGTAGTACACCCCCGTTCCATACCTTTTGCGCATGGCTATGGCACAGATGTTTTCGAGTAGAGCAGAGTGGTTTTCTAGTAGGAAAAGGTTCAGAAGGCCGTTGTCTACAAAGTAGAACTTCTTTGTTGTTTCCCGTTCCACAAAGCGTGATGCATAGTTTTGGAGAGGGAACACGAGGCATGCGTCCATTAAGTGGTTGATATACTCAATAATGGTAGCAGTGCCGCACGATACGCCAACAGCCTTAATCATATTGCATAGCCTTGTGTAGGACAATGGCTGCTGAATGCTTTCTGCCAGTTTCTTCAGCACAAGCCGTAATGCTTCTTCGTTCTTAACCTTGTTTCGTACAATCAAGTCGTTGAAAAATATTCTGTTATATAGTCCGTTAAGCCATACTCTCTTTTCTTTGAACCGTGTTAGTTCTGGGAATCCTCCCCATTGAAAGTAGGTGTTAAATGCACGGTTGATTTCGTTGCGCTTTTGTCCATACATCCATCGTGAACCTAATGCAACATTGCTTGCGTTCAAGAACTCGGAAAAGCTATAGGGGTACACTGGCACGTCGATGAATCTTCCACCAAGCACAGTCTGAATGTCGCGACTCAGCATTTTGGCGTTGCTGCCGGTGATATACACTTGATACTTTTGGTTGGCAAGCCTTCGGGCAAAACTTTCCCAACCATTGACATTCTGTATTTCGTCAAAGAAAAAGATAGGCTTGCTGCTTCGCACGCTATAGTTGGCTTGGAGGATTAAGTCGAGTTGGTCGGCTTGCATACCATGCAACCTTTCGTCGTCGAAGTTGATATATATCATATTCTCAATAGGAATACCTTCAGCCAGTTTTTTTTGTATCTGTTGGTATAGGGTATAGGATTTGCCGGCCTGCCGTACTCCGACAAATACATAGTTTCCCGCCTGTTCTAGATTTATGGTTCTTGGGACGATGTTTATCTGAGGAATATAGTCGTACCCCTCTGATATAATGTTGTTTAATAGTTCTTTGTCTATCATTTTGACCAGTGTTTTGTGATGCAAATATACGAATTTTATTCTATACTACAGAATAAAATTGGCGAAATTTGTTCTGTGGCGTAGAACAAATTGAGGTTTTGTATATAGAATTAACGTGTGGCGGGGCTGACGAAGGTGACGGCGTGTTTGAGGTTTTGGACGCGATAGCGGTTGCTGTGGAGCATCTCGCCATCGATGACCAGCCAGAAGGGGTCGGGACTTGCCATTTCGACCACGGTGCATTGGCGGTATTGCATAAGTTTCTGGACATCGGGGCGGTTGATGTGGGTGCCTTGGCTGTATTCGTTGATGAGGCTGGCGAACTTGAAGAGCGACATCCGCTTGAAGAGGTTGATTTCAATTAGTCCGTCGTCGTTCTTGGAGAGCGGTGCACACATATAGTTGCCACCGTTGTAGCGTCCGTTGCCGAGGGTGCAGAGGAGCATGTAGCCGTCGTAGAAAGGCTCGCCGTCAACAGTCATACGGACATAGTTGCTGCGCGAAGTGAAGATGCTGCGGATGATGCCGGTGGTGTATGAGTGCTTGCCGCCGATGATGGGCTTGCGACGCACGTCGTTGCCAATCTTGCAGACCATGGCATCGAAACCGAAGTTACAGACGTTGATGCTGTAGCGGTCGTTGACCTTCATCACATCGACAGGGTGGGGGACGCCCTCTACCAGGCGGTCAAGGTCGTTGAAATCGTCGTGGGTGGCGTAATATTTGATATAGTCGTTGCCGCTGCCGTTGGCATGGACGGTGACTTGCACGTCGGGGAATCCGATGATGCCTGTGACCACCTCGTTGAGGGTGCCGTCGCCACCGCAGGCGTAGAAACGCACAGCCTTGCCGGGATGGTCGGCACACCACTGGCGGGTCCATACGGTGGCATCGCCCGAGGCGCGAGTGACGTAGATTTGGTAGTCAAAATCGGGATGGGCGGAGGCATAGGCTTCCACTTTCTGGGTCACAAGGGTGGTGGAGTCTTGTTTTCCTGCGCAAGGGTTTACGACGAAGATATGTTTCACTTTTTACAATTGAGAATTGAAAGTTGAAAATTGAGAATTGCGCTGCAAAATTACACATTTTTTGTGGAATTGTGCTTTTTTAATTTTTAATTTTTAATTTTTTCGTATCTTTGCATTTTATTTCAAGCAATGAAGAACATCCGCAACTTTTGCATTATAGCCCATATCGACCATGGTAAGAGCACCTTGGCCGACCGTCTTTTAGAATACACCAATACCGTCTCGCAGCGTGAGATGCAGGACCAGGTGCTGGACGACATGGATTTGGAAAAGGAGCGTGGCATCACCATCAAGAGCCATGCCATCCAGATGAACTATGGCGAGTATACGCTCAACCTTATTGACACTCCCGGCCATGTGGACTTCAGTTACGAAGTGTCGCGCTCGATAGCCGCCTGCGAGGGTGCGCTGCTGGTGGTAGATGCCACCCAGGGCATTCAGGCGCAGACCATCTCCAACCTCTATCTAGCGTTGGAAAACGACTTGGAGATTATCCCCGTGATGAACAAAATTGACCTCGACAGTGCCATGCCCGAGGAGGTGGCTGACGAGATTGTTGACCTGCTGGGCTGCAAGCGCGAGGAGATACTCTCATGCAGTGCCAAGACCGGTGTGGGCGTGCCCGAGATATTGCAGGCCATTGTCGACCGCATCCCTGCCCCCGAGGGCGACCCGTCGGCTCCGTTGCAGGCACTGGTGTTCGATTCGGTGTTTAACCCCTTCCGCGGCATTATCAGCTATTTTCGCATCATGAACGGCACCCTGCGCACAGGCGACCACGTCAAGTTTGTCAGCACTGAAAAGGACTACCACGCCGACGAGGTCGGCGTGCTGCGCCTGAACATGGAACCGCGCAAGGAACTGTCGGCAGGCAACGTGGGCTATATCATCAGCGGCATCAAGACCAGCAAGGAGGTACGTGTGGGCGACACCATCACCCATGTCTCCCATCCCTGCGACAAGGCTATCGAAGGCTTCGAGGCCGTGAAGCCGATGGTCTTCGCCGGTGTCTATCCCGTCGACACCGACGACTACGAGGAGCTTCGCGCCAGCCTCGAGAAACTGCAACTCAACGATGCCTCGCTCACCTTCGAGCCCGAGAGCTCGCTGGCGTTAGGCTTCGGTTTCCGCTGCGGTTTCTTGGGTCTGTTGCACATGGAGATTGTGCAGGAACGCCTTGAGCGCGAGTTCAACATGGATGTCATCACCACGGTGCCAAACGTGCAGTACAAGGTGAAGTTGACCAACGGTGAGGAGAGGGATGTCTACAACCCCTCCGGCATGCCCGAGCCCAACAACATCGCCGAGGTCTACGAGCCTTACATCCACGCGCAGATTATCACCAAGGCCGACTTCATCGGCCCTGTCATCAAGCTCTGCATGGACAAGCGCGGCATCCTCAAGAATCAGAACTATCTCACCACCGACCGTATCGAGATTACCTTCGACCTCCCGCTGGGCGAGGTGGTGTTCGACTTCTACGACAAGTTGAAGAGCATCTCCAAGGGCTACGCCTCGTTCGACTACTACATCAACGGCTTCCAGCCCTCCAAGTTGGTCAAGCTGGAGATTCTGCTTAACGGCGACCCCGTCGACGCGCTCTCCACCCTCACCTACGTCGACAACGCCTACCCCATCGGCCGCCGCATGTGTGAGAAGCTGAAGGACCTCATCCCCCGTCAGCAGTTCGACGTGGCCATACAGGCCGCCATCGGCAGCAAGATTATCGCCCGCGAGACGGTGCGCCAAGTGCGCAAGGACGTTACCGCCAAGTGCTATGGTGGCGACATCACGCGTAAGCGCAAACTGCTCGAGAAGCAGAAAGAAGGCAAGAAGCGTATGCGCCAAGTGGGCAACGTCGAAGTGCCCCAAAGTGCCTTCCTCGCGGTATTGAAACTCGACTAAATGTTTAACACACAAGGAAAAAGAAGCAATCCATTGTATGAGAAAACTCTATATAGAAAACTTTGGACCAATAGGTAAACTCGATATTGAGTTGGGGGATTTCACCATTCTTGTGGGGCCACAGGCAAGCGGCAAAACTATTGCGTTGGAGACACTTAAACTAGTTATGGATAATGGTTCAATTATTGACAAGTTAAATAAAAACAATTATATTACAAGTAGGGTTAATAACGTGTTGAACCTATATTATGGAAAAGGATCAGCTGCAATGTGGCGGGATAATACTCACATAAAAGTTGATGATGTGGATTTTACAACAAACCACCTGTCTCCAATTGTAGGAAGAGAAAATTCTCAGGAGTCAATCTTTTATATTCCGGCGCAAAGGGTAACTAGTGTAACGGAAGGAGCAGGAAAAAGTTTTGGATCTTTTGGATTTGGAACACCCTATGTAAATAGACAGTTTGGTGATACTGTACAACGTTTCATTCAAAATGGCATAGGACAGCAGACTGTATTGTTTCCTATGAAAACGAGGCTTAAATCCCAGATGCGCAGAAGATTCAATAGCAGCATTTACCATGGAGCAAAAGTTGTTCTTGATGAGGAGGAATTGACAAAACAAATGGTGTTAAACGTAGGGGGCTCAAAATTACCGGTGACGGTATGGAGCGCGGGGCAGAGAGAGTTTACCCCCTTGTTATTGGGCTTTTATTGCCTGACAGGTGCTCCTCAGAATGTTCTCAGAAATGACCTGTACAAAACAGTGATAATAGAGGAACCTGAAATGGGATTACATCCTATGGCAATTATTGATGTATTAATGCAGATTTTGGAATTAATGCAAGGAGAGAAAGGTGTGAATGGTCCACGGAGGGGATATCAAGTTATTGTGTCTACTCATTCCTCGTTATTCCTTGATTTTGTGTGGGCATTTGATATCATCAAGAAATGTCCAGATAGCGCTATTAAATATGCTGCTTTGTATGAATTGTTAGGTGTTGGGGATGATAGTTCGATGATGAGAATGTTAGAGGGAGTTTTTGATAAAAAGATCAAGACATACTACCTTGGAAAAGAGGAAGGAAAAGAAGGCTCTACAGCAACAGATATCTCAGAATTGGATGTTTGGAGTGATGATTCTGTAATGAGTGAGTGGGGGGGGATGACATCATTTGCTTCAAAAGCAACTGATATCTTGGCAAAATACTCATTAAATACAGCTTTTTAATGAAACAGCAGAATAATACCACTAAGGTAAAATGTTTGAGAGAGGCCGTAGCCTTAACTCCAGATGTATGCGGACATTTCTGTGAAGGCAAAGGTGCGATTACGGAGGGCAAGAGCCAAATATCGGTAGAAGATAATGGAAAGTTGTATGGAAGTGTAAATATTGACCTTGCGACAAGGAAAATAGAAAAACATTCTCGTAGTAATCGCTGGGATTATGTTATAGAGTACGGAGGAAATCTTCATTATATTGAGGTTCATCCCGCATACGGAGAAGGAAAAATTAATGACATAAAGCAAAAAATGAATTGGCTTCAGTCGTGGTTGAGAGACGATGCTCCGTATATAAACAAACTTGCCCCTTTCCCAATGAAGTACTGGGTGGCAACAGGGAGAATTGATTTAGGAAAGGTTGATATGAATTCTAAACAATGGAGAAAAATTAATATTCCAAGACCAGTAAAGTGTCTAACAATCAGATAATATAGTTAACATATGAAAATATACCTTTTAGTATTCCTTAGTGCCCTTGTGGCGGTAATGGTTGGTATCGCACTTATAGGCTATATCTTCTATCGCATCACCAAACGCTATTTCGACAACCAGCAGAAGTCCCAGATGCTGCAGATGCGCATCGACGAGCACCGCGAGGCGGTGAAACTCGTCACCCCCATCCGCCTGCAGGCCTACGAGCGCATGGCCCTCTATCTCGAGCGCATCAGCCCCGACAGCCTCGTGCTGCGCTGCTACCAGCCCGGCATGGACACTAAGCTGCTGCAGGGCGTCATGACCAAGACCATCCGCGACGAGTGGGAGCACAACCTCAGCCAGCAGGTCTACATCTCCAGCGAGGCGTGGCGTCGCATCCGTCAGGCCAAGGACGAGATGATGGGGGTCATCAACTCGGCCGCCATCACCATCCCCGAGGATGCCGACCCCACCCGTCTGGCCAGTGCCATCTTCGCCACCGTGGCCGAGGGACAGCTGCCCACCGCCGCCGCTCTGGAATACCTGAAACAGGAGATGCGCGACCTCTAAAAAACGTTCCGCACCCCTCCCTCGCAACCCCTTCCGCCACGCAACGGCGTGGTTGCAAAAAATTGGTGGTGTTGCAGTTGAATGTTCGATTTGGTCAGTTTGATTTTTTTGCGTACTTTTGCACCCTCATTATGAAGAAATATATCTACTTTATCATACTCGTCCTATTGGTCGCTCTTCCGCTGACAATGTCGGCTCAAGACCGACCCAATTCAATGCAAAGCAAGGAGAGACCCAAAATCTCGCCAAATGGAAAAAACATCCGGGTTATTAAGCAAGGCAAGTCGACCACCACAAACCCTCACACGACCAACCCTCACGATGAGTACGCGGGCGTGAATACCGAAACCTATGACCAGCAGGCCAAGAAGGGTCCTAAGAAAGATGTCAAGAAGGATGCCAAGAAGCAGGACGTGGGTGTCGTCGACGAGGCCGACGATGCCAAGAAGAAGTCTCCAGCTCCCGAGCCCTATACTTTCGATGAGAATCCGCAGGACAAGGAGGTCGAATACGTAGAACCCCCAAATCGGGCTTTGGAACGTCCGGGTATGCCTGAAGACGAGTATGAAGACGAGCCTGTTTATAAACTCCCTGGCTATGCCAACCCACGTCAGGATGACCCTGGTACCGAGAGCGAGGACGATATTCTTATGGAGGTCGACTCGTCGTTGGTGCACACCCTTAAGATGGACATCTCCGAGATGCAGCCGGTGGAACTCAAGTTGACCGACCCGGAACATGGGCAGTATTTCGTCTTTCCCACTCCCGACTACGCTATTCCCACCTCCCATTTCGGTCCCCGCCGCCGCCGTTTCCACTATGGCTTGGACCTTGCCATGCACACCGGCGAGCCCATCTATGCCGCCTTCGACGGCGTGGTACGCTTCTCTAAATACAATCGCTCCTACGGCCACCTTATCGTCATCCGCCACGACAACGGCCTGGAGACCTACTACGCCCACCTCTCCAAGCGCCATGTCACCCCCGGCACGCGCGTCAAGGCGGGCGAGGAGATAGGCCTTTGTGGCAACACCGGCCGTTCGCGCGGCAGCCATCTCCATTTCGAAATCCGCTACAACGGCAACGCCCTCAACCCCGAGAACGTTATTAGTTGCGAAACCCGCGCCCTCATCGCCCCCACGCTGACGCTCACGCGCAACTCCTTCCGCAAGGTGGCGAAACCCGGCCTCTCCAACACCTCGCGTTCCCGCGCCGGCAACTACAGCAGCGACGGCAAGTACTATAAAGTGCGCACCGGCGACACCCTCAGCCGCATTGCCAAGCGCAACGGCACCACCATCAGCAAACTCTGCAAGCTCAACGGGCTGAAGGAGTCCTCCGTTTTACGTCCGGGACAGAAGTTAAGAATCCGTTAGCATCTTGATTTTTTATTTTTAATTCGACATGCGTCTCGACATCCTCACCCTCTTCCCCAACATGATGTCTATGTTCTTTGAGGAATCCATCCTCAAAAGGGCACAGAACAAGGGCATTGTCGAAATCCATTTCCACGACCTCCACGACTACTCCCTCACCCGCTACGGCAGCGTCGACGACTACCCCTACGGCGGTGGCGCAGGCATGGTCATGGCGGTCGAACCCCTCGCCAACTGCATTGAGGAATTGAAGGCTCAGCGCACCTACGACGAGGTCATCTACACCGCTCCCGATGGCGAGATGCTCTCCCAGCCCATGGCCAACACCCTCTCCCTACAGCAGAACCTGATGATACTCTGCGGCCACTACAAGGGTGTCGACGAGCGCATCCGCGAGCACTTCATCACCAAGGAAATCTCCATCGGCGACTACGTCCTCACCGGTGGCGAACTGGCCGCTGCCGTCATTTGCGACACCGTCGTGCGCCTCATCCCCGGCGTCATCGGCGACGAGCAGTCAGCCCTCGGCGACTCGTTCCAAGACGGCCTCCTCGCTCCGCCCGAATACACCCGCCCGCCCGAGTTCCGTGGCTGGCGTGTGCCCGACATCCTCCTCAGCGGCAACCACGCCAAGATAGAGCAGTGGCGCTACGAGCAGGCCCTCCAGCGCACCCAAGAACGCCGTCCCGACCTCCTCAAGGCAATATCCGAAAAATAATACCTGTATTATTAGTAATATAAAACCAACAAAAACATCCAAACTCAAAGAATTATGAAGAAAATTAGCCTGTTAACAATCGCGCTGCTGACACTCGGCATCGCAAATGCACAAATCACCACTGGCCGTATCGGCACTGGAAACATCACCATTGCCGGTACCGAATGGACCAACGTCTACGGTATCGACTTCAACAACGACGGCATACTGGAGTTCCGCCTAAGCGACTTCAGTGGCGTTTCTGGCAATCAGGTCAACGCCTATATCTCGTACGATTGGACCGAAGGGGGCAACAATGTCGTTGCCGACCCCGAGATATGGGACTATGCCGCCGTGTTAGCCTCCGGCGAGGTCATCGATGCCAACAGCAACTTTGCCGGATACGGCGATGCCACTTTCCAAGACCTCACCACTGCACCTGAGCGAATCTTCGTAGGCTTCCGTATCCTGCTGGCCGACGGCGTGCACTACGGCTGGGCCGAAGCTACCGTCACCACATCGTCAAGCGACATCAATCTCGACTGGGTGGCCTGTGCCTACAACGCCACACCCAACGCACCCGTCACCACCGGCGCGGCTGTCGCCATCACCCATGTCGAAACACCCGCTCTCCATGCCTACGCCCTCGGAAACAACCGTCTGCACGTCGTGACCGACGGAAACGAAGTAATGCTATACGACATCAGCGGTCGTCATCTCAACACCATCCCCTGCAACAGCGAAGTTACTATCAACCTGCAGCAAAGCGGCCTCTACCTCGTTCGAGTCGGCAACACCACCCGAAAAGTTATGGTATATTAACCCACCACACCATTAACCCCATAAAACCCCATCACCCCATGACAGAATTCGAAAAATATGCTACCAAACATTGCGGCATCAGCAGCACCACCTACGCCAAGTACACTTCCGCAATCAATAACTCCTTGACCCCCTATATCGTCGAGGAACGCCAGCTCAACGTTGCCCAGATGGACGTCTTCAGCCGTCTGATGATGGACCGCATCATCTTCCTCGGCACCGCCATCGACGACTACACCGCCAACGTCATCCAGGCGCAGCTCCTCTTCCTCGAGAGCGTCGACAGCACCCGCGACATCCAAATCTACCTCAACTCCCCCGGAGGCTCCGTCTACGCCGGCCTCGGCATCTACGACACCATGCAGTACATCCAGCCCCGTATTGCCACCATCTGCACCGGCCTCGCCGCCTCCATGGCTAGCGTGCTGCTCTGCGCTGGCGAGAAGGGCATGCGTACCGCCCTGCCCCACAGCCGCGTGATGATTCACCAGCCCATGGGCGGTGCCGACGGTCAGGCCACCGACATGGAAATCACCGTCCGCGAGATACTCAAGCTCAAAAAGGAACTCTACGAAATCATCGCCAAGCACAGCGGACAGCCCTTCGAGCAGGTGGAGAAAGACAGCGACCGCGACCACTGGTTCACCGCCGAAGAGGCCCTCGCCTACGGCATGATCGACGAAGTCCTCACCAAGAAAGACTAACCATATCGATTTAAAAAAACAGACACTTCTGGGCATGTCCTCCTGGAAGTGTCTGTCTTTTTTTACCCAATTCGATTTTTCTTCGTACTTTTGTAGTCGCATTAAAAGGGATTCGGATATGCCATTAGATAGGAACAAACTATTGCGCTATCAGGTGTTAAACACCTGTTTCCAAGATACTTCGCGACAGTATCGCATTGGCGATTTGGTTGACTGCTGCAATCGCGAACTGCGGCGTTACGACCTCAAAGAGGTGTCGAAGCGAACGGTACAGCTCGATGTGCAGACCCTTCAGGCGGAGCCGTACAATGTGGAGTTCGACCCAGTTTTGAAGAAGGGCAATTACTATCGCTATTCGGATACTTCCTATAGTCTTGAACTGCTAAAGCTGGCTGCGCCCGACCGTGATGCGCTGACGCGGACCATAGAGGTGTTGCGCGAGCGTTACAGCGATGCCGACGAGCAGAACCCGCAGTGGCAGTGGATGCTCACCACCTTGCAGGCCATTGCCGACGGGCGACCGTTGGATACTGCCGACCCCTGCGTGAGCTTCGAGAACAACGAGGCCTTTGCCGGCAACGCCCATTTTGCAACCCTGTTGGAGAGCATCATCAACCGTCACCCCGTTGTGGTGCGCTACAAACCCTATTTCCAACCCGAAGCGGAGGAGTTGAGGATTCATCCCTACTATCTCAAGCAGTACAACAGCCGCTGGTTTCTCTTTGCTGTGGCAGAAGGGCGCGACGGCATCATCAATCTTGCCCTCGACCGTATATTGGGCATCCGCCAGTGGCGGCATGCCTACCGTGAGCCGGAGGTGAATTTCCACACCTATTTCGACGATATGATTGGGGTGAGTCGCAACAGCGATATGCCCATCGAGCAGATTACCTTGCGGGTATCGAACCAGCGTTACCCCTATGTAGAGACCAAGCCCTTCAGCGAGAAGCAGCGCATCATCAAGCACGACGAGCAGACCCACACCATCACCTTCCCCATGCGGGTGAACCGCGAGCTGGTCGCCGAGCTGCTCTCCTTCGGAGCCGACATCGAGGTGCTCCAGCCCCAGCACCTGCGCCAGCAGATAGCGGAAACGGTAAAACAGATGCACAATCAATACAATGCCTAATTTAGAGATTGAGGTGTGCTCAGTCCAACGGGCAGTTGGACTATTTTTGAATGATATGGATTTTATTTCGTATCTTTGCAGCGTCAAATTATAATGGTTATGACATACGATATACAAATATTGCAGCAGGCCGAGGGTCAGCAGTTTGATCGAAAGAGCTTTCGCATAGAGCCAAAAGCATTGGCGGTGATTGCTGTTGCTTTCGCTAATGCGGACGGGGGCGATATTGTGATTGGTATTGAGGACGATGGGCGAATTACAGGAATCAATGGGAATGAAGAGCATCTTAACGAACTGCTCCGTGTACCCTTTGATTATTGTGTCCCTTCTGTCCCGGTAGAGGTGCATTTTGTGGACTGTGTTGATGAGAAAGGTGGTTCCAATAGGGTGCTGGTGATGCATGTGGAGCCCAGTATGCGAGTGCATGCCAATCAAGCCGATGATGCTTTCTATCGTGTGGGTGACAAGTCGAAGAAGCTGAACTTCGAGATGCGTATGCAGCTGTTCTATGCTAAAGGAGGTCGTTATTACGAAGATGAGCCGGTGTATGGGGCGACGATTGATGACATCGACCTCGACTATGTTGCCCAGCATTGCAGGAAGATTGGCTATGCTAAAGATGCAGAGACCTATCTACGTACTAACAAAGGGTATATTACGACAGTAAATGGAGTGGACAAAGTGTCGGGTGCAGCTATATTGCTATTTGGCAAAGACCCGCAGAAGTTCTTCCAACGGGCACGTATCCGTATAGTGCGCTATTTGGGTGACGAAGAACGCTTTGGCCGCGAGATGAATGTGGTGAAAGATGTATCGTTCGAGGGCCGCATCTTGGAGATGACACAAAAGGCAATCGCCTTTGTTGATACGCAAATCAAGGAGTACACCTTTTTAGGTGAAGATGCCCGGTTTGTCACCATACCGCAATATCCCCCATTCTGCTGGACAGAATTGATAGTGAATGCTGTTGCTCATCGCGACTACAGCATCTTGGGTACCGACATCATGGTGAAGATATTCGACAATCATTATGTAGTGGAAAGCCCAGGGATCTTGCCTGGCATGGTGCGCATCGACAATATCCGACAGATGCATTTCTCGCGTAATCCCAAGATAGTAGAGTTTATGCGAGAATACAAACTGGTCAAAGAGTTCGGCGAGGGTGTAGACCGTATGTTTCGCGAGATGGCCGAAGTCGGCAACCCTCCCCCTGAATACAAGCAAGTGGAGTTTATGGTCAAAGTAAAGCTGAATTCTGCATTGAGGGAGGACTCGGAGAAAAAAGGTGCACAGGAAATTACACAGAAAAATGTCCAGCCTGGCGAGAGTACAGGTGATGTAGCGACTGGCAATGTTAATAATGGAGTAAAAAGCACACGGAAAAGTACACAGAAAAGTACACAGAAAAGTACACAGAGAATAATTGCTCTTATGAAAGACAATCCCTATATTACAACTCAAGAAATTGCTGATCAAATTGGAATTATTAGAAGAGGTGTTGCAAAACATATAAAGAAACTTCAAGAAAAAGGCATCATCCGCCGTGTGGGACCTGATAAGGGTGGACATTGGGAGGTGATAGTGCCGGGTGAAAGAGGTGAGATGCAATAAAAGCAAATGAATGGCTTGGCGACTTTAATGAAACCAGAACGGAGAGAATAGAAAACACTGAAAAATAGATAAAAAAACCACCGCACAGTTTGTTGATGTGGAAAATAAGGAAGTTTAAAGGGTGAAAAAGTGGGAAAATAAGGAAGTTTGAGGAGGTAAAAATGGGTAAAATAAGGAAGTTTGATAAAATATTTTTGTGCAGATAAGGAATTATTTCGTATCTTTGCAAAAAATTTCACAGCATGTCAGTTGAAGAATTAGCCCAGATAATAGCCGACCAGCGCGAGGAAATCCTATCAGAGGATATGAGTGTTTTCTGCCATCGCGACGAAACCTCTCAGCTGTCACACAATAGTGGTTTAGCACAGGTTGTCATTGGCGTGCGACGGAGCGGGAAATCCACCCTCTGCACCAAGTACCTAATCGATAATGCCGTCAATTGTGCATTTGTAAATTTCGACGACGAACGCTTGTCGTCGATG
>JAEEGG010006405.1_pt1 | contig 27611 bp, 29 predicted proteins | sample 9134161 | NCBI WGS metagenome assembly JAEEGG01 (sample SAMN16246543, study PRJNA631951) | gut metagenome | biome: gut microbiome; feature: rumen; material: CR-attached | host: Bos | place: Iran: Karaj | collected 2018-10 | reverse complement strand
AAACTGGATGCCACGGATATTAAGAGTCTTGTGCTTAAGTGCCATGATGAGTCCATCGTCACTCTCTGCCGTCACTTCAAGACAATCCGGAAAGCCCTCTTTGCTAACCACCCATGAGTGGTATCGTCCCATGACGATACGGTCGGGGAGTCCGGAGAATATCTCGTCTCTTCCCAGTTGGACACCTTCTGTGGCAACACCATGGAAGACTTCACTCAAATTCTCCAACTTCCCACCAAATACTTCTCCAATAGCCTGATGTCCCAGGCAGACACCAAGGATGGGCTTCTTGCCTGCATAGGTCTTGATGACATCCAACAACAGTCCTGCCTCAGAGGGGATACCTGGTCCGGGTGACAGGATAATCTTCGCAAAAGGCTCCAGCTGGGATAATTCAAACTGGTCGTTTCTATACACAGTGACCTCTGCGCCTAACTCTTTCACTAAATGCGCAAGATTATAAGTAAACGAGTCGTAATTATCGATAATGACTATTTTCATAATAGGTTTGATAGTTTTTCTTTATAATTTTTCTGCCATGAGGATAGCACGGCGCAGGGCACCGAGCTTGTTGTTTACTTCTTGTAGCTCGTATTCCTCATCACTCTTTGCCACGATGCCACCACCAGCTTGGAACCAAAGCTCACCATTGCGGGAGACGAAAGTGCGGATGGTGATGGCTTGGTTTAGACTACCGTTCAGTCCAATATAGCCGATGCAGCCGCCATAGGCTCCACGGTTGTGCGGCTCGTATTCACTAATCAGTTGCATGGCGCGAACCTTCGGTGCTCCACTCAGTGTGCCAGCAGGGAATGTGTCGATGAAAGCCTTGATAGGATCTGCTCCCTCATCAAGTTCTCCGCTAACACGGGATACCAAATGAATCACATGAGAGTAGTATTGTAAGTCTTTATAAAAATCAACCTTCACCCCATGGCAGTTGCGGCTGAGGTCATTGCGGGCAAGGTCTACCAACATGACATGCTCCGCATTCTCCTTGGGGTCCTTGCGAAGATATTCTGCTCCCTCACGATCCTTCTCCGCATCGCCGGTACGTTTAGTCGTACCGGCAATAGGATCTATATATGCCCGTCTACCTTCGATTCGGCAATGTGTCTCTGGTGAGGAACCGAAAATACGGAAACCGCCAAAATCGAAATAGAAGAGGTATGGGGAAGGATTGATACTCCTGAGTGCTCTGTAGAGTTTGAAGTCATCACCCTCATATTTTTGAATAAAGCGCCGAGAAAGAACAATCTGGAAGACATCTCCACGCAGACAGTGCTTGATACCTCTGCGGATGTTCGCTTTGTGTTCTTCGTCAGTCAAAGGACTAGTGACCTCTCCTACGGGATGGAAATCGTAAGTCTGTACATTTGCCTTGCCCATGGCCCGGAGGATGTCCGTTATTTCTGTACTTTGTGCCTTTTCTGAGATACTGATGATTGTCAGTTGACTGTTAAAGTGGTCGAAGACAATAATGTCCTTATATAAGATATAGAGCATGTCCGGTGCGTCATTCTTCTCCAGCGTCTCATCCTTGACAGCGATATTCTCGAAATAGCGTACAGCATTGAAAGAGGTATAGCCGTAGAGACCGCAATATTCCATGTGTTCTCCCTCAACATGAATACGATCAATGAGAGCATGGATGGCTTCTGCCGTCCCATATTCCTTATTAATAATATGTTGCTCTTGGCTGCCATTTGGGAAACTGATGACAGCCTCCCCATGTGCAATAGCTACAGAGGCGATGGGGTTGATGCCGATAAAAGACCTGGAATTGTCCTTGTCGTGGTAATCGGAACTCTCCATTAAAGCACTTTGCGGATAGATGTCACGTAACCGCATATAGACTCCTACTGGTGTGTAGAGGTCGGCAAGAATAGTCTTGCAGTTAGTGGTATAATTAAAAGTCTCCATATTCTCCAGCCATTTCCTTATGTGATAAATAGGTCTCCACGTCCTTGTCTCCACGACCACTGACGGTCAGGACAACGACGTCTTCCTTCTTGAATTTCATCTTGCTTAGGGCTGCAATGGCATGGGCACTCTCCAAAGCAGGAATAATGCCTTCCATGCGTGTCAGTTCATAGGCTGCTCTAACAGCCTCGTCATCATTGATGGAATAGACGGTGGCTCGATGCTGTGATGCAAGATTGGCATGCATCGGGCCAATACCAGGGTAGTCAAGCCCTGCAGAGATAGACTCTGCTTCAATAATCTGTCCGTCAGGAGTCTGCATGACTAATGTCTTCGCACCATGCAGGATTCCTAGTCTTCCGGCATGGATGGTTGCCGCCGTATGACCAGTGTCTGCCCCCAGACCGCCAGCTTCCGCAAGGACAATTCTCACTCGCTCGTCATCAATATAATGGTAGATGGTCCCAGCTGCATTGCTGCCTCCTCCCACACACGCCATTAGGATGTCGGGGTAGTCCCTGCCGATTTTATCTTGCAGTTGTTCCTTTATCTCCGCTGAGATGACACTTTGCAGGCGTGCCACCATATCGGGGTAAGGGTGGGGACCAACCGTGCTTCCTATTATATAAAAGGTGTCTGCAGGGTGACAGCACCAGTCACGAATAGCTTCGTTAGTGGCATCTTTCAGTGTCCAATTACCTGTTTTGACGGGACGGACCTCAGCTCCCAGCATCTTCATTCTCTCAACGTTGACATGTTGGCGCTCCACGTCTAAGGCACCTTGATAGACCACGCAGGGCATGTCCATAAGAGCACAGACCGTAGCTGTCGCCACACCGTGTTGTCCTGCTCCTGTCTCGGCAATAATGCGTTTTTTGCCCATTTTCTTCGCAAGCAGAATCTGACCAATGGTGTTGTTGATCTTATGGGCACCTGTATGATTCAGGTCTTCCCGCTTCAGATAAAGTTGACATCCATACTTGTCGCTCATACGCTTGGCATAATAGAGTGGGGATGGACGACCCACATAGTCACGAAGGAGTTCCATGTACTCTTTCTTGAACGCTTCCGATTCTATAATCGGCAGGTATTCCTCTTGCAACTTCTGTACAGTGGCATAAAGAATCTCAGGAACATACGCTCCACCGAATTCTCCATAGAATCCTTTCTCGTCTACTAAAAATGATTTCTCCATATTATAATTGTTAAGTTCTTATTGCTTGACGTTAAAAGGGCTCGTCGCGTTAACGACGAGCCCTTGATATTTTATGAATACATATACGGCATCGTACCCGCGACTATTTCAATCTCGAGCAACGCCACCACCATGCATTCTTCAAATTCGTCATTGTATAACCCAAGTTTTTATGTTTATGGCTGCAAATGTACATAGAATTCTTTTAATAAGCAAACTTTTTCGTGATTATTTTTACAGTTTGGAATAAAAAGTGTAATTTTGCCGACGAAATGTAAATAATAGCAAGGATGAATATTCAACAGTTTTTAAATACAAATGATCATTTTGCAGCAGCTGCTGGGTGTCGTATTATTGAGATAGGTGAAGGACGAGCGGTTGCAACGATGCTTGTTACTCGTGAGCATCTGAATGCAGGTGGTGTTTGTCAAGGAGGTGCCTTCTTTACTCTTGCCGACCTTGCTTTGGCTGCGGTGATGAACAGCCGCGGGCAATTGACTTTTGGTATTCAGAACAATATCATGTACCTTGCCTCAGCTCATGAAGGGGATGTCCTGACTGCGGAGGCGATAGAAATAGCTAATCACCACAAGATTCCTTCCGTAGAAGTTCGTATTACCAACCAAGAGGGAATGTTGTTATGTCATGTGACAGGATTGGCATATAGAAAACATAATCCGCTAATCATAGAAGAAAAGTAGAGGCGATAGCAAAAAAAATCGTTAAAAATTTGCAATTTTGCTGATTAAGTACTATATTTGCCCCCGATAAGGCTTTGTCGGCAATTGCCAACTATCTTATCACATTAGATTATGAAGTGAGGTTGGTAGCGTCCTGCACCAACCTCTTTTTCATAATCATCATTTTATTTTACTGAATCTCCCAGCCTATGGCGGAAGCACCGAGAACTGCTGCGGAAGCACCGTCAAGACCGCTGACCAGGAACTGTGCCTTGTTACGGAAAATCTGAAGAACATTCTCATTGTATGCCCTCTTAATAGGCTCCATAATCAGGTCACCAGCTTTTACCATGCCACCGAAGAAAATGAAAGCCTCAGGGGAAGAGAAGGCGGCAAAGTCAGCGCAAGCCTCACCGAGCATCTTACCTGTAAATTCGTAAATCTCCTTGGCAAGCTCATCGCCTTTCCCTGCAGCAATGCTGACATCCAGAGAGGTGATATCCTCAGGATTCATCTCACGGAGCAGAGAAGGACGGTCTGTTTTTGCCAATAGCTCACGTGCTGTACGGGCAACACCAGTAGCGGAGCAGTAAGCTTCCAGACAACCGGTTCGTCCACAACCACAGGAACGACCTTCTGCGCCACGTACCATGATGACATGTCCTAATTCACCAGCGAAACCGTCGTGGCCATAGAGTAACTGTCCGTTAACAACAATACCTGAGCCGACACCAGTTCCCAAGGTGATGACAATAAAATTCTTCATTCCACGAGCCACGCCATATACCATCTCACCGATAGCAGCGGCATTGGCATCGTTGGTCAGTGCTACGGGAATACCAAGGGCATCACTGAACATCTTTGCTAAAGGTACGATGCCGTCATGGGCCCATGAGAGGTTCGGGGCGAATTCAATGGTACCGTTATAATAGTTTCCATTAGGAGCACCAATACCCATCGCCTTGATCTTGTCAATACCGCCGACTTGCTCGATGATAGGCTGTAGCGCTTCCACACATGCTTTGACGTAATCCTCTACTTTCTCAAAACCGCCAGTCTTGATAGCCGTTGTTGCTTTGATATCACCACGGGCGTCAACAATTCCGAAGACAGAATTGGTCCCTCCTAAGTCTAAACCGATGACATACGGTTTGATTCCTTGTTGTTCAATCATAAATATGAATATATTTTAAGTTATAGAATATTTTGCTTATCAGTCTGCAAAGATAATAAATAAACTAGATAAATCGAAGAATCTACAGATTAAAAAATATAAAATCTATGAAATCTGTGTCTTCTGTGGTTATTTTTTTGTACCTTTGCATCCGATATGCCATTTCATGTACCTATTAATATATTGGATTTCATCTTCAAGGGCATACTGATAGGCATGATTGCCTCTGCCCCGATGGGACCTGTTGGTATCCTTTGTGTACAACGGACGTTGAACAAAGGACGCTGGTATGGTTTTGCCACAGGCTTAGGTGCGGCAGTGAGTGATATCATTTATGCGGGTATCGCCGGTTATGGTATGTCGTTTGTAATGGATTTTATCACCAATGACCAGAATCGTTTCTATTTGCAGTTGGTTGGTAGTGTGATGCTTTTGTGTTTCGGATTATATACTTATTATACAGATCCCACCCGTAAGATGCACCGGTCTGGTCAGCAAAAAGGTACGTTATGGTATAATATGTGGACGGCATTCATTGTGACCTTTTCTAATCCCCTGATAGTATTCCTTTTCTTGGCAATGTATGCTCAGTTTGCCTTCGTATTGCCGGACCATCCTTTTGAGATGCTGGTAGGCTTTATGAGTATTGTCGGGGGAGCCTTGCTATGGTGGTGGGGACTGACATGGCTAGTGGATAAGATACGGACGAAATTCGATGAGTTCGGTATTCGTCTGATTAATCAGATTATCGGTGTCGCAGTGATAGTGGGCTCCATTATTATGTTACTGGGAACGACAACAAACCTGTTGAGATTTTAGTGATGTTAATAGCACAAGAGTTAAGACGTAAGAATATAGCGGAGTATCTGCTTTATATGTGGCAGGTGGAAGATACGATTCGTGCCTTCGGCTGTTCTCTGAGCCGTATCAGAAGGGAATATATTGACCGCTTTGACTATACTGATGAACAGAAAGAGGATGAGGCAGACTGGTTTGGCAATTTGATTCGTATGATGAACGAAGAGGGTTGTCGGGAGAATGGTCATATCCAGATTAATAAAGTCGTGCTTCAACAGTTGGAAGAGTTACATGTCCAGTTGTTAGGCAGTTCCAAATTCCCGTTCTATAATTCCGAGTATTATAAGGTGCTCCCTTATATCGTGGAGTTGCGTAACCATGGAGCCCATAAAGAGGAGAACGAGATAGAGACCTGCTTTAACTCCCTGTACGGAGTCATGATGCTGCGTTTACAGAAAAAAGACATCTCTCTGGAGACACAGCATGCCGTCAAGGAAATCTCTACCTTCATAGGTATGCTTAATGATTATTATCTGAAAGATAAACAAGAACCCTTGGAATTCGACTAAGATGAATATACTGATAACAGGTTGTAATGGTCAGTTGGGTAATGAGATTCAGTTGCTGGAGAAGGAGAATCCCCAGCATCAGTGGTTTAATACCGATGTGCAGGAGTTGGATATCACCAATGTGGATGCCGTCAGACTCTTTGTCCAAGAACATCAAATAGATGGAATCGTTAATTGTGCCGCCTATACAGCTGTCGACAAGGCGGAGGACAATGAAGAGCTATGTACTAAGCTGAATGCGGAGGCTCCTGCTTATCTTGCTAAGGCAATTGGGGATCGTGGCGGATGGATGATACAGATATCTACTGACTATGTATTTGACGGATCGAAACATACCCCTTATGTGGAAGATGATGACACTTGTCCGAATAGTGTTTATGGACGTACTAAACTGGTAGGTGAACTCAATGTTCAGAAACTCTGTGAGCGTTCGATGGTTATCCGTACGGCATGGCTATATAGTACTTTTGGTAATAATTTTGTGAAGACCATGATTCGTTTGGGGAAGGAGAGACCAGAACTAGGTGTCATTTTTGACCAGATAGGTACACCGACTTATGCCCGTGATCTCGCCATAGCAATAATGACAGCGATTGATAAAGGAATTGTCCCGGGAATCTATCACTTTTCTAATGAGGGGGTTATCTCCTGGTATGATTTTACGAAAGCCATTCATCGTATGGCTGGAATCACCTCATGTCATGTGAGACCTTTGCATACGGCGGAGTATCCTACGCCAGCCAATCGCCCCCATTATTCAGTTCTGGACAAGACGAAAATCAAACAGACTTATGGTATCGAGATTCCTTATTGGGAGGAGAGTTTGAAAGATTGTATAGAGAAATTATGAATCAGGAGATAGAAAGAAGACGAACGTTTGCGATTATTTCGCACCCGGATGCTGGTAAGACAACGCTGACGGAGAAGTTTTTGTTGTTCGGTGGACAGATACAGGTCGCCGGCGCAGTGAAGAATAATAAGATCAAGAAGACAGCGACCTCCGACTGGATGGATATTGAGAAACAGCGTGGTATCTCGGTGTCTACCTCTGTGATGGAGTTTGACTATACGCCTGATGGCTCAGATATAGAATATAAGGTGAATATCCTTGACACCCCGGGTCACCAAGACTTCGCCGAGGATACTTATCGTACGCTGACAGCTGTTGACTCAGCCATCATCGTGGTGGATGGAGCGAAGGGTGTGGAGACGCAGACCCGTAAACTGATGAATGTTTGTCGCATGCGAAACACTCCAGTGATTATCTTCATCAATAAGATGGACCGTGAAGGTCGTGACCCGTTCGATCTGCTGGATGAGCTGGAGCAGGAACTGGAGATAAAGGTACGCCCTTTGTCTTGGCCTATCAACCAAGGTGCTAAATTCAAGGGGGTGTATAATATCTATGAGCAGAAACTGGATCTGTTTACACCGGATAAGCAGCGAGTGACGGAAAAAGTGGAAATAGACATCAATAGTTCCCAACTTGATGAACGTGTCGGTGAGCAGGATGCTGCCAAGCTCCGTGAAGACTTGGAGTTAGTGGATGGTGTCTATCCGGAGTTCGAGGTGGAGACTTATCGTTCTGCCGAGGTTGCTCCCGTATTCTTTGGTTCTGCCTTGAACAACTTTGGTGTTCAGGAACTACTGAACTGTTTCGTGGAAATAGCCCCCAGCCCTCGTGATACCAAGGCGGAGGAGCGTATGGTGAAACCTGAGGAGCCTAAGTTTACAGGTTTTATCTTTAAGATAACGGCAAATATCGACCCAAATCATCGTTCTTGTATTGCATTCTGTAAGGTGTGCAGCGGAAAGTTCCAGCGTAACCAGCCCTACCTGCATGTCCGTCAGGGGAAGACACTTCGTTTCTCTAGTCCTACCCAGTTTATGGCACAGCGTAAGTCCACTATCGATGAGGCTTGGCCTGGAGATATCGTGGGATTGCCGGATAATGGCATCTTTAAGATTGGTGATACCTTGACAGAGGGAGAGCAGTTACATTTCCGTGGCTTGCCTTCGTTCTCCCCGGAGCTCTTTAAGTATATTGAGAATGATGACCCGATGAAATCCAAGCAACTCCAGAAGGGTATCGACCAGTTGATGGACGAGGGCGTTGCCCAGTTGTTTGTCAACCAGTTCAATGGTCGTAAGATTATCGGTACCGTAGGACAGTTGCAGTTTGAGGTGATCCAATATCGTCTGGAGAATGAGTATAATGCCAAGTGCCGCTGGGAACCCGTCCATCTTTACAAGGCTTGCTGGATAGAGAGCGACGACGCGGCAGAGTTGGAGAACTTCAAGAAACGTAAGTACCAATATATGGCGAAGGACAAGGATGGACGTGATGTCTTCCTCGCCGACTCTGGCTATGTGCTCTCAATGGCACAAGAGGACTTCAAAAATATCAAGTTCCATTTCACCAGTGAGTTCTAATGACAAGAGAAGAAGATATACGAAAAGCAGTGGAGGTACTACGGAAAGGTGGTGTCATTCTTTATCCTACAGATACTGTCTGGGGCATTGGTTGTGACGCTACCAATGCGGAGGCAGTGAAACGGGTTTATGAGATAAAGCAACGTGATGACTCTAAGGCTCTGATTTGTCTTGTTGACAGTGATGCCCGTCTGCAGCGTTATGTGCGTAATGTACCAGAAGTAGCATGGCAACTGATAGACAGTCTTAAAGAGAGTGATAGCAGGCCTACGACCCTGATTCTTGACGGTGCGATTAACCTGGCTCCGAATCTGATAGCTGATGATGGAAGTATTGGTATGCGAATTACACAGGAACTTTTCTCCAAAGAACTATGCTACCGTTTCCAGAAAGCTTTGGTGTCAACTTCTGCGAATATCAGTGGTGAGCCTGCTGCGCAGAACTATTGTGATATTGATCCTCGTATCGTTGGGGCAGTAGATTATGTTTGTTGGAGCCGCCGTCAAGAGCATAAGCCTCATAACCCCTCCAGCATCATCAGACTGAAAGAGAATGGTGAGGTAACTATAATCAGGAAGTGATGAGCCGTCAACCAGAAGACATAGCCAGGGCAACATGGTTGCAGAGACTGCATGCATGGCGGGTGGAGCATGTGAGTGACAGGATGTTCCTGCTCGTCCTCGCATTCTTTGTGGGTTTGTTCTCTGCCGTTGCCGCTTTCGTCCTGCATGGTATGATCAACCAGATCGTCGCCCTGTTGACAGGACAATTCTCTGTGACGAGTTATAACTGGTTGTATCTGGTATACCCCGTTATTGGTATTTACCTGACCTCTCTCTTTGTCCGCCATATCGTTAAGGACAATATTTCCCATGGTATCACTCGTATTCTCTATGCTATCTCGTCAAATAAGTCGAGGTTGAAAGCGCATAACACCTGGTCGAGTGTGATAGCCTCTGCTATTACCATCGGTTTTGGTGGCTCAGTGGGTGCGGAAGCCCCTATCGTATTGACGGGTTCAGCAATCGGCTCGAACTTAGGACAACTTTTCAAACTCGACAGCAAGACTCTGATGACATTGGTCGGATGTGGAGCGGCGGGTGCTATTGCCGGTATCTTCAAAGCACCGATCGCAGGTTTGGTGTTTACGCTGGAAGTCTTGATGATAGACTTGACCATGGCATCACTGTTGCCGATACTTGTCTCATGTGTCACGGCTACCTGTTTTACGTATATCTTCAGTGGCAATGCCGTGCTCTTCTCTTTTCATCTGGATTCTGACTGGACCGTGCAACGAGTGCCTGCAACAATACTATTGGGTATCTGTTGTGGCTTGGTCAGTCTTTATTTTATCCGCACGATGAATCTCTGTGAGGATATGTTTGCCCGTTTTAAGGACAAACCCTATATACGTCTGGTAATAGGAGGATTGATATTGAGTACGTTGATTTTCCTCTTCCCTTCATTATACGGTGAAGGCTATCATGCCATCAACTTGTTGTTGAACGGTAAGACGGAGGCAGACTGGAATCAGATATTGGACAATTCACTATTCTATGGACACCATGAGCTATTGATGGGCTATATCGCCTTGGTGCTCTTTACCAAGGTCTTTGCCACCAGTGCGACGAATGGCGGTGGCGGATGTGGCGGTACGTTTGCCCCTTCGTTGTTCATAGGTTGTTTTACGGGTTTCCTGTTCTCCCGCCTTTGGAACATGAACCAGGTCGGGGTGTATGTGCCAGAGAAGAATTTCGCGTTGTTGGGGATGGCAGGTGTGATGTCTGGTGTGATGCATGCCCCGTTGACGGGTATTTTCCTGATCGCAGAGATTACCAGTGGTTATAACCTCTTTATGCCCTTGATGATTGTCTCCGTGTTTGCTTATCTCACGATTATCATCTTTGAGCCCCATAGTATATATGGGATGCGACTGGCGCGTCAGGGGAAACTCATTACCCACCATACCGATCATGCTGTATTGACACTGATGAGTCTTGACTCAGTGATCGACAGAGACTATCAAGGAGTAGATGCGGATATGGAACTTGGACAGATGGTGCATAAGATTAGTCGTTCCCGTCATAGTGTGCTCCCTGTGGTGGATGCCGCAGGTAGTCTGTTGGGTGAGATTAATATTGTAAAGATACGCCATGTTGTGTTCCGTACCGAGTTGTACCATCATTTCAAGGCAAGCCAGTTGATGACAGCTCCAGCCGCTGTGTTGGATGATGGGACCTCTATGACGGAGGTGATGCGTACCTTTGAGCGGACACAGGCAGACTGGTTGCCTGTGCTGGATGGGGAACGGCATCTGAAAGGATATATTTCCAGAAAACGAATGTATAGTGGCTATCGAAAGATGGTACATGATTTTAGTCAGGAGTAAGAGTCTTGTGGTATGAAGAAAGAAGATTTACGAATCATATTTATGGGTACACCGGAGTTTGCAGTGGAGACACTGAAGGTTTTGGTGGAGAACAATTATAATGTCGTGGCGGTGGTGACGCAGCCCGACAAACCCGTAGGACGGCATGGGTCGGTGTTACAGCCCTCTGCCGTTAAGCAATATGCGTTGGAGAAAGGACTCCCGGTGCTGCAGCCGGAAAAGATGAAAGACCCAGTGTTTGTGGAGCAATTACGCTCTTATCATTCCAACCTGCAAGTGGTGGTGGCTTTCCGTATGCTGCCTGAGATAGTATGGGCGATGCCTGAGTATGGGACCTTCAATGTGCATGCGGCGTTGCTGCCACAGTATCGCGGTGCCGCCCCTATCAACTGGGCGGTCATCAATGGTGAGACGCAGACGGGTGTGACGACTTTCTTCCTTGACCACGACATTGACACAGGGCGTATCATCATGAGAAAAACATTCGATATTCCTGATGATGCTGATGTGGAATATGTCTATGACGGACTGATGCGTCTGGGTGCGGAGATATGTCTGGAGACACTTGACGCTATTGTCACAGCCAACGGACATCCAGAGACGTTGTCGCAAGATAATTGCCAATTGTCAATGGACAACGGTCCATTAAAACCTGCCCCCAAAATCTTCAAGGAGACTTGTGAGACAGACTGGTCGAAGACGGCGAAACAGGTGTATGACTTCGTCCGTGGACTGAGTCCCTATCCTGGTGCCTGGACCACCTTGGTCGCTCCCGATGGGAGAGAGACCGTCTTGAAACTCTTTAAGACCCGTAAGACAGGGAAGAAAACAGATGCCGAGAAGGGACGTATATCCATAGAGGGAAAGTCGCTGATGGTGGCTGCCTCTGACGAGTGGCTGGTCATTGACGAGTTACAACTTGCCGGTAAAAAGCGCATGTCAGCACGTGATTTCCTGAATGGAATGAAAGACATGGCGTCGTATCATATAAAATAATGTTAATTATAAAATAAAGTAATCTGGCTGTCCGTTTCAAGAGTAGGAACATTTAAATATATTGCCTATGCAAATTTCTACTCAAGAAAACTTAATTCAGCCTCGTGAGTCAACCATTCTGTTTATCAAGCAGATGGCTCGTATGTACAGAACAGTAAAACAACCAGACAACACCTTCGTGGTACAAGGTCTGAATTAAAAAAAGAAAAATGACGAAAGTATCTCCTTCATTGCTTGCTGCCGACTTCCTGCATCTCGACAAAGACATTGAAATGATTAACCGAAGTGAGGCTGACTGGCTTCACCTCGATGTGATGGATGGCGTTTTCGTGCCTAATATCTCATTTGGTTTTCCAGTCTTAGAGGCTGTCGCTTCTTTGTGTAAGAAACCTTTGGATGTTCATTATATGATCGTACGTCCAGAACGGTATATCAAACAGACGGCAAAGCTGGGGGCAATGATGATGAATGTGCATTATGAGGCATGTGACCATCTGCATCGTACCGTTCAGGAAATTCATGACGCGGGGATGAAAGCTGGTGTGACCCTGAATCCCGCAACACCCGTTTGTGTGTTGGAGGATATCCTTGGTGATGTTGACATGGTGCTGCTCATGAGTGTCAATCCCGGCTTCGGTGGACAGAAGTTCATTGAGAACACCATCCGGAAAGTACAGCGACTGCGTCGGATGATAGATGAAGGTGGCTATCATACCTTGATAGAGGTGGATGGCGGTGTACAAAATGAGACGGCTCCTCGCTTGGTAAAGGCTGGAGTGGATGTACTCGTCAGTGGAAGCTACGTGTTTAAGGCTTCCAATCCTGAACAGACTATTCGTGACTTAAGGGAACTTTCTCGATAATCGGTATATTGATATTCCGAGATGTCGGGATAACCAGCGGTGTTAAAGTTCCATATCCAGGAGAATCTGGTGCTGCTTTGCCATGCGTCGCATATTGATGAGGGCATAACGCATCCTTCCTAGGGAAGTGTTGATGCTCACACCAGTGAGCTCAGCGATCTCTTTGAAGGATAGTTCCTGGTAGTATCGCATATAGACAACCTCCCGTTGGGTGGCAGGGAGTGTCTCCATCAGGTGACGGACGTCATCCATGATTTGTGTGTTGACATATTCACTCTCCCTGCTGCTTTCTGTCAGCGTGTCATTGCTGAGATGACTCAAGTCGTTGTCGGCATTGGGTTCTATGATATGCTCGCTCTTGGTGCGGCGGAACCTGTCGATGATGATGTTGTGGGCTATACGTGTCAGCCAGAAAGAGAACTTTCCCGAGTCGGCGTATTTCCCTTCTTGCAGTTTTGTAATCGCCTTGATGAAAGTGTCTTGGAAGATGTCGTTTGCCATATCATGGTCACGAACCACGAAAAGGATATAACTGAACAACTTCTGTTGGTTTCTTGCTAATAACTCATCAAAAGCCTTGTTGTCTCCCGCTGTGTAAAGAAGAGCAAGCTCCTCGTCAGTGCGGTTTGCATATGTCTTCATACTTGAATGTTTTAAATTGAAGTAGAAGTTTTTCCGATAGGCGATCTGTTTTGGTTATTAACAATATTTATTATTTCGGCTGCAAAAATAAGTATTTTAATTCTTTTAACCAAAAAAAAAGGTAAAAAAGTGGCAAAAAGGGGGATTAAAACGTCAAAGAGTAGCATTTTTGCTGCTCTTTGACTTATTCTGCTAACTGTAAAAGGTATCTCCCGTAATCATTTTTCGCCATCGGCTCGGCAATCTCCCGAAGGCGTTCTTTGCTGATCCATCCACGCTTGAAGGCGATTTCCTCCAGGCAGGCGACTTTCAGACCTTGCCGTTTCTCTATCACCTCAATAAAGGTGGAGGCTTCAGAAAGGGAGTCGTGGGTACCTGTGTCGAGCCATGCGAAGCCACGTTGCAAGGTCTGTACCTTCAGGTTCTTCTGCTTCAGATACTCTTGATTGACAGTCGTGATCTCCAGTTCTCCACGGGCACTGGGCTTGATGTTCTTGGCGATTTCCACCACACTGTTAGGATAGAAATACAGACCTACCACCGCATAGTTGGACTTGGGCTTGGCAGGTTTCTCCTCAATACTCAGACAGTTGCCGTCTTTGTCAAACTCTGCGACACCATATCGTTCGGGGTCGTTCACGTAATAGCCGAAGACCGTTGCCTGTCCGTGTTTCTCCGCATTCTCCACGCTCTGCTTTAGGAGTCCGGTGAACCCGCTGCCGTAGAAGATGTTATCTCCCAGTACCAGACAGGCGCAGTCATCACCAATGAATTGCTCGCCGATGATGAAAGCCTGTGCCAGTCCGTCGGGAGAAGGTTGTTCCGCATATTCAAAATGCACACCCAGCTCAGAGCCGTCACCCAGTAATCTCCTGAAACCAGGTAAGTCATAAGGGGTGGAGATAATCAGTATCTCACGGATGCCGGCAAGCATCAGGGCAGAGATAGGGTAATAGATCATCGGTTTGTCGAAGATAGGAATCAGTTGTTTGCTGATCCCTTTGGTGATGGGGTAGAGGCGTGTGCCGCTGCCACCGGCTAATACGATACCTTTCATAATATAGCGTTTAATTCTGTTTTCGGGACAAAGATATAAAATAATTCTCAATTATCAATTGTTAATGATCAATTATTTAGTACCTTTGTTAAGATAACGAAGGTACTCATATTCGGAAAAATGCAAATAAATTTGCTTTTTCTCTCACTTATTCGTACCTTTGCACCGTTAAATTCAAATTGTTATGGGATTTTTATCAAAACTATTTGGTCGTAAAGGCGACGAGGAACAACAGAAAGCTGGAGGCATGGAGGATTTCATGACCCTCATTCGCGTATATTTCCAGGCAGTGATGGCATCTGACTTAGGCATCACGAATATGGCGGCATTGCCTGATCTCAGGGTATTCAAGGCAACCTTGCACGTGCCGACGCAGAACAACAAGCTTGGACTGGCAGAGAAGGCACGTTGTAAGAAGATGCTCAAGGAGATCTATGGGATGAGTGATGACTTCACGAAGGAGATAGAGCAGAGTATCCGTAAGCGTTGTAAGAAACCACAGGACATCCAGACTTATATGATCCAGTTCTCAGCCTTCTCGCAGGACTTGCTGATGCTGACGGGTAATCTGATGAAGTTCAAGCTCCGCTTGCCCAGCATTTTCAAGAGTGCTATCCGTACTATGACGGAGAAGACCGTGAGTGATATCTTCAACAAGAACGATTTCTCGGACGCGGGGGTGATGAAGACCGTGGTGGCTATCCGCCAGTACGACCAAAAACTGGGTTTCTCCCAGCAGTGGATTACTGATTTCGTATACAGGGTGGTGATGCTTGCCAAGAAGGAAAAGCGACCTTCAGACACCGATACAAAATAAAAAACGTTAAATCTTTACTTTAAAGGTGGGAAGATACTGGAAAATGTACTACCTTTGTAAAACAAAGTGAGGATAGAATGACGCCTAATGAAAAAACGATAGCCGCCTTCGAGACCCGTATAAGGCAGATGATTCTTCGTTTTCAAGAGCTGAAAAAGGAGAACAAGGACCTCTATGCGATGATCGAGAAGAACGAGCAGGACATCAAACAACTGCAGGCGAAGCTGGATCAAGGGCAGAATGACTATAACTCACTGAAGATGGCGAAGATGATCGAGATTACCGATGGTGACCTGGATGGTGCCAAGGAACGGTTGTCGAAGCTGATACGGGATGTCAATAAATGCATTGCAATCCTCAGTGACGAAGAACAATAGGGGAAACAAGCAACATGGCAGATCAAGACAAACTACATATCAGACTGCATGTCTACGATGAGGAGATCGAAGTCACGGTGAAGCGTGAGGACGAGGAGTTCTATCGTGCAGCAGCCAAACTTATCACCGATCGCTATAATGCCTATGCTCAGGCATATAAGGGTCGGAAGAATGAGCATATCATCTCGTTGATGACGCTTGTCGATATTGCGTTGTTATACCAGAAGGAGCGCTCACACAATGATACTGCCCCCTATGATAATGTTCTTGCCCGCCTGACCAAAGAGATTGAGGATGCGCTGGGTCCGTCACGTTGATGATATGAGAACATTAACTCAATATATATAAATTTATGATTATTGTCATTATTACAGCCGTAGTTGCTCTCATACTGGGAGGATTATGCGGATTCTTGATTTTCCGTTATGTCATTAAGGGAAAATATAATGAGATGGTAAATGCCGCCAAGAAGGAGGCAGAGGTGATCAAGGAGAAGAAACTGCTTGAGGTGAAGGAGAAATTCCTGAACAAGAAGAGTGAACTGGAGAAGGAGGTGCAGCAGCGCAACCAGCATATCCAGCAGAACGAGAACCGTCTGAAGCAGCGTGAGATCTCACTGAACCAGCGTCAGGAGGAGTTAGGTCGTCGTAAGAACGAGTTAGACAACCAGCAGACGCGTATCGACAACGAGAAGAAACTGCTTGCCATCAAGAACGAGGAGTTGGAGAAGATGCAGATGCAGGAGCGTACCAAACTGGAGGAGCTCTCTGGTCTGAGTGCCGAGGAGGCAAAGGCTCGTCTGGTGGAGGCGATGAAGGATGAGGCTAAGACGGATGCCGCCAGCTATATCAATGAGATTATGGACGAGGCAAAGCTCAATGCCAATGCACAGGCTAAGAAGATTGTCATCCAGACCATCCAGCGTGTTGCCACAGAGACCGCCATTGAGAACTCTGTCAGTGTCTTCCATATCGACAATGACGACGTGAAGGGTCGTATCATCGGTCGTGAGGGTCGTAACATCCGTGCCCTTGAGGCAGCCTGCGGTGTGGAGATCGTGGTGGACGACACTCCCGAGGCTATTGTTATCTCAGCCTTCGATCCTATCCGTCGTGAGACCTGTCGTCTGGCGCTCCACCAGTTGGTGAGCGATGGTCGTATCCATCCCGCCCGTATCGAGGAGGTCGTTGCAAAGGTGAAGAAACAATTGGAGAACGAGGTGATAGAGACCGGTAAGCGTACGGCAATCGACCTGGGTATCCACGGTTTGCATCCAGAGTTGATCCGTATCATCGGTAAGATGAAATATCGTTCCTCTTATGGACAGAACCTGTTGCAGCATGCTCGTGAGACCGCAAACCTCTGTGCGGTGATGGCTGCTGAGCTGGGCTTGAACCCCAAGAAGGCAAAGCGTGCCGGACTGTTGCATGATATTGGTAAGGTGCCCGATGAGGACACAGAGGATCCACACGCTATCTATGGTGCCAAGATCGCTGAGAAGTTCAAGGAGAAACCTGATATCTGCAATGCTATTGGTGCTCACCATGATGAGATGGAGATGCAGACACTGCTGGCTCCTATCGTACAGATCTGTGACGCGATCAGTGGTGCCCGTCCTGGTGCCCGCCGTGAGATTGTCGAGGCTTACATCAAGCGTCTGAACGACTTGGAGGCTATCGCCATGAGTTATCCTGGTGTTACCAAGACGTATGCCATCCAGGCTGGTCGTGAGTTGCGTGTCATTGTCGGTGCCGACAAGATGGACGATGCCGAGACGGAGGCACTCAGTGGAGAGATAGCCACGAAGATTCAGAACGAGATGACATATCCCGGACAGGTGAAGATCACCGTTATCCGAGAGACACGTTCTGTGGCTTATGCAAAATAAAAGAGAAAGGCTTGGGAATTCCCAAGCCTTTTTTCTTATCTCTTATCCATAGGGTAGTGGACACCCCATTTGAATCGCAGGTCGTCCATCAGTTTCATAATATATAAGGTCTCGTCCAGCGGCATGTAAGGTGTTTCCGTCAACCCGTTGTTGATGGCGTCCTTACAAGCGAGGAACTGGTATTCGTAACCGGTGATCTGCTGGGGCACCTTGATCTCCTCCACGAAGATGCGGTCACGCTTGTATATCTTCACACTCTGCGGATTATTGATATTGTCCACGATGAGGTAACCTTCCGTTCCGCAGATAGTGCCTTGGTTGTCATTCACACAGCATGCCGACGACTGGATGTTAGCCATGATGCCACCCTCCATACGCCATGAGATGGTGTTGGTAAGGTCCATACCCGTATCCGACTTCATACACTGTGACTCGATTTGTTCTATCTTGGCGTCGCAGAACATACGGACGAAGTTGATGCCATAGACCCCAAGGTCGAGCAACGCACCCCCACAGAGGTCGGCTCGCATGATACGGGGCTTGTCGCCCATACTATAGCCGATACTACCTGTCAGCAGGCGCAGCTCACCTAGTCTGCCGCTCTTGATGATCTCACGAATGGTATTCACGACAGGCTGATAGCGTGTCCAGATAGCTTCGGCAAGGAAGACCTTCTTCTCACGGGCAGCCTTCACAACGGCAATACTCTGGTCGTAATTCGCCATGAAGGCTTTCTCTACCAGACAGGGCTTCCCTTTCTGGATAGCCTCCATCGTCACGTCGAAGTGGTGGGAGTGGGGAGTACCTACGTAGACGAGGTCGATATCCTCCGCGTCCAGCAACTCGGAATAGGAGCCATAGGCATGGGCAATTCCCCATTTCCGGGCAAAAGCGTCGGCTTTCTCAAAAGTTCGTGAGGCAACAGCATGACAGGTGACTCCCTCCATGTGTTGAATGGTCAGCGCCGCCTTCTCGGCAATCCATCCTGTGGCAATGATGCCCACTCGTAAATCAGTCTGTTTCATCGTTTTTGGTGTTTAGTGATTGTCTGTCTTGTGCAAAGATATGAATAATTCTCCAAATTAGCAAAAGTACAAGTCCTGTTTTTCATGATCTATAATTTATACAATAATTATTTGGAAGTAAATATTAAATTTAGTACCTTTGCACTATCATTGAAAAATACATAAATCGTAAGCTTTTAATACAATGAAGAAGAAACTTTTCTTAATCCTATGCTTGAGTCTCTCAAGTATCATTGATTTTGCACAAGGATTGCAGGTTAACAAGAAATGGGGTAAGCCGACCCAACAAGAACTAACGATGACGGAATATGCTGCCGATCCGGATGCTGATGCCGTTATATTATATAATAAGGTGGAAGCCTATTATACCATACGTTCCAATGGTTTTCTGGTGACTAATCAGGTGAGGTGCCGCATTAAGGTGTTGAAACCAGATGGCAAGGAATGGGGAAACGTGAGTATCGGCTATTGGGACCATGAGACCAACCACGAAATAAGAGAAAAAGTCGTAGGACTGAAAGGAACATCCTATAATATGGAGAATGGGACTGTCGTGAAAGCGAAACTGGAGAGTTCTATGATTCATGAGGAACGGTTGGACAAAGAACAGAAGCAAATCAAGTTCAGCATGCCTAGGGTGCAAGTCGGCACAGTGATGGAATATGAGTACAGGATAGAGAGTGAGATATTCTATGACTTACGAGACTGGTACGCTCAAAGCAGTATCCCAGTGCTGTATACAGAATACTCATTATCAGTACCAGAATGGTTTAAGTTCAGTATTGAGGAGAGTGGTGTTAATCGATTGGATAAAGAGCAGGGTGGCGGTTCAATCAATTTGGGTAACGAGATCATCCCGACCAATGACTGCACTTTTATAGGTCAAAACTTGCCAGCATTGAAAGACGATGATTTTGTATGGCATGCCAAGGATTTCGGCAGTAAAATCACACACGAGCTAAGAGGAATCTACGTCCCTGGACAGGTTCTTAAGAACTATACCACGAACTGGGAGGACATTGACAAGACCTTATCAGACGACACAGACTTTGGAGGTAGGTTGAAGAAGAGCAGTCCTCTCAAAGAAGAGATCGCCGCCTCTGACATCCCTTCTATTACTGACAAGAAAGCGAGGGCACTTGCTGTCTTCCAGTTGCTGCAGAAGAAAGTACGCTGGAATGGAGAATATGCTTTTGAGGCAAAGTCAGCCTCTAAACTGCTGAAAGAGGGAACAGGAACGAATGCCGACATCAATTTCCTGTATATCAATATGCTTCGAGACGCAGGTGTTGAGGCGATGCCCGTCCTGCTTCGTAAGCGAAGCAGAGGCAGGTTGCCACTGACCCATGCCAGTATCAAATATCTGAGTACTTTTGTCGTAGGCATACAAGATACAGACTCGACACTATGCTATATCGACGCCTCCGTTGAGGCTCCCAGTCTGAATATATTACCTCCAGAACTTCTGGTAGAGCGTGCTCGTGTGTATTCTCCCAAAGGACAGGGTTATTGGGTAGACTTGCAGAAGGTCGCAAATGGAAAAGAGAAGAAGGTGATTCAAGGAAAACTGGATAGCCAAGGTTTGCTGACAGGACTATGTAATAATGTCTACAATGATGAGGAGGCGGCATGGGTTTCCAAGAAATGGCGTGAGGCGAAGGATAGCCTGTCTATGATAAGTAGTATGAAGGAGCGTGATGGTATAGATATTACAAAATACCAGAGGAAGAGTATTGCCGACAAAACTTTCACTGTCAGGGAGACAATTGGTTTCACGAAACAGTTCGATACGGCAGGTGACCAGATATATCTGAATCCACTTGTCTTGATTCCTATGAAGGAGAATCCTTTCAAGTCAGAGAAACGTGATCTCCCCGTGGAGTTCCCATATTGTCAGCAAGAGACACTCAACGTCATGATAGAGCTGCCGGAAGGTTATCAGGTAGAGGACATCCCCAGCCCGATCGCCTTGGAGTTTGACGGCATGACTGCACGGGTTATCTATAGACAGCAAAACAACCAACTGGCTGTTCAATATCGAATGGAAGTGTCCAAACTTTTTTATTACCAAAACCAGTATGCTGATTTAAGAAGTTTCTTTGATAAGATTGTCGAGAGTTGTAATCAGATACTGACAGTGAAAAAGCTATGATGAGAAAAGGTTTGTTCTTTCTTCTGCTGTTCTGCGGCGGCAATGGGTTTGCTCAGAATGTCATCGTTGAGGAGTCACTCACTGAGACAAGATGTGAGAGTAAGACGCACATGACGACTCACTATAAGGAGACGAAAACGATTCTGAACGAACAGGGGGCGGATCATGCTCATTTCCTTTGTTCCTGTAATAAGCAGGAGCGTCTGACTTCTTTTCGTGGACAGGTTACAGATGCTTCTGGCAAGGTCATCCGTAAGATCAAGGAGAGTGAGCTGCAACGGACGGAGTATTCACAGTATCTTGCTGTGGATGATTATAAGATGTATTTCACCTATACTCCTCCTGTCTATCCTGTGACTATCACCTACGAATGGACGGTTGACAGTCACGATAACCTGATAGAGTTCCCACCGTTCTGTCCGCAATCAGACTATAAGGTTGCTGTCAAGAAAGCCACCTACCAGTTGACGGTGCCGAAGGATATGACGGTATGCCGTAAAACACAGAATATACAAAAGGACATCTCTGTGACAAGTGATGAGAAAGAACGTCAGGTGTTCTCCTTGGAACTCACTGACTTACCTGCTATACAACAGGAACGTTTTGGGCGCTCCCTCCGTGAGAGAATCCCTCTTGCCTTCTTTGTTCCACAAGATTTCCAATACTACAAGACAGAAGGGAGTCTTGACTCGTGGAACAGCTATGGTAAATGGTTGTATTCGTTGATGGATGGACGTGATGCCTTACCAGAGACCCTGAAGGCTGAAGTGCATCAGATGACTGATGGGCTCAAGACGGACAGAGAGAAGGTGGAACGACTCTATCAATACTTAGGAAAGACCACACGCTATGTGGCGGTGTTCCTTGGCATAGGCGGTCTGCAACCTGCCTTGGCTAAGGATGTGTTCAAGAGCGGCTATGGCGATTGTAAAGGATTGAGCAATTTCATGCATGCTCTTCTGAAAGAGGTTGGGATAACTTCTTATTATACCACCATCAGTACCAAGAACCGGCACCTGTTCCATGACTTTGCCAGTGTGGGACAGATGAACCATGCCGTCCTGCAGGTTCCATTTCCGGGTGACACCTTATGGCTGGAATGCACCAATCCCTTGCTGCCCATGGGATATGTCCACGAGGATATCGCAGGACATGATGCTGTTCTCATAACTCCTGATGGGGGGAAATTGGTAACTCTCCCTTGTTATGCTGACTCTGCCAATTTTATGGGGAGTAGTATGAAGATACAAATAGATAACCAGGGGAAAGCGACAATGGAGATGAGGCAAGTAGCGAAACTGCAACAGTATGAGAGCGTTTTGCCACTATTGTATATGGGACAGGACGATAGGAAACGTGTATTACAGGAGACGTTGAGTATTCCTCAAATGGAGATAGGGGAGATAGAGGTCAAGGGTAATGACAAGGAGTTGCAAATCAATGTCCCTTCTTTGAAGAGTCAACGCTATGCTACGATTTCAGGACAGCGTATGTTCATACCCGTTTGTCCTTTTCATAAAGGATATGGTATGTCGAAAGACGATAGGGAACGAACAGAAAATATCTATGTGACAACAGGCTATCAGGACAAGGATGAGATTGTCATTGCTCTCCCAGAGGGGTATACCATCGAGGCAATGCCCAAGGATGGTATGATAGACACATCCTTTGGTAAATACAGTTATCGCTTGAAAGTCGATAAGGACGGTCGTCAGGTAACCATCCGCTACCGGCTGTTGTTAAAGTCTGGTATCTACGATAAAGCCCAATACCATGAATTCGTCACTTTTATCAATCAAGTGGCAAGTGGCTATGCCCAGAAAATAGTCTTAAAGAAGAATAGTAAGTCAACGTGAGCCCGATAAAAGAATCCTCTTCATAACCAGTACCCTGAATCGAGGGCACTGGTTTTGAAGAGGTCCCTGCCGTGAAGCAGTTCAAAGGTACACCTTTTATTTTGTTTTACAAAATTATTACACAGGAAAGTGGATCATTCAGAACCGTCCTCGTTTTTCGGAATCAAAAGTGTGTTCCCTACTCAGAAACACGCAGCCGTCATTTCTTTGCCCAACTTGTGGATATGAGCAAGGATAGCGTTAGTGCGCTCGACTGAAGGTTTCTTGAAACCATTAATGTAGTTGCGAAGCAATGTAGCATTCATTCCTATTGAACGGGCAAACTCTGCAACATTAATCTCTTTGTGAGTGAGAAAGAAATGCTGTAGTGGTGAAGGTTCTGCATCGTCGTAAGCAAAACTCTCGAAACTAATGTCTTCATCGAGTCCACGCCAGTGGATGCCATCAAACCCGAAAGAATATGCGGCTCTTTCTTCGCTGGTAGCTGTACGCAACTTAGGATACCACAGCAGCGACTGGCTGTACTCACGACCTTCCTCATCGCGACCATAAATGTGTTCGGCATCGAACCAAATCTCTTTAATCTTCATAGGCATATCCTCCCATTATTTATTAAAATGTTCGTTCCAACGTTTGATAATAATATCGGCATTCTCATCAATCACAGCTTTGACCTTGCGGAAGTCGCCCGTTTTGATACCCTCTTTCTCTGTGAGGATGAACCCTGTACCATTCCATTCGAACTTGGCTACTCCGCCATTACCCTCTACGTGGATATGTGGCGGCTCGTGTTCTTTGCTGTAGAAAAAGAACGAGAACCCAAAAAATCTAAATACTTCTGGCATATAACTTTCGTTTTATTATTTCTCCGCTACAAAGATAGGAATTATTTATGATACCACAAATGGTTCTGCCAAATAATTCAGCAAGAAAATGAACTTTTATGCTTATTTAGTATAAATTCTTCCTTCTTACATAGGAATCAAATACCTGTCCCGGTGATTCGCCTAAATATTAAGGAATCTGCACATTCCTTGTTCTTTTTATCATTTAAATATAATATTATAGTATCTTTTATAATAACAGGCAAGACGATACGACTACTATTCATTCTTTCTATTTCCCATTTTTCGCCATATCCCTTTTGTCCTAAGCCCGATAGGTCTTCAATGTTTGCAATAAACCAAAAACTATTCTTGTCAATATTATATTCACGACTATAATAATTCTTATACTCACGACGATACTCCACAAAAGCGTCATTTATCTTAATATTGTATTTACTATTGTATATCAATGAATATTCACATATAAAAGCATTCGATTTTTTTGAATCAGAAACATAATCACTATGACAATCCAAAACCTCTCTAAACATTGGAGGTGTCTGCACTCCCAATAGGTAAAAGAAAACAGATAAGAATACAACGATAAACAAAAGAATGAAACTCTTCTTCCATCTCTTGGAAATAAACAAATAAAGTATTGTTATAACTATACCGAATATTACAGCCCAATATGATATAAGTATAGTCATATAGTGATTTACATTATTGTACATTAGCCATAAAAGACCAAATAACATAAGGGAAAGAAATATAATTTTTTTCATTATTTTCGAGAAATTTGGGGTTCTGAATGATCCAAAATAAGATACTCAGTTTTGTTCTCATTGTCGTAAGTTATTAGTTATGTTGCAAAGGTACGCCTTTTATCTCTTTCTACAAAATGATTGGATAGGAAAGTGGATCAGGGAGTCCCCAGTTTTCCGCCCAGTTTTCTCATGATCAACTCGGTGACTCTCAATTCACTTTTTGTTGCCATGGTATTCTATTCGATTTCCTTGTTTCAACATCTCTCGGGTGACGAATAAAGTGTCATATAAATGCTCATTGCATATCTCAGCCCAAGTATGATTTCGTGCTGTCTCCAACTTTATGACAAAGAGATATCCTTTGTGTTCTTTGTTATGCGAAAATAGAGAACCAAATTCTGCATAATTTGCCGTGGAATCTTGAGGGATGTAGTCATGTGGTCTTATTTCAAGCATTCCCTTTTCGTTAATAGTAGTCCATGTATAATCACACGTATCTCCAGAACATGGTAAGAACCGAAACCTACCACCGTAGACATTTATATAGACACTATCAATATTGTTGCTGAAAGATGCACCAATAAGTATTGTATCTGTTGTACAATTTTTTATTCTCATACGTTCCATAGTGTCCCACCCTGGAAGACAAGAAGCAAAGAGTATCAAAGTGAACGTCATTGATAGGATTTTTTTCTTCATCGTTATTCTACAAATTTTCCTTTCCCTGTTTTTTTGTTTTCTACAAGTACTATTTTCAGGCGATTCAAATTTGCCATGAGAGTTCAATTCTTTTAATTATAATGCAAAAGTATAGAATTTCTTGGAAAAAACAAATTTCTTGGAACAAATAGTATATAAATCTCTATTATAGTAGCATAATCATGCCCCTATTATGCCAGTCGCACCAGGAAACCGCCTATACACGGCATTCCCGGTGCGATTGATGTTTGTTTTGCCCGCCATTTGCCCGCGAAAAGTACATAATTCTATTTATAAAGATAAATTGGAATTTACTTTATTAGCCTCATGTTAAGCAAATCACACAATTCCTGCGGCTTTATGTTGAGACCATCCGCTGGAAAGGATTCCTGAACCCCAGCTATACTTTCATTCAACTTCCGAATGGTGCGACCTACACTGCTTGCATCACTCATCTTCTGAAACTCTACTTCTTTCTTATATTTTATACCTATCTGCTTAGATGACCCCACATTGATCAGATAGAATTCTTCCACATCTGCAAAATGGACCTCCCATTTCTTCATTCCACTATCCATCAAAACAGATTCGCCTGTAATGATATAATAGGCTTTGTGAGCGATTCTTTCTCTCAGTATGAGGAATAACACGAAAAGTCCACCTCCGCCAAAGAATAAGATAGCTGTCCATGCAAAGAATGACTTTTCTCCATGCAGAAGCATCAAAACTCCCGTTGCAGCAAACATAAAACATACAGCCATCAAGGCTATGTTTTTCCAAATTGAATGATATATTCTTATCTCTCTCATTAATTCTTGCTTTGGCAAGCGACTTAAGTCGATTACCTATTTATCTGTCCCCAAATATTCACTTTTTTCTCATTCTACAGATGGAACCTGTAGCCCAGTGTGACACTGAAGTGACGGTTACGACAGTCCTCGGGATACTCTGTCCTGTCGATTTTCGTCAGTCCGAAATAGTAGCGGGCATCCAGCACCACATTCTTATACTCGTAGGACAGACCGACTGGGATACCGAAGTCAACGGACTTGCAGACATCGGTAGCTTCCATATAACTCTTCGTGTCGTTGAATTCCAACTCTACCAATCGGTCTGTCTCAACAGGTACTGCATATATCTCTGTTGTCGACTCCGAGTCACTGCTCAAACAGAATCCCACTTGAATTCCTGCTTTGACGGCAAGTCCCTTAACACCCGGAATATACGCATTGACAAGCAAAGGAAGATTGAGATATTGGGATTTTAACTTACCATCGACTTTAGTCACCACATCAAAATCACCTTGTGCCTGGTTAACGCGCTGTTGCTCAAATTTGTCAATCTTCGCACCTTGTTGTGAGTAAAGAGCACCCAACGAGACACCCAGCCAGTCATTCACGCCATACTCTGCCTCCACGCCAGCAGTGAAGCCCACCTTGTTTTTATATAAGCCGCTATTACCTCCATTTAAACCTGTCACATTGATACCTGCCATCGGCTTGATGGAAAACGTCCCTTTCGGGTTCTGTGCGCTCACACTCGCAACGCAGCAAACGAATGCTGCCAATAATAAATGTTTCTTCATTGTTTTTGAACTTTTATTGTGTATTTTTTATGATGTTGCAAAGATAGTGTAAAACTAGCAAAGAGCAAAATAAATCCTTTTGTTTTTAAAATATTTGGACATTAAGTGGATCAATGAGAGTCCCCAAATTTTCCTTGAAAATTAATCCACCCATTTGCATTGGTGGTCAGTGTTACTGCGAAGAAGCAGCATAAAAGAAAAAACTTTTTCATCATCATTTGTAGTGTTTAAATTGATGATGCAAAAGTAAGCCAACAAAATCAATGTGACAAATTAATTGATTACACTTTTTACACAGGGAGCACAAGAAGGACAAGTAACATGCTGTATATTAACAACTTAATGTCTTTATTTATATGCGTCTCAGATTCGCCTCTAATCCTTGCGCACCTTTTTCTTGGAACAATTTCACATTTATCCTGCTGCGGATATTAGTAATACGCTGAGAGGTTAACCCCATAATAACAACCATTTCTGATGGGATAAACCTTAATTTGCAAAGAATACAGACAAGAATCTCTTTGTCAGTAAGATTATTGTTAGTGGTAATAAACTGATAGAAGTCCGGAAGGTGCTCTGAAACAGTTCTCATCAAGTCGTTCAACTCCGCGCTGCTGGCAAGTTTTGCTTTGCTTGCCAGCTGATGCAAGTGATTTATAATCTCACTATTCAGTAATGCCTGCTCAATATTCCATTTATCCGGACTGGACTTATCCGACTGATAGACGGACAGCGTCTGCTTCAGACCCTCTATCTCCTTTTGCTTCTCTAACTGATACGTTTCAAAACCGCCCTTCAAGGATTCCAACTCCGCAAGTGACTTGTTGTATTGGTATAATATCGAAGTATATCTGGAATTAGTCTCTGCTATTTCTTTGATTTTTCTCTTCCTTTGCAAC
>JAEEGG010006403.1_pt1 | contig 27616 bp, 15 predicted proteins | sample 9134161 | NCBI WGS metagenome assembly JAEEGG01 (sample SAMN16246543, study PRJNA631951) | gut metagenome | biome: gut microbiome; feature: rumen; material: CR-attached | host: Bos | place: Iran: Karaj | collected 2018-10 | reverse complement strand
CGTCGCACACGTAGCCCTTCACGTTCTCAATGCCGGCCTCCTTGTAGTTGTCCAGTCCGCGCTGGAGGGCTGCCTCGTTGATGTCGTTGAAGATGATGTTCTTGATACCTGCTGCAACGAATGCCTTTGCAATGTTGAAGCCAATGCCGTAAGATGCGCCGGTGATCCATGCGTTCTTACCTTCCAGTGAAAATAAATTTGCCATTGTTTGTTGAATTTGTTTTTGGGAGTTCAGGAGTTCAGGAGTTGCTGGAGTTCAGACATTACTCTGCTCTCTTCAAATCCGTTAGTCTTTAATCCCGTTGTTATTAATAATACCAATACTATATGCTGTTAATAGTTTGCTCGCTTCTTCTATCGTGTCATGTAACTGAGTAAATTGTTCGCTGTCAATGTATCCCAAGTCTCTTGATAGAATAATATAGTTTTTGCATTCTGCAAGACTGCCTTCTGAGATGTTCAAGAATCTCAGCTTGTCTGTTTTGCTCAGTTTCTTGTATCCCTCCGCAATGTTAGCTTCTATTGAGACAGCTGCACGCCTGAATTGTGAGGTCAGTCCAAATAGTTCTTCTTTTGGAAAAGACCTTGTCAACTTATACACCATAACAGTAAAGCTATGGGCTTTCTGCCATGCAATAACCTGTTCAAAGGAGAAAGTAGGAATCATATAAAAGTGAAAAATAAACGTATGACTATTGTCTGTACTCCAGCAACTCCTGTACTCCAGCAACTCCTACCGCAAGTCACAGATTTGCGAGAAGTCCTGGTCTGCGTAGTCGAGGTTCTCGCCCCCCATGCCCCAGATGAAAGTGTAGTTGTGGGTGGCGGCGGCGCTGTGGATGCTCCATTCGGGCGAGAGGACGGCCTGGTCGTTGTGAAGCCATAGGTGGCGCGTCTCCTGGGGCTCACCCATGAAGTGGCAGACGGCCTGGTCGGTGGGCAGCTCGAAGTAGAAGTAGGCCTCCATGCGGCGGCTGTGGGTGTGGGCGGGCATCGTGTTCCAGACGGAGCCGGGCGCCAGCTCGGTCATGCCCATCTGCAGCTGGCAGGTGGGCAGCACCTGGTTGACCAGCATCTTGTTGATGTTGCGCTCGTTCGACATCTCCAGACTACCCATGTGGGCCACCACGGCATCCCCCTTCGTCACCTTGCGGCAGGGGTAGGCGGCGTGGGCGGTGCAGGAGTTGAAGTAGAACTTGGCGGGGTGGGCGGCATCGTTGCTCACGAAGACCACCTCGCGGTCGCCACGTCCGATGTAGAGCGCCTCCTTGTAGTCGAGCTCGAAGGTCTCGTCACCCACGATGACGCGGCCCGGGCCGCCGACGTTGTAGATGCCCACCTCGCGGCGCGTGGTGAAGTGGGGGGCCTTCAGCGGGTCGATGGCCTCGAGTGTCAGCTGCTCGCCGACGGGCATGGCACCGCCCACGACCATGCGGTCGTACATGGAGTAGACCATCTGCACCTCGTTGGCCACGAAGAGGAGCTCTATCAGGAAGTCGCGACGCAGGCGCTGTGTGTCGTAGTGGCGCGCATCTTCGGGATGTGCGGCATAGCGCAGTTCGTAGTTAGTTTTCATTCTAATAATAACAGTTATCGGTAGTTTTCTTCTTCAATCGGCAAAATTACGAAAACTTTTTCAATTACCATCATTTTTCCCCATATTTATTTTTACCAAGGGTTCAGAAGCGCGTAAAAAAACCACCCCCAACCCCACCACAAGGGTGGGGCTGGGGGCGGGTTGCTGGCGGGGAGAGGCGGATTAGCGGCCGCTAATCATCTTCCTTCCAGAACTGATGTAAAGTCCCTTATGTAGATGTTCAGCACCGACGGGGCGGCCTTGCAGGTCGTAGACCATTGGACGGAGAACGTTGAACGGTGAAGGTTGAACGTTGAACGTTGAAGGTTGAACGTCGTGGATGGCGTTGGTGGGCTTCATGCCTAAGCGCAGCAGGCGCACGCCGTGGCTGGGCACGACGGTGGTGATGGTGCCCGTGGCGGTGCCTAAGCTCTGCTGCTGCCACACGTCGTAGACGGGCACGGCCTCGTCGGCGGCGTAGCCCAACTGGGAGAGGTCGAAGACGTAAGGCTCGTTTTTCAACACATACACCAGGAACTCCATCGTGGTGCCCGTGGCCGAGGTGTTGTCGGTGTCGCAACTGGAGTCGTAGCCGCAGAGAGCTTGGAAGGTGGTGAAGCTGTGGCCTTGTGGCAGGTCGTAGACCAACGTGCACTTTGCGTTCATTCCCAAGCCCGTGGCATATTGTTGGCCGTCGATGCGCAGGGGGCCGCCCTCCACGTTGCTGTTCACATGGAGCGTGCCCCAGTCGGCGGTGTAGCTGGTGTGAGCGAGTGTGGTGAGCGAGGTCTCGTTGCCTTGGGCATCAATCAGCACGGGGTTCACCAGGTTGGCGCGGTCGTAGGCGAAGCCGTCGCCAGCATCGCTCACCACAATCTTCAGCTGCTCTGCACCTGTGATGTCGGCTTGCAGCATGGCGGAGTGCTGGCTGGTGCGACTGATGAGTCCTGTGTGTGCGGCGGAGTCGTCTTGCTCGTCGGTGAGCGGATTTTGGCTGAACACCATGAAGCGCAACGTGGTGGTGGAGCCTGACTGGCCGATGCCCGAGTCGTCGGCGGCGGCCATGGCGCGGAAGCGCACTACGTCCATCGTGTCAGGGATTTGGAAGAAGATGGCGGCGTTGGCATCGGTAGAGAATCCCCGGTCGTAGGCCACGCCCATCACTTTCATCTTGCCTCCGTTGTCCACGTTCTTGTTTTCGTAGACGCGGTTGAAGTAGCTCTTGGTGTATTGGCGAGTCTTGAACTTGCCCGTCAGGGGCACCTCGGTGCCGTCGGCGAGGACGAGCGTGGGGTTGATCCAGTCGCCGTGGTCGTAGTTGAAGTTGTCGCCGGCGTCGTCTACCACCAGCACGAGTGTCTTCTCGCCCTGTGGCCATTCGATGTCCACGTCGACGGCGTGCCCATCGGTGGTGTAGGTCACCACTTCCGAGCGGTAGAGCGCCTTCTGCCCCATCACCCAGCGGGTGTTGTCGCGCTGGAAGAGGGCCAGGAAGCGGGTGTCGCCGATGTGGGATGTCCATGCCACGCGCCCCACGTCCTCGTCGTTCATCACCTGATGTGCCTGCTGACCGTATTTGTGCATCAGATGGTATTCCTCGTTGGTGAGCAGCGAGAGTGTGAAGTCGTCGTTCTCGGTCATCTCGCCGCCGAAGAAGAGTGGCGAATGGCAGATGCCCCAGAGGGTCATCATCGTGAGTTGCTCATCGCGCGACAGACGTGTGATGCGGCCGTTGTCGGCAGCGGTGTAGCCTGGGTCGGCAATGGTTTTGGCGATGTGTCCCAGCGGCAGCATGTCGCAGTCGGCATAGTTGCCGGGCTGCGCATATTGGCTCCACTCATGGGCTTCGCGGAACACGGCGTCCACGTCGCTCCACTTGTCCCACAGGTCGTCCATCATGCGCCACATGTTGGCATTCTCCAGGCAGATGGGGGCATACTGCAGTTGCGTCTTGCCTGGCGAGAGCGAGAGCACCATGGGGCGCCCCGTCTGGTCGATGGCATGGCGTATCATGCGTATCTCGTCGGTGTAGAAGGGCCGGCTCAGGTCGTCGACCTTGATGAAGTCAACGCCCCATTGTGCATAGAGGTCCATGATGCTGTTGTAGTAGAGCTGGCCGGCCTCGTTGTTGCGCACCAGCAGGTTGTCCTTCAGCCATGTGCAGGGCGAGGTGGTGCCGTTGTAGACTTGGCTCCATGGTGTATGCTCGCTGCCTTTCAGCACGAAGGAGCTGCCCACCACGCTCTTCGGCACGCCGCGCATGATGTGTATGCCCAGCTTCAGGCCCATCTGGTGTAGCTTGTCGGCCAGTGGGCGGAAGCCTACATTCTGTCCGTCGACCATGCACGATGGGAATCGCGAAGGCGACGGCAGATAGCGTCCATAGCTGTCGAGCACATAGTCCTGCGTGCCCCGCTGGTTGTAGTTGCCTCCGCCTAACGAGGGGTGGTTGCAATACCAGCGGATGTCGATGACCACATACTCCCAGCCATGCTTCACCAGGTCGTGGTCTACCAGATACTGTGCGTTCTGCAGCACTTCTTTCTCGGTGACGCTGCTGTAGTAGCAGTCCCACGAGTTCCATCCCATGGGTGGGGTGAGTGCCCAGGTGCGGAAGAGAGCCATGTCGGCATCCTCTTGCGCCTTGGCAGGTTGGGCGGAAACCAGCAGCGCCATGAGCGTTGCCAGCAGCATTGTTTTTCGTTTCATCATCTTACTTTTTTTAACCACAAAAGACACAGAGGGCACCCTTCTCTGTGTGTGCCTTCTGTGTCCTTTGTGTTGGTTCTTTTTTTTATTCTGTTACGGTGACGAGGTAGTAGTTTTTCTTTCCTCGCTGCACCAGCAGGTACTTGCCGTCGATGAGGTCGTCGGCGGTGATGGTCCTGTCGCTGGCCAGTTTCTCCTTGTTCAGGCTGAGGGCTCCGCTCTTGAGGAACTCGCGAATCTCGCGCTTGCTGCTGAAGACGTTGGCCGTGGTGGTGAACAGCTCGCTGGCCACCTGCCCCAGCTGGTCTTTGGCGATGTTGTATTGTGGCACGCCGTCGAAGACGTCGAGGAAGGTCTGCTCGTCGAGTTTCTGCAGCGCCTCCTTGGTGCTCTTGCCGAAGAGGATGTTAGATGCTTCGATGGCCATGTCGAGAGCTTCCTGCGAGTGCACCATGATGGTGGTCTCCTCTGCCAGTCGCTTCTGCAGCACGCGGCGGCCGGGGTCTTGCTTGTGCTCCTCCACGAGTGCGTCGATGACCTCCTTCTCTAACGAGGTGAAAATCTTGATGTAGCGCTCGGCGTCGTCGTCGCTCACGTTCAGCCAGAATTGGTAGAAGCGGTAGGGTGTGGTGCGCTTGGGGTCGAGCCAGATGTTGCCGCTCTCGGTCTTGCCAAACTTCTTGCCGTCGCTCTTGGTGATGAGGGGGCAGGTGAGTGCGAAGGTCTCCACCTCGTTGCCCAGCGTGCGGCGGATGAGCTCGGTGCCGGTGGTCATGTTGCCCCACTGGTCGTTGCCGCCCAGCTGCAGCTTCACGCCATAGTGCTGGTAGAGGTATAGGAAGTCGTAGCCCTGCAGCAGCTGGTAGGTGAACTCGGTGAAGGATAGTCCGTCGCGTGCGGTGCCGTTCAGTCGCTGTTGCACGCTCTCCTTGGCCATCATGTAGTTCACGGTGATGTGCTTGCCCACCTCGCGTGCGAAGTCGAGGAAGGTGAAGTCCTTCATCCAGTCGTAGTTGTTCACCATCAGGGCATGGTTGTCTTGGTCGTTTGGTTGTTTGGTTGTTTGGTCGTTTGGGGCCTCGAAGTCGAGGAACTTGGCCACCTGGGCCTTGATGCACTCCTGGTTGTGGCGCAGGGTCTCGTCGTTGAGCAGGTTGCGCTCCTGGCTCTTGCCGCTGGGGTCGCCAATCATGCCGGTGGCGCCTCCTACGAGGATGACGGGGCGGTGGCCGCAGCGCTGCAGGTGGCGCAGCATCATGATGCCACACAGGTGGCCTATGTGCAGCGAGTCGGCGGTGGGGTCGGTGCCAAGATAGGCTGTCACCATTTCTTTCTGGAGCAGTTCTTCAGTCCCGGGCATCATCTGTGCCAGCATTCCGCGCCAGCGCAGTTCTTCTACAAAGTTCTTTCTCATTGTTTTTATTATAATAGGTAATCAAAATTAGTTTATACGAACGGTTGTTTTTAGTAAAACAGGAAAAAACAAGAAAAACAGAAAAAAAGGTTTTTTATCTGTATTTTTTGTTTTTATCTGTATTTCAAAAAAACATAAAAGATGACATAAGATATGGGTGTCTTCATTTCCCCGCCACTATTCTCTTGATGTCGTTCAGCTTGTTCAGGGCATCCACGGGTGTCAGGTTGTTGATGTCGAGTCCCAGTATCTCGTCGCGCACCTGCATCAGCACGGGGTCGTCGAGCTGGAAGAAGCTCAGCTGCATGCCCTCGCGCGAGTCGGCGATTTCGCTCATGGGCTTTCCTGCCTTTCCCACGCCCACGCTCTCGTCTTCCAGTTGTTTTAGGATTACCTTGGCTCGCTTCACGATGGAGCGTGGCATGCCCGCAATCTCGGCCACGTGTATGCCAAAGCTGTGCTCCGAGCCTCCCCGCTCCAGTTTGCGCAGGAATATCACCTTCCCGTCGACCTCCTTCACCGACACGTTGTAGTTTTTGATGCGGTTGAAGTTCTTCTCCATCTCGTTCAGCTCGTGGTAGTGTGTGGCGAAGAGCGTTCTTGCCCTGGCCCTTGGCGTCTCGTGCAGATACTCCACGATGGCCCATGCGATGCTGATGCCGTCGTAGGTAGAGGTGCCGCGCCCCAGCTCGTCGAAGAGCACCAGCGAGCGCGGTGTGGCGTTGTTCAGGATGTTCGATGCCTCGGTCATCTCCACCATGAATGTCGACTCGCCCAGCGAGATGTTGTCGCTGGCTCCCACGCGGGTGAATATCTTGTCCACCAGTCCTATGTGGGCGGCCTCTGCGGGCACGAAGCATCCTATCTGCGCCATGAGCACGATGAGTGCCGTCTGCCTGAGCAGGGCGCTCTTGCCCGCCATGTTGGGTCCGGTGATGATGATGATTTGCTGGTGCTCCTGGTCGAGCATCACGTCGTTGGGCACATATTGTTCGCCAATGGGCAGCTCGGTCTCGATGACGGGGTGGCGGCCTTGGCGGATGTCGATGACGTCGCCATCGTCGACGACGGGCCGTATGTAGCGGTGCTCTTCGGCAACCTTGGCGAACGAGAGCAGACAGTCGAGGCGTGCCAGCAGCATGGCGTTGATTTGTATCTGCGGGATAAACTCCTGGATGGCCATCACCAGGTTGTTGAACAGCTGTCCTTCCAGTGCCAGAATCTTGTCCTCGGCCCCCAGAATCTTCTCCTCATATTCTTTCAGCTCCTGCGTGATGTATCGCTCGGCCTGTGCCAGCGTCTGCTTGCGCACCCATTCGGCGGGCACGCGGTCCTTGTAGGTGTTGCGCACCTCGAGGTAGTAGCCGAACACGTTGTTGTAGCCAATCTTCAGGCTTTGTATGCCCGTCAGCTCTGCCTCGCGGTTCTGTATCTGCAGCAGGTAGTCCTTGCCGCTGTAGGCGATGTGTCGCAGCTCGTCGAGCTCGCTGCTCACGCCGTTTTGTATCACGCCGCCCTTCTGCACCGTCAGCGGTGGCTCGGCGGTGATTTCCTTTCTGATGCGCTCGCGTATGCTCTCGCACAGGTTCAGCCGCTCGCCCATGCTGCGCAGCACGTCGTTGTCGGTGTGCTGGCAAGCGTCTTTCAGGGGCGCCACGCACTCCAGTGCTATGCGCAGCTGCATCACCTCGCGTGGCGAGATGCGCCCCACGCTGGCCTTGGCTATGATGCGCTCCAGGTCGCCCACGCGCTGCAGCCGCTCGTCGGCCAGGAGCCGGAAGTCGGGATGGCGGAAGAAATAGTCCACCACGTCGAGGCGCTCCTCGATGGGCTTCACGCCTTTCAGCGGGAACACCATCCATCGGCGCAGCAGGCGGCTGCCCATGGGCGACACGGTGTGGTCGACGACGCCGAGCAGCGAGCGCCCATCGTCGTGCATGGGCTGTTGCAGCTCCAAGGAGCGGATGGTGAACTTGTCGAGCCTGACGTATTTCTCCTCCTCTATGCGGCTTATCTGCGTGATGTGCTGCAGGTGGGTGTGCTGTGTCTGCTCCAGGTATTGCAGGATGGCGCCGGCGGCGGTGGTGCCGTTCTTCAGGTGGTCTACGCCGAAGCCCTTCAGGTTCTTCACGGCGAAGTGGCGCAGCAGCTTCTGCTGTGCCGTGGTCTCGCTGTAGGCCCAGTCGTCGAGCTCGAAGGTGAAGTAGCGGTTGCCAAAATAGCGCTCAAAGTCCTGGCGCCGCCCCCGCTCGAAGAGCACCTCCTTGGGTTGGAAGTTGGCCAGCAGCTTGTCCACATAGTCGTAGGTGCCCTCGCCGGTGAGGAACTCGCCGGTGGAGATGTCGAGGAAGCTCACGCCGCATGCCGACTTGCCGAAGTGCACGCTGGCCAGGAAGTTGTTCTCCTTGTACGACAGCACGTTGTCCGACAATGCCACGCCGGGCGTCACCAGCTCGGTGATGCCGCGTTTCACCAGTTTCTTCGTCAGCTTCGGGTCTTCCAGCTGGTCGCAGATGGCCACGCGCTTGCCCGCCCTGATGAGCTTGGGCAGATAGGTGTCGAGGGCGTGGTGTGGGAATCCGGCCATCTCGTCGCCCTTGTTGTAGCCGTTGTTGCGCTTCGTCAGGGTGATGCCGAGGATGCGCGAAGCCTCCACGGCGTCATCGCAATAGGTCTCGTAGAAGTCGCCGCAGCGGAACAGCAGTAGAGCGTCGGGGTGCTTGGCCTTCAGGTCGAAGAACTGCTTCATCATCGGCGTCAGCTCGCCGTCTTTCTTTGCCACCTTTTCACTGTTTTCGTTATCAGCTTGCAAAATTACAACATTTTTCTCGTTCACCGAAATTTTGGCCACTCTTTTTCGTTTTTGCCTAATGATGATGTCGGGGAATACCCCGCCCACCCAACCGCTGCGCATAGGGGTTTGCAAGGGTCCTCGTTCCATCGCGATTTGCTCCCTGTCGAAGGCGACAGAAAAACCCCAAGGCCAGGGACAAAATATGGGGCGCTCCCCAAAAAAAGAACAATTTTTTTCTTTTTTTATGAAAAATAGCGTACCTTTGCCGTCAAAACGTAAACAGTTGAGTATAATGATTCTCCGTAGGATATGTATGCTTTGCTTGGCCCTCGTTCTGTCGGCCTTGGCATCTCAGGCTGTTGCCCAGAGCCGCTTCAGGCTGAACCACCTTGTGGACAGTTTGCTGTCGAGAAAATACTGGAGTGCCGACATCGACACCGCCTACATCACCCGTCCACAGACCCGTTGGACGGTGCTGGGGCGGTTCAATCTGGCGGGAGCAAGGGTGAGTGCGAAGGGGATAGGCGAGGGGATGCATTTCGAGTCGGAGATGACAGCCAACAACAAGTCTACCGTCAGCTTTGGCGTGAGCTACTTGGGCCTGGCACTCAACATGGCGCTCAATCCCGCCAAGATGCTGGGCAAGTATCACGACTACGAGCTCACCTTCCGCTCGTATGGCAAGCGTATAGGCTTCGACGTGGCCTACCAGGATGCCAGCAACTTCAAGGGATGGCAGGTGCTGGATGGTGTGCGCACCGACTTCTCCACCTCTGGCGAGCGGTTCAAGCTGCGCACACTCAACGCCAGCGCCTACTATGTGTTCAATCCGCGCCATTTCTCCTATTCTGCCGCCTTCGCCCACAGCTACCTGCAGCGCCGCTCGGCAGGCAGTTTCCTGCTGGCCGCCTCGGGCCAAGGGCAGCACGGCGAGCTGAAGGGCGATGTGCCCGTGAGGTTCAAGATGACCAATATCGGCATCGGAGGCGGCTATGGCTACAACTACGTGCCGGGCAGCGGCTGGCTGCTCCACATCTCGGCGCTGCCCACCTTCATCTTCTACACCAACACCTCGTTCACCATGGGCGGCACACGCATACCGCTCGACTATCATTTCCCCGAAGTCATCATCACTGGCCGCGGAGCCATCAGCAAGCAGATAGGCACCAATAAGTTTGCGGGACTGACGATGGTCTACTATTTCACCAACATTGGCGACGAGGAGAAACTGGCCATTCATAACGAGAAATGGCTGGCACGCCTCTTCTTCGGATTCCGGCTGTAAGTGAAAAGGGTTTGTTGTACCGACAGGAACAATTTCCCATTGGCCGATATTCAAAATTATCCAAAAAATGTCCCATTGCTGCATCTTTTGTGAGTTTGGATAGAATAAGAACATATTTTGTCGGAATTAGAACAGTAGATATTGGATAGATTTGCCGACTTTTGCATTTCATAAGAGAATACGGAACACTGTGGAGATAAAATACGTAAACCCCAGGCGAGGCGAGGGCACCCTTCGCATAGGCGACAGCGACGACCTCGTGGTGACTGAGAACATCGTGGCCATGCCCGATGGAAAAGTGTGCATGCCGCACCATAGCACCGTATTCATCTGCACCGAGGGCAGGGCACAGTTCGAATACGACGGAGTCAGGATGCAGGTGCAGCAGAACGACTTGTTTCTCTGCATGCGTGGCAGCATTGTCTGCAACTTCATGGCGTCGTCGAATTTCAATTGCCGACAAATCTGGTTCAATCAGGGCGAACTGTGGAATGTCAACATCTATAGCGACACCAGTCTGGCCGACTTGGCCCATCTGAAACAAAATCCCATGGTGCATCTCAGCGACGACGACGTGGCCCTGCTCGACAACTACTTCCAGCTGCTGTGCCATCGCATGCGGTGTGGCGCAGCGGCCGACATCGTGCGCTCGCTCGTCAGCACCATGTTTCTCGAGATGCTCGTCATCATGCGGCGCGATGCCCGCCAGTCGTTGGCGCATGCCTCGGCAGGGGAGCCGCTGCCCGGCTTCCACCGCCGCAGGCTGGTAGACCAGTTCATGCAGCTGGTGGAGCAGAGCGATGGGCGCTTGCGCAGGGTGGATGAACTCGCCAGCCAGCTCAACATCACGCCCAAATATCTATCCACCATTTTGAAGGAGACAATGAACCGGCGGCCAAGCGCCATCATACAGCTCTTCACCATGAAGGCCATTGAGCGGAGGCTGCGCTTCACCGACATGACGATGCAAGAGATTGCCATCGACCTGAACTTCCCCAACGCCTCGTTCTTCGGCAAATATTTCAAGGAGCGGGCAGGGATGACGCCGCTGGAGTATCGGCTGAAATATCACAAAGGGAGATGAAGCAGATAAAACTATGCGCAAAACTTGGGAACGCCCTGTGGAAAGAGAAAACGGCATGAACCTGGAGCAGCGCATCCTGCTCAGCGGCATCCTCCTCGGCGGCTCGCTCAGCGACTACCTCACCATCCAGGAACGCGACTACAACATGGGTAGCGGCTTCTCGGCAAAGATTCAGACGGTGATGGACATCAAGAAGGTGGGCTACATGAACATCGACGCCAACTACTTCCACATCTTCACGTGGAAGGGCTACGACCGCTCAAAATGGGTGGGCAAGGAGGGCTTCGACCTCGACTACACCAACGCGCAGGGCGACCCCGGCAACACGCGCATGATGGCGTTCAACGCCAACTTCGGCCTCTACCTCAGCCGTCACCTCAGCCTCGACATGCGTGGCAGCTATTTTTGGCGGCATGCCCACTATCGTGACTTCAAAGATGTCGACGCCAAGACCTTTGAGCTCCGTGCCGGGTTGACCTATAAGCTGTAGCTGTTGGGCTTTTCCGGATTTTCCGGAATCTCCGGTTTTTCCGGAATCTCCGGGAAATCCGGGAAAAAAGATGAGCAGCCCGTCCTCAGGTGAAGGGAATCTCCAGTTGCGTGGCGCCGAGCTGGTTGAAGGTGAGACGGTGATGGGGCGACAGACCATGCTGGCGGATGGCGTCGCGGTGCTGACGGGTGGGGTAGCCTTTGTTCTGCTCCCAGCCGTAGCAGGGGAACTCCTTGGCGAGGGCTATCATGTGGTCGTCGCGGTAGGTCTTGGCCAGAATGCTGGCGGCGGCGATGGCCATCATCTTGCCGTCGCCCTTCACAATGGTGGTGAAGGGCAGGGCGCGCCAAGGCTTGAAGCGGTTGCCGTCGACGATGACGGCCTGTGGCTCGGTGGCCAGCGCATCGAGAGCTCGGTGCATGGCCAGGATGCTGGCGTTAAGGATGTTGATGCGGTCGATCTCCTGCGGTGAGGCGGTGGCCACGGCCCAGCTCACGGCATCGCGCTCAATGTCGGTGCGCAGCCGCCGGCGTTGGTGGTCGGTGAGCTGCTTCGAGTCGTTGAGCAGTGGATGGCAGTAGTCGTTGGGCAGGATGACGGCGGCAGCAAAAACGGGACCGGCCAGGCAGCCGCGCCCAGCCTCGTCGGTTCCAGCCTCGATGAGGCCCGCGTAATAATGGCTTTGCAACATCTTCTTCTTTTCTTTGCACCCTCAGTTAGGGGGCTTCTCTTATCTCAGCATGGGTATGACGCGGTGCAAAGCATTGGCCAGTGCGACCACTTCGTCGATGGTGTTATAGAGAGCGAAGCTGGCGCGCACGGTGCTGGTGAGCCCTAAGCGCTCCACTAATGGCTGCGCACAGTGATGGCCGGTGCGCACGGCGATGCCCAGCTGGTCGAGCAGCGTGCCGATGTCGAGCGGGTGCGTGCCTTCCACCACGAAGCTGAGGACACCAGAGACCGAAGCCCCAGAAGCTCCCCCTTCGCCTTTCAGGATGCGCAGCCCCTCAATCTTTCTCAGTTGCTCGGCGCATCGGCTTAATAGCAGCTGCTCGTGGGCATGGATGTTGTCGAGGCCCAGGGCGGTGATGTAGTCGATGGCGGTGGCCAGGCCGTGGGTGGCCACATAGTCGGGTGTGCCCGCCTCGAACTTGAAGGGCAGCTCGTTGTAGGTGGTCTTCTCCCAACTCACGTTGCTAATCATCTCACCGCCACCCTGATAGGGGGGCAGACGGTCGAGCCACTCCTCGCGGCCGTAGAGCACTCCCACGCCCGTGGGACCATACATCTTGTGGCCGCTGAGCGCCAGGAAGTCGCACCCCATCTGCTGTACGTCGATGGCCATGTGGGGAGCGCTTTGGGCGGCATCCACCAGCACGGGGATGCCCCTTGCATGGGCGCGGGCCACCACCTCGGCCACAGGGTTGACGGTGCCCAGCACGTTGCTCACATGCGTCAGGCTCACTATCCGTGTGCGCTCCGTCAGGTATTCGTCGAGCAGGTCGATGCGCAGGTCGCCCTCGTCGGTGATGGGCAGGTGGCGCACCACGATGCCGCGCTGTAGTGCTTGCATCTGCCACGGCACGATGTTCGAGTGGTGCTCCATGTCGGTGACCAGCACCTCGTCGCCCGCTTTCATCTGCGATGCGCAGAAGGTGGCCGCCACCAGGTTGATGGCCTCGGTGGTGCCCCGTGTGAAGATAATCTCCTCGGTCTTTCGCGCGTTCAGAAACTGTCGCACCCGCTCGCGGGCTGCCTCGTGCAGCTCGGTGGCTTGTTGCGAGAGGTAGTGCACGCCACGGTGCACGTTGGCATTGACGTTGAGATACTCGCTGCGCATGGCATCGAGCACGGCCAACGGCTTTTGTGTGGTGGCCGCATTATCAAGGTACACGAGCTTGCGCCCGTGTACCTCGCGTTGTAGAATGGGGAAATCTTCCCGGATGATGTCTACGTTATACATTATTCATGTTTCGCCAGCTCCACATGCAAATTATTTAACCAGCACCTTGCGCACGTTGCCGTTGCCGTCGACCACGATGTTGAGCCCGCGCTGCATCTCGGTGCGGCGTGTTCCGCCGATGGTGTAGATGCCCTCGGCCACCTTTGTGGCCTTCAGCAGGCTGATGCCGCTGGCGTAGTCGGCCAGGAGCTGCTTCGACTGCTCGCCCTCGTTGGCGATGTAGATGTCGTAGAAGCCCACCTTCGAGTTGTTGCCGCAGAGGTAGGCACGCACATACACCTCGTCGGTGCCGTCGTAGCTGCGCACCACGTTGGTGGTCAGACGCTGGCGGCTGCTGATGACGATGGTGTCGCCGAGGGTCTCCCACTGGCTGTCCCACTGGTTGCCGTCTACCGAGCACTGCAGCACGACGGTGTGCGTGGCCTCGTTCTCAGGCTTGACGATAGAGCCGATATTGGCCACCATGTCGAAGGGACCCTTGAACTTCTGCGTGCTCACGATGTAGGCGTTGTAGGGGAACGACTGTCCGTCGCCAGGCGTGGTGTTCTTGTCGGCCAGGTTGAGGATGGCCTTCGTGGCGGGGAAGTAGGGGTTCTCATCGTCGACGGTGGCGAAGTTGTAGCCGCTCTTGTCGCCATAGTTGGTGCCCGAAGTGAGGTTCTCCCAGGTGACGAGCTGTCCGCGCGAGCGCAGCATCCATCCCGTCTCGAAGTCCTTCTCCTCCTCAGCGTTCAGGGCGGTGTAGGTCTTCACCTCTTTCACCTCGCCCGTCTCTGGGTCTTCCACATCCTCCAGCGTGAACTCCTCTACGTTGAAGTAGGGATAGGCTGCCTTGTCTTTGCCCCACGAGAAGAAGTAGGCGGTGCTGGTGCTGCCACCGTTGTAGTCGGCTGAGTTGGCGTCCATGTGTGCCAGCACGTCGATGCGCACCTTGGGATTGCTGATGCGCACGTCGAGCGATGCCAGTTCGGAGTTCACAAATCCTTCGGCCACGGTGAAGGCGTAGATAGTGCGTCCCAGCTGACTCACGCTGATAGGCTCAGTGTAGATAGTCGACTTCTTCTGGTCGGTGCTTCCGCTGTAGTTGTAGTAGATGCTGCTTTCCTCATTGGGAGCCGTGAGCGTGACGATGGTCACGCCGTCCTGCTCATCGATGGCGATAGTGGGCATGGGAGCCTGGCGGCGCAGGTCGACGAGCTGCTCGGCGGGGTCGCTCAGCAGGTAGCCGTCGCCACGTGCCACAGCCTTCACGGTGACGCCCTCGGTGCTGATGCTGAAGGGCTCGGTGTAGCGCGTGCTGGCCTCGGTGGGCGTGGTGCCGTCGAGGGTGTAGAAGATTTCTGCGGCGGGCACGGTGCTGCTCAGGCTGACGGTGGTGACCATGTCCTTATAGCTCAGGCTGATGGTGGGTGCGGCGGCTTGTGTCACCTTGGCCTTGGTGTTGATGAGGGCGTTGGTGGCGTTCACCAGGATGGCGGGGCTGACAGCCTCGGCCAGCGTCTGCTGGGTGTAGGGGATGAAGATGTAGCCGTTGTGGCCCATGTTGTGCTGGTGGATGGCCACGGCGTCGGGACGCTCATAGGGCACGGCCACGATGGCGTCGTCGGCAAAGAGTCCGCTCAGCGTCAGGCATGGCAGGGTCACCATGTCGGTCATCGGGAGCACCCACACGCTTTCTTCGTCGGAGCTGTCGTCAGGGATGAGTTCCAGTCCTGTGAAGAGGCTGCTGCCAGCATTCTTCACCACTACAAACTGTGTCTCCGAGTCGCTCACCGTTCCGTAGCCCCAAGCCTCGTAGAGGGCGGGGTTGAGGTTGAGCGTGGGCACGAAGGGCTGTATGCTCTTCAGCGAGCTGATGGCCTCGGCATTGGCCACGGTGGAGCTGACCACGATGGCATCGTAGGCCGTGAGCTGCTCCATGGTCAGTGCGCCGCCGACGGCGATGGTTTCCAGGGTGTAGCGCTCGCTCTGGCTCAGGATGGGCACGGCCAGCTCGGCGGCCAGGTCGCCCTCGTAGAGGTAGCCCACGCGGGCCTTCTGCGTGTTGTCGCCCACCTCGATGCTGTAGATGTGGCATCCGTTGGTGTTGTAGACGTAGATGTCCACGGTGCCGTCGTCGTTAACGGTGGCACCCTCAGGCAGTGTCCAGCCCTCTTCCCAGGTGTGGGTCTCCTTTGCTGTCGGCCTGAACTCGTCGCCAATGCGCAGCTCGTCGTTGGTGCAGTCGTTCACGAAGAGTGCCACGCCGCGTGCGTCGGAGGGCTTGTGCGACTCCACTTCGAACGTGATTTTCTGGCCCACGCGCACCTTGGGGATGACGAAGCACCAGATGCGTGCCGATGCCGACTTGGCGTTGCCGCCGCCCAGCCACAAGTATTGTGGGCCGGCATAGTCGCCCAGCGAGGTGGAAGGATAGTCGACGGCGATGGCTAGTGAGCGACGGCTGACATAGGCCGAGTTGAACACCAGACCTTCGGTCTCGGCGATGGGGGCACCGTTGGCCAGCAGGGCACCGTCGGCGTTCACCAGGTTTTCGTTGTAGGCCCAGTAGCATTTGCCAATCTGCGGGTTGTCGCCGTTGGCTTTCTCGGTGTCGCTCCAGGCGCCGCCCGTCACTCCGTTCTGGGCCTCCACGGCCAGGTTGTTCACGGTGGTGGCGCTCCAGTTGGTAAACGTCCACTTGCGGTAGCCCTGTGCACCGGCGGTGAGGGCTATCGTCAGGATGATGGCTAAAGTAAAGAATTTCTTCATACGTGATAGGGTTGTTTGTTAGTAAAATAGTTGTTTCTCGCGTTTTGTCAATTTGCGTGCAAAATTACACAATTTATTCTGAACGCGCAAAGAAAACACAGTGTTTTTTAGTAATGCCCTTGTTGTTTGCGGATAGTCACAATCTGTCGCATGTAGCTGTTTGGTTATTACCAAATGGCGGTCTTATTTTATTTGCCTATCGTATACAAAAATTTGGCGTTGACTTTTTGAAAAACGGCAACGCCAAATTTTTGTCCCAGGCCCTGGGATTTTTATGGTAGTGCGGGCATGTCGAGCGTTCCGCCCTGCAGCAGGTCGGCATGGCCGACGATGGGCGTGTCGAGCGTATGTCCGTTCAGGCGATAATGGGCGTCGGGCGAGCGGCGGATGACGAGCGGCTTGCTGCCGGGCAGGTTGAGCGTGAGCTGCTGGAAGACCGTGCCGCCCAGCACATACTGTGGCGTGGCGGGACACACGGGATAGAAGCCCATCGAGGCGAAGAGCTGCCATGCCGACATCTGTCCGGCATCGTCGTTGCCACTCAGTCCGCCCGGCGTGTCGTTATACTCGGTGCGCAGGATGTGGCTGATGCGCTGGCGCGTCTTCTCAGGGTGTCCGGCCAGCGAGTAGAGCCAGGCCACCTGGTGACAAGGCTCGTTGCCGTGCCAGTAGCGGCCCTCGGTGAACATGGAGTCGAGGCGGGCGGTGAATGGTTCCTCGCCACCCATCAGCTGTATGAGGCCGGGGATGTCGTGGGGCACATACCAGGTGTAGTGGCAGGTGGCGCCCTCGGTGATGTAGGGCTTGCGGTTCACCAAATCCCTGTTGCCTTCCCAGCGCCCGTCGGCATGGCGCCCATCGGCCCAGCCCGTAGCGGGGTTGATGACGTTGCGCCAGTTGGCCGAACGGCGTATCAGCTCACGGTAGTCCTCGTCTATCGTCTGTAGCCTGTCGTCTTTGGTCGTAAGTCCTTTCTCTACAGTCATCAGTGCCTTGGCCATCTGTGCCACGCAGAAGTCGTCGTAGGCATACTCCAGCGTGCGACTGGTCTGCTCTTGCTGATGGAAGGCCTCTTTCACGCTGTCTTCCAAGGGGATGAAGCCGTAGCGCAGATAGCTGTCGAGGGCGCGGCGCCCCATGCCGTCCTGGTATTCCTCGTAGGTGGCGGGCTGCGTGAAGGCATTCTTCCGCATATATTGGTATGCCTTCTCGGCATCGAAGCCTCGGATGCCCTTCACATAGGCATCGGCCAGCACAGAGGTACAATGGTCGCCAATCATGGCGGCAGTGTAGCTGTTCCAACAGGGGAAGATGGGCAGCCAACCGCCCTCGCTGGCCATGCCCACCAGCGACTGCATCATCTGTGCGCTCTCCTTGGGCGCGATGAGGCAGAGCAGCGGGTGCAGCGCGCGGTAGGTGTCCCACATCGAGAAGTCGCCGTAGCGAACAGACCCCCCAACAGACCCATCCCCGGCTCCTCCCTGTGAGGGAGGGGAGTATATAGACTTGCTATCAGAATGATCAGGGAAAGAACTATATACTCCCCTCTCCTTGCGAGAGGGGTCGGGGGTGAGGCCGAATTTCGGATAATGGCCATCCACGTCGCTCATCTCGCGGGGCAGGAACGAGGCACGGTAGAGGGCACCATAGAACTGGTTGACGCGGGCGGTGTCGGGGTCATCGACGTCGATGGTGTGGAAGCGCTCGGTCCAACGGTCGATGCACTGCTGCTCCATCTGCTCGAAACCCACGTTGGCGGCCTCGGCCTGTAGATTGCGCTCCGCCCCTTCGCGACTGGTGAACGAGGTGGCCATGCGCAGCACGATGGGCTGTCCGCGCCGTCCGTCGAAGCTGAGGGCCACGCCTTGCTCTATGGGATGCGATGCCACCAGGCGCTCGGTCCATTGCACGACGACATGGCCACTGAAGCCTGCCGACTCTCCCCAGCCTTGGTAGATGCGGTGCACGGGGTTGAAGCCGTAGGCCTGTCGGCGCTGGGTGTCGACCACCACTCCTCCTTGCTCCTCATCGCTGTTGGCCCTCAGCTGCAGCTCCACGGGGCCGTCCTTCAAAGGCGTGATGCGCATGATGGCGGCATGGCTCAGGCCTGTCAGTTCCAGAAACAGGTGCTCGTGGGGGAGCGTCACGGCGTAGTAGTAGGGATGGGATATTTCGTCGGCATGGCTGAAGGGGGTGGCTGTTTTGGTGCCGGCAAAGCCGACACTTGCTGAGAAGACGCCGACGGTGAACGAGCCGTAGTCCTGGGTGCAGCCGCCCACCAGCCAGTGGCTGGCGCGGATGCCTTGGAACAGGGTGTCCTGATAGTAGTAGGGGGCTATGCACTTGCGCTCGGTGTCTTGCGTCTGTGGTGTCCAGAAGGTCTGGCCGTTGGGCACGAGTACTGCGGGGAGGGTCTGGCCCTTCTCTTCGCTGCCCTTGCCGAAGAGGCCCGCCGTGCGGGTGTTGGCGGTGGCCGTGCCCACCATGGTGTTCAGTGCCGACAGCTGGCGCAGGTGCTCCAGCGCATGTATGCGCTGGCTTACAGTATCCTTCACATCGGCCCAGCGGTAGAGGGAGGGGCTGATGAGGGCTTCCATGTTCTTTAGGGGGCGGGGGCGCTCATTGAGCAGGAAGGCCACCAGGATATCGTCAGCCTTTGTCGTGTTTTTCAGGAAAACCATTTGCAGGTTGGCGGCCATGGGGATGATATCCTCCATGGCCGTGCCTGGCAGTTGCACGCCGAGCAGGGTGAGCAGGCGGAAGAGGGCGGTGTCGTGGCCGAAGCGCAGCGACGCGCCGTGGCCACCTTGCGCCATCATCGCGTCGGCCTCCTCAACGATGTTCTGCCACAGGGCGATGCTGCTGCGGGCAGCGATGCCCTCGTTCAGCGGGGTGTCGCCGTTGCAGATGGTCATGCGCTCGTTGTTGGCATCGTGCACGGCCAGCATCTCTTCGGGCGTGAAGATGTCCCAGAGGCTGATGCGCAGCGGGATGTCCTGCATGTCGCTGGCGATGGTGTGCAGTTCGCTGAGCAGCTTTGTGGCGTCGGCCACCTTCGCCGCATCTTTGAACAAGCTGCCGATGAAGCGCTCGGTGCCGATGGTGGTCTGGCGGCGGGTGCGGGCGGTGAGCGCCTTCAGCTCGGCCGACTCATGGTTGATATAGGCCATGTGGTCGGGGTTGGTCTCGGCCTTGATGCCCTTGACGGGCAGCTCGCCCACGAAGGCCAGCATCGAGGCCCTACAGCGGGGCGAGGTGCTCGAACGTGCCTGTATTCTTGTGTCGCCGTCGAGGAACACCTCGGGGTAGTTGGCCACCATCCTACGGGCGATGCCCCGATGCTGGGCGGCTCCTAATGGCGTGAGCTGTCCGGCGTTTCCTTGGGCGTTCTTGCAAATCTTCTTCAGCCGCCGCTTCACGCTCTTGCCCAAGGGCGTCAGGTTCTTGTCGTCGCTGAACTGCGCCATCACCCAGTCGTAGCGCTCCTGCGAGGGCAGCCAGCGTGAACCGTGCCGCCCGTAGTGGGAGATATAGAACGGTTCGTAGCCTTCGGGGATGGCGATGCGCGAGGCCTCCTTCACCGGATAGGCGTAGTAGACACCGCCCGTGCGCTCAGGAGTGGTCTGCGCCTCTGCGGGGCTAAATGATAAATGAAAAATGATAAATGATAAAACCGTCAGCAATCGTTTCATTTGAGTTAGGAGTTAGGAGTTAGGAGTTAGAAGTTAGGAGTTGGGAGTTAGGAGTTAGGAGTTGGGAGTTGAGAGTTGGGAGTTGGGAGTTGGGAGTTGGGGGAACAGCTATCTCCTAATTCCTAACTCCTAACTCCTAACTCACAGCGGGTCCACATCGAAGTAGAGCTGCAACGAGGAGTAGCGCTTGTCGAGCATCAGCTGCTGTTGGGCCATACGCAGATACTGGCGCACGCGGGGCATGTCGATGCCCAGCTCCAGCTTTAGCACCAGCTTGCGGATGCTGAGCGTTTTCACGCGGGCCACGGCGGGTTTGTCGGGCCCCAGCACGCGGGTGCCGAACCACTGGCGCAGCCGGGCGCCCATCTCACGGCTCGCCGTCTCCACCACGTCATCCTTCGGATGCTTCAGGTAGACGTAGATGATGCGGTGATAGGGCGGATAGTGGAATACCTGTCGCTCGGCGATGAGCGAGCGATAGAAGGCTGGGTAGTCGTTGCGCACCACCTGACCGATGAGTGGCAGCTGGGGCTGGCGCGTCTGCAGCACCACCAGTCCGCGCTTGCCCTTGCGTCCGGCGCGTCCGCTCACCTGCGCCATCATCATGAAGGCGTGCTCATAGGCGCGGAAGTCGGGATAGCTGAGCATGGAGTCGGCATTGAGGATGCCCACTACGCTGACGCGGTCGAAGTCGAGTCCCTTCGAAATCATCTGCGTGCCGATGAGCAGGTTGGTGCGCCCGGCGGCGAAGTCGCTGATGATGCGTTCGTAGGCCTGACGCGTGCGGGTGGTGTCGAGGTCCATGCGGGCGATGCGCGCCATGGGCAGCAGCTCGCGCACCTGGTCCTCAATCTTCTCGGTGCCGAAGCCGCGCCCGCGCAGCTCCTTGCTGCCGCATGCTGGACAGGCATCGGGCACGCGATAGGTGAAACCGCAGTAGTGGCACGTCAGCTGGTTCAGCTGGCGGTGCAGCGTCAGGCTCACGTCGCAGTGCTCGCAGCGTGGCACCCAACCACACTGGCGGCACTCCACCATGGGCGCCCAGCCGCGTCGGTTCTGAAACAGGATGGCCTGCTCGCCCCGCTCCAGTGCCTCGCGCACACGAGCCATCAGCAAGGGCGAGAACGGGCCGGTCATCATCTTGCGCCGCTGCAAGTCCTTGATGTCCACCACCTCTATGTGGGGCAGCTCCAGCCCCTGGTAGCGCTCCGAAAGCTCCACGAGGCCGTACTTGGCAGACCCAACAGACCCACCCCCGGCCCCTCCCTGTGAGGGAGGGGAGTATATAGACTTGCCGTTAGGGAAAGAGGCAGCAAAACTATCTGCTCCCCTCCCTGCAGGGAGGGGCAGGGGGTGGGTCTGTTGGTTCTGTTGCGTATTATAATATGTCTCGAGACAGGGGGTGGCGGTGCCGAGGACGACCTTTGCGTCATTCATTTGCGAGAGCATGATGGCGACGCTGCGGGCGTGATAGCGGGGTGCAGGGTCCTGCTGCTTGTAGCTCGTCTCGTGCTCCTCGTCGACGATGACGAGGCCGAGGCGCTGGAAGGGCAGGAAGACGGCCGAGCGGGCACCGAGGATGACGTCGTAGGGCTGCGCCGAGAATTGCTTCTGCCATATCTCCACGCGCTCGGCGTCGCTGTATTTGGAGTGGTAGATGCCCAAGCGGTGGCCGAAGACACGGCGCAGACGATCCATGATCTGCACCGTCAGGGCAATCTCGGGCAACAGGAAGAGCACCTGCCGCCCACGGTCTATCTCGCGCTGGACGAGGTGGATGTATATCTCGGTCTTGCCGCTGCCCGTGACGCCGTGGAGCAGGGTGACACGCTTCTGGGCCATCACCATCAGCAGCTCGTCGTAGGCCCGTTGCTGCGGGGGCGTCAGGGGCTTGATGTTCTCTGGATGTGGCTGTCCGCCGCTGTTCAGTCGGCTCACCTCCACCTCGTAGGTCTCCAGGAAGCCCCGCTTCACCAGCTGGTTCAGCGTGGGCAGGGTGGCGCCGCTGCTGTTCATCAGCTCCTCGCGAGTAATCTCGCTGATGGTGGCTTCTGGGGTGCCAATCATGTCCCATCCCGACAGGGCCAGATAGTCGATGAATGCCCTCTGCTGCTTCTGTGCCCTCGCCAGCATGTTGAGCGCCGCGTGCAGGGTGGTCTCGTTTTGGTAGGGTTTGGTCAGGCGTATGTAGGTCTCGGTGCGTGGCTTGTAGCCCTCGTCGGCCTTCAGTCCTGCTGGCAAGGCGGCCTTCATCACGTCGCCGATGGGTGCCATGTAGTAGTCGGCTATCCACTCCCATTGCCGCAGCTGGCTCTCCATGAGCACTGGCTGGCGGTCTAAGAGCAATGTAATGGTCTTCACCTCGTAGCCCTGCGGCTTCACGTCGTGCACGCGGCTGACGATGCCCACATAGCTCTTCGAACGGCCAAAGGGCACCAGCACACGCATGCCCCGCCCCACACTGCCTTCGAGGGCTGCGGGGACGGCGTAGGTGAATAGGCCTTCAAGCGGGAGGGGCAAGATGATGTCGGCGTACATCGGGGGGAAGAGGATTGGAGAGGATTGAAGAGGATTGGAGAGGATGCGATAAAGCTGATGTCCTTTTCACTCCCTTTCACTCCCCTTCACTCCAAATTATTAATAATACAACGGCTGCCCGTCGGGGCCGATGCCGGCCACGCTGACCTGCATGCGAGTGCGCTTGCCGTTGTTGTAGAAGTTCACCTGCAGCTGCCCATTCTCGTCGGGCTGTGCCGTGGCGTTCCAGTAGAGCGTGCGGCGGTAGTCGTAGTAGTCGGGGGGCAGCTTGCGTTGGTTGTAGTTGGGGTGATAATACTGATACTGCTCGGCGATGCCTGGCAGGATGATGCGTCGGTCGCGATAGACGTAGCGCTTGCCGCCGTCAGGCATCAGCTTGAACTCCAGCGTGACGTCGGCCGAGTTGTTCTGCATCACCACGGGCTTCTCCTCGTTGCGCAGCTCAAAGTCGCTGAAGAAGCGAATCTCGTCTTGGCGGGCCAGCTTCAGGTTGTTTGCCAGTTGGTATTCGCTGTTGAAGGCCACATTGCCGCTCGACATGTCAGGGGAGAAGTTGCGGTAGAAGATGTAGGGCGTGTTCATGCCGTCGTTGTAGCGTGCCTGCACATTGAAGAAGCGGTCTTCGTTGTAGGTGCCGAGCAGCATGATGCTGACGTTGACGGGAAACGACTCCATGCTGAACTTGCCGTAGCTCAGTCCATAGTCGGTGCACAGGTTGTATAGCTCTTGCGTGTCGTAGGTGCCCACGGGCTTGGTGTAGTCGATGGCGTGTCGCCCACGTCGGCGTCGGCGCTTCACCGTCACCTCCTTCAGCGTGCGGTCCATCGACGAAAGGCGCTCCTCGTCGGCCAGGTCTTCAAAGGCGGGCAGGTCGTAGCTGTCGTCTTCGTCTTCGGGCACGTGGCACTGATAGTAAGAGTATTTCTTGGCGAAGATGGGGAAGAAGAGCGAGCGCTTCACGTAGAAGTCGGGGTCGGCCTCCTCGTTCATGCGGTCCTTGGTGTCGAGGTTATACTTCTGACGCTCGCTGATGTCGGTCTTATAGGCTCTGAGGAAGAGCACGGCATAGCCCGCGTATGCCGGCAGGTCGAAGTGGAAGTGGCCCCCGTTGTCGGTCTCCACGGTTTGTGTCACAACCTGCGTGCCCTTCTTGCGCTTAAACTTGTCGTCGACCTGCACCAGCTCGCACTCTACGGTGACCTCGTTCCTCAGTCCGCCCCGCTCCACGCCGAAGCTGAGGTTTTCCTTGCTCTGCACGCCCGGCTCCATGTCGAGTCTGATGTCTTCCATGCTCAGCACGACCTGCCCCGAATTCGAGTCCATGCTTTCCTTGCCGGTGTGAACTTGGTCGGTAGCTGTTGTCACGTGGATGGCTTCATGCGACTTAGTCAGATAGGCGGCACCGGCATCGAGGCTGGCCTCTTCGCCGGTAGTTGGCAACCCATCCTCGGCCAAGCCCAGGCGATTCTTCAATTCTTCTTCCAAGAGATTTTTCGATGAGTTTTCGCCATCAGAAAATTGGTAGGACTTCGAGCTGTCGTAGCCGAAGACGCCCACGTTCCAATACCTGACCTCCTCGGGGCTGTAGTCGTCGATGGCTGCCATGGGATAGACGCAGCCTTCTACGCTGATGCGCTGCTCTGGGCGGTAGCGCAGAGGCTTGTCGGCGGTCAGCTCGGCATAGTCGTAGCGTCGCCAGCCCTGCACCATCATCAGCAGGTCCAGGTGGCGGCGGTGTTGCTCGTCGTCGGCCTCAAAAAAATAGTCGGGGTGTGGTATGAATCCTTTTAGCTCGCTGCTCAGCAGCAGCTCGGTCATCATGTTGCCAGTGTCGTATGAGGGGTCGTCGGTGGCAGCATCGCGCACGCTCACCGAGAGCCAATCGGTGCCGGCGGGGGTCTGCAGTGTCAGCGTCACGGGGGCATAGGGGCCATAGTCGGCGCTGTCCAGTGTGGCCACGATGTGGCCCTGCTCGTAGTCGTGGTGGTTCACGAAGAACAGGCGGTCGGCCATGGGTGTGCCCTCGTTGTCGACGATGATGAGGTCGGCCACGCCAGTGGGCAACTTATTGATGTCGATGCTGATGGTGGCGTTGCCTTTGCTGTCGGGGCGGAAGCGCTGGAACTGCTTCAGCACGCCCCGGCTGAGCACGATGGCGGCGAAGTCGGCGGTGAGGCTCACGCCGTGCAGCTGCACGCTGGCTGTGGCTTTCGTGTCATCGTTCTTCATGGTGAGGGCGCACCCTATATCCTCTGTCTTCGGCAGCTTGAACGAGCATTCGCGCCCGTTATAGTTGAAGACGGCTTTCAGGTTGCCTTTCTCTGGCACGTCGATGGTGAAGCTGCCTCGCCCCTGGTGTTCGCTCTTGATGGTGGTGGTGCCCACGGTGCCCTTCACGTTCACCTGCTCACCCTCCTCGTTCAGTGCTTCGAAGGCCACATTGCAGCGGGTGCCGGCGATGAGGTGGCCGCCCTCGGGGTAGAAGCTCACGCTGAGACCCTGCTCCACCTCCTTGTCGAGGCGGGTTTTGGGTCGGCTGATGATATACTTCTGCGTGTAGTCGCCCTTCTTCTCAGGTCGCTCATAGACGGGCACCACACGACTGTAGACGGTGCCAAAGAGGCGGAAGAAGTCGTGGGCCATCTGGTCGTTGTAGAAGCAGTTGCGCACCGTTGACTGCGAGGGGTGCTCGGTGACGCAGAAGTTCATCATCCAGCGGGTGTAGGCGCGCAACTCGTAGTAGCCGCTGTAGAGCGAGTCGGTGAGGTTGAACGACCCTTGGCCGTGGCCGTCGGCGCTCACCACCACGGTCTGCCGCTCCACCAGCATGCCGTCGGGCGACACCAGCTCCACGTAGAGCAGACGGCTCATGTCGGTGTAGGTGTTGTCGTCGGCACGCACCACGTAAGCCTTATACCAGATGTCGTCGCCCTTGTAGTAGCAGTTGTTGTCTAAGTGCAGATACACTTTCTCCTGCACGGGAGCGTCGTCCAGCAGTTGCTCTATGCGGGTCAGCTGGTCTTGCGCTTGCGTGGGAGACGATGCCATGACCGTCGCGGCCAACAGCATCAAAATGGCCAAGAATTGTTTCATTCTGCAAAACTACTAAAAAACAACAACCCCACAAAGCAATTTCGGAAAATTAACCTTTTTGAGGCCACTTGAGTGGCAACTCAGTCGTGTAGGACAAGAGCTACAGACCCCACCCCCAGCCCCTCCCCTTGAAGGGAGGGGAGTGGCTACCGCCAACGGTATGCGCAGCAGCTCCCCTCCACAAGGGAGGGGCAGGGGTGAGGTTTGCAACTATGAGCAACTTTGATTCAAGAGAACGTCAAATAGGGCACCCTATGTTCAAAAGCGGAACAGAACTGCCAGGACGTGGATGCGTTTTCTTTGTGAAAGATATTGACAAAATGGCCATTTTACCCCTCCATAATTCAAAAATTCTGCGCGAGAAAACTTTTGGTCGAAAATTTTCGAATTTTGAGGGGTTTTGCCAAATGATTGTCATTCAACTGGTTGGGCTGGATTTGGCGAAAAATGGGCATCGCTGGCTTCAAAAAGTCAACGCCGAAAAAAAATTTGGCGTTGCCGTTTTATTTTTTGGCGTGCTTACAAAACGGCGAAAAGGCACCAAAAATGGGCAAAAAACGTGCACAAAACCATGGTGTGTGTGCAAAAATTTGGCTTTTCCTCCATTGTTTTCCATCTGTCGAGGGATGAACAATGCTCCCAAACGGGCCTTTTTTGCTCCAGATTGCCTCGAATCCGTGAACAAATTTTGTTTTGAAAAATATTGACATTCTTTCCGGTTGTTAGCCATCGGGTGTTCTATTTCGTAACAACTCCGTTCACCACGGGCGACCCCTTCAGGGTCGATGTACCTTCTGTCGTTCAATCCGCAGGTCGTACCGACCTACGGCTATTGAGCGGTGACGCTTTCAGCGTCTGGAATCTTCAAAAAACGCTGAAGATTACATCATCTCCCGCTTGAACCAAGTCTCAAAGAGCGGGTCGGCCATGTAAAGGCCTCCTTCCGTCTGCTCTATGATTTCCCTTTCTATGAGTGCAGCCTTCAGCTTCGCCAGATTTGAACGAGTGCCAAGATTGAAGCGGCTGGTGACCTCTCTCTTCCCGAAGTCATCGAATATACGAAGAATTGTCGAGGTGCGCAAATAAGAGGTACACCAAGTGGTGAACATTATTGTTTTTTAACCAATCACCTGATAAACAACGCGGTGATGGGGGCGACGGAATGTTCACCAAGTGGTGTAACACCAAGTGGTGAACAAATGGAAAACGGAGGCATGATGGCCGTTGTTCATCAAAAAGAAAGCGAATCGCTTGGTGCTTTGCCATTTTGTTCGTATCTTTGCCGCCGACAAATGGCATCTACACATTATTATATATATATGAGACAAAACCAACACTCCTACTACGCTCATTATTGCCAAAAACCGTGTGCAGCCCTTCATCTCCCATCGAGGGGTGGGGCTGGAGCTGTGTCCCTGCTGCGAACCATCACCACCGTTCTGCCGAAGACAGTCGTGGCGCTGCTGTTCTGGCTGTTGGCTATGCCCACCATGGCCCAGCAGCCCCGCTGCCACTTCGAGGCCGCCGACAGCATCACCATCGAGAGGTTGCTGGCAAGCGGAGAGACCGACGTGCTCTACTACGCCCGCCAATTCCTGGGCTTGCCCTATGTGGCCCATACGCTGGAGCTATACCCCGACGATGAGCGGCTGGTGCTGAACACCCGCGAGCTCGACTGCACCACCTACGTCGACGTGGTGGTGGCGCTCACGCTGTGTGCACGCAGGGGCGAGACATCGTTCTGGCAGTTTGTGCGTCAGTTGCACAGTCAGCGCTATTGGGATGGGGTGTGCAAGGACTACACCAGTCGCATCCATTACTTCAGCGACTGGATTCGCGACAACAGCCGCCTGGGCTTTGCCACCGAGGTGCAGCAGCCCAACCCGCCCTTCACCGCCGTGCAGAGGGTCAGCGTGGGCTATATGACCACCCACCCCGACGCCTATATCTCGCTGGTGCGCCACCCAGAGTTTCTTCCTACGATTGCGAAGCAAGAAGAAGACCTGACGGGGAAGACGTTCCGCTATATCCCCACGGCTAAGGTGAAGAACACCAAGCTGCTGCGACAGACGGTGCACGATGGCGACATCATCTGCACCGTCACATCAGCGACGGGGCTTGACATCGCCCACTTAGGCATTGCCGTGTGGCACGACGATGGTCTGCACATGATTCACGCCTGCTTCACTCACAAGGTGGTGGAGGAGGACCACATCTGTTTGAAGAA
>JAEEGG010006400.1_pt1 | contig 27625 bp, 18 predicted proteins | sample 9134161 | NCBI WGS metagenome assembly JAEEGG01 (sample SAMN16246543, study PRJNA631951) | gut metagenome | biome: gut microbiome; feature: rumen; material: CR-attached | host: Bos | place: Iran: Karaj | collected 2018-10 | reverse complement strand
CAAGAGCCATACCCAGACCGAACTCGCAGAAGTCCTCGAACAGTGAGTTGTTGAATACAGGACCCTGACCCTTCTCGTTCTTAGTGTAAGGTGTAGAAGGAATAGAAGCAGAGTAGATAGAAGAACAACCAGTAGCGTTGGCAATCATCTGACGATCACCGAACAGCTGAGAGATCAGCTTAACGTATGGAGTCTCACCGCAACCAGAGCAAGCGCCTGAGAATTCGAACAGAGGCTGAGCGAACTGAGAGTTCTTAACATTGCTCTTAATGTCGACGAGGTTCTGCTTGCTGGGAACCTTAACAAGCTTGTCCCAGTCGGCAGCCATCTTCTTCATATCGGCTGCATCGGGGTTGAACGGAACCATCGTGAGGGCCTTGCCAGTCTTCGGGTTGCCAGGGCAGATGTCGGCACAGTTACCGCAACCCAGACAGTCGAGTACTGAAGGCTCGATGATGAAGTGCATGCCCTTCATAGCGGCAGGAGCCTTCATCTCGAGAGTCTCCAGACCGTCGAAGCCAGCCAGCTCGTCGTCGGTAAGAACGAACGGACGGATAGCAGCGTGAGGACAGATATAAGCACACTGGTTACACTGGATACAGTTGTCCTTGTTCCAAGCGGGAACGAAGGCCTCAACACCACGCTTCTCGTAAGCAGCGGTACCAACCTCCCAAGAACCGTCGGCTGTGCCGAACTTCACGAAGTCAGAAACCTTCAGCAAGTCACCAGCCTGAGCGTTGATAGGACGAACGAGCTCCTTAACGAATGCGGGAGCATCATCCTGCTTAGCAGCGTCGTCAGCCAGGTTAGCCCACTCGGCCTTAACCTCGAACTTCTTGAACTCACCACCGCGATCGATAGCAGCGTAGTTCTTATCAACAACGTCTTGACCCTTAGCACCGTAAGACTTCAGGGCGGCAGCCTTCATCTTCTCAACAGCCAGCTCTACGGGGATCACCTCAGTGATACGGAAGAAGGCTGACTGCAGGATGGTGTTGGTGCGGTTGCCCAGACCAATCTCCTGTGCAATCTTGGTAGCGTTGATAGTATAAACAGTAATGTTGTTCTGAGCGAAGTAACGCTTTACCTTGTTAGGCATGAACTTCTCGAGCTCGGCATCGTCGAAGATGGTGTTGAGCAGGAAAGTACCGTTCTTCTGCAGACCACGGGTTACATCGTACATGTGGAGGTAAGCCTGAACGTGGCAAGCTACGAAGTTAGGCGTAGTTACCAGGTAGGTAGAGCGGATAGGAGTATCACCGAAACGCAAGTGTGAGCAGGTGAAACCTCCCGACTTCTTAGAGTCGTAAGAGAAGTAAGCCTGGCAGTACTTGTCAGTGTTGTCACCAATGATCTTCACTGAGTTCTTGTTAGCACCTACGGTACCATCGGCACCCAGACCGTAGAACTTAGCCTGGAACATACCAGCGCCACCGAGGGCGATCTCCTCAACCTCGGGCAGAGAGGTAAAGGTTACGTCGTCTACGATACCAATGGTGAAGTGGTTCTTAGGCTCGGGCATAGCGAGGTTGTTGAACACGCTGATGATCTGAGCGGGAGTTGTATCGTGAGAACCAAGACCGTAGCGGCCACCAACGATAACAGGACGATCCTTAACATCGAAGAAGGCATCCTTAACATCGAGGTACAGAGGCTCGCCGTTAGCACCGGGCTCCTTAGTACGATCGAGAACGGCAATCTTCTTCACGCTCTTGGGAACAGCGGCGAGCAGGTGCTTCACGCTGAACGGACGATAGAGGTGAACAGAGATCATACCAACCTTCTGACCCTGACCGTTCAGGTAGTCGATAGCCTCGCGGGCTGCATCGGTAGCAGAACCCATCAGGATGATCATGCGGTCAGCATCCTCGGCTCCATAGTAAGAGAAGAGGTGATACTCACGACCAGTGATCTTAGAGAGCTCGCCGAGATACTTCTCAACAACCTCGGGCACTGCATCGTAGTAAGGATTACAAGCCTCACGGTGTGTGAAGAATGTCTCAGGATTCTCAGCGGTACCACGAGTGATAGGACGCTCTGGGCTCATAGCACGATCGCGGAAACGCTTGATGTACTCTTCCTTAACGAGAGGACGAACATCCTCCTGATCGAGCAGCTCAATCTTGTGATACTCGTGAGAGGTGCGGAAACCGTCGAAGAAGTTAACGAACGGAACGCAGGTCTCGAGAGTTGCAAGGTGAGCAGCAGCGGTCATATCCATAACCTCCTGTACTGAACCTTCGCAGAGCATAGCGAAACCAGTCTGACGGCAAGCCATCACATCCTGGTGGTCACCGAAGATACACAGAGAGTGAGAAGCCAGCGTACGGGCAGAAACGTCGAATACGCAAGGAATCAGCTCACCGGCGATCTTGTACATGTTAGGAATCATCAGGAGCAGACCCTGAGAAGCAGTAAAGGTGGTGGTCAAAGCACCAGCCTGCAGAGAACCGTGAACGGCACCAGCAGCACCAGCCTCTGACTGCATTTCCTGAACACTGACGGTCTGACCCCACAGGTTCTTACGACCACGGGCGGCCCACTCGTCAACATGCTCCGCCATAGGCGAAGACGGAGTGATGGGGTAGATAGCAGCTACCTCCGAGAACATATAGCTCACGTGAGCCGCAGCCTCGTTACCATCACAAGTGATAAACTTCTTTTCTTTAGCCATCTTTTAAAATGATTAGAATGAATTACTAACTATATTTGTTTAATTATAACTTAATAGACACTTTCTTGTTTTAATATTCGGAACCCCACCTTATTTAATATAGGAATCCTAGCAGCCACAGCGGTATCTGATTGTCTTTACCGATCTCCGTATTATAACGGGCGTAAATCACATCGGGCGACATACGCATCTTGCCGGTCGACTTGGCATCGACGATACGGAACTTCAGCTTCTCGTCGACGATGAAACTGCAATCGCGAATGCCGGTGTTTACTTTATGGTCTTTCCACATAGAGTTGACGAAGAATGTTTCCATCGCCTCCTGCTTATCAACCTGAATGGGATAGATAGCGTACATGAGGTTGGAATTGTGGAGCATAATCTTGGCGGGTTTCTTGGGGAAATCCTGTCCGATGGGGTAGATGAGATTCAGCAGGCGGGCATCGGTGAGATACTTGATGTAGTTCATCACCGTAGCGCGACTGGTCTCGATATCCTGAGCCAGTTTGCTGACGTTGGGTGTCTTAGCAGGGCCTTCCTCAGCTATCTGGTAGAACAGCTTCTTAATCTTTGTGAGATACTTCAACTCAATCTGCTTGATAAGTAGAATATCCACCTCGGTCATCATGTTCATCGTCTTCAGCAGGTTCTCGCTATAGTTACGGTGCTCCTGGAAGAAGGGATAGAATCCATGATGGATATAATCCTGGAAATAACGATTGGGCGATACCTTCGGCAGAATCTGGCGGACTATCTGCTCGTGACGATTGATGATATCATCGAGCGAATAGGGTTGGAAGTTATTGCCCGTAAGCAGATTGATAAACTCGCGGAAACTGAATCCACGTAGATTATAGCTCTTAACGATACCATTAAGTTCGGGATTCTCGTCCTTCAATCGCATCACACTACTTCCGGTAAACACAACCTTCAGATTGGGATAGAGATCGTAGCACTTACGAAGCTCTGAACTCCAGTTGGGCTGCTTGAATACTTGGTCGATGAGCAGTACGCGTCCGCCGTGCTTATAGAACTCGTCGGCGAACTCGGCTATACCGTGACCCTGGAAGTAGAAGTTGTTCATGTTGATATACAAGCACTGCTTATCGAGTACATCAAAATGCTCTTTCGCATATTGTAGGAGGAAAGTGGTCTTTCCGATGCCACGCGTACCTTTGATGCCGATCATGCGATCGCTCCAGTCTATCTCATCCATAAGGGTGCGACGGACGGGTGCATTTGTATGCTCAATGAGGTATCTGTGCGTCCTGAAAAATGCTTCCATTCCTGATGATTTGTTCGATTTCCTTTTTAAAAGTGGTGCAAAGTTACAACATTTCTTTTAAATTGCAAAGTCTAAATAGCAAAATCTCAAAAAAATTATGTATTTTTGCACCCAAATTAAGGAAAATGACAACATTATACATATTTAATCCAGAACATGACCTCGCTTTGGCTGCAAACCTTGCCAATTTCACTTCGCCTCATGCGGGACGGAAACTAAGGGCCGACCTCGGTTTTTTATCTGCACTTTGGGCCGGCGAGGATGATTATGTTTTAGTGGAAAACGTGGAGCAGGCTGTGAAGGCTTATGGAAGATTGAGGGCAAAAACGGGTAGCGGCCCACGACGTTTTGTAGATAAGAGTCAGCTCGCGCATCTTAATATAAATAAGGTGGAACCTTGGGGGTGGGATCTCGCACTCCGGTCGTTTCTGCTTCGTTATGGGGTAAATGCTGTTCCTTCGGAAGATGAAATCGCCGTGATTCGCGATTTATCGCATCGTAAACATGCTGTTAATCTGCTTAGTGAGTTGCATCTTTCGGGCACAACGGGAGCATCCTCGTGTGTGGATAGTCTTTCAGAAGTTAGTCGGATGCTCGATGATTACGGTCATATTGTGGTAAAAGCTCCTTGGAGCAGTAGTGGACGAGGTGTTCGTTTCATTGAAGGGGAACTTAACGATTACCAATCCCGATGGATTCAGAACATCATCAGTAAGCAGGGGAGCGTAGTTGTGGAGCCATACTATCGTAAAGTGAAGGATTTCGGTATGGAGTTCGAGAGCGATGGAATGGGCAATGTAAGATATCTGGGCTTATCGCTCTTTCATACGAAGAACGGGGCTTATACGGGTAATCTGATTGCTACTGAAGAAGAGAAACAAGAATTGTTAAGTGCTTATATATCAGCTGATTTGCTTAAATCGGTTACAGAAATCATTTGTGATAAGTTGGGCACACTATATGCAGGCAAATTTCAAGGCCTTTTCGGTGTCGATATGATGGTAGTTTCTACCGATGAAAAGGACGGTTTCTTGCTTCATCCGTGTGTGGAGATCAATCTGCGCCGAACCATGGGGCATGTGGCACTTTCCATCCCGCCGTTCGCCGATGGATTCGCCCGAGTGATGCAGATCGTATTGACTGATAAATATCGGATAAGGGTTCGCAAACCTTAAGATAAACCCGCTTACAACAAAACAATTTGTTTTGTCTTCGTTAAGACTATCTCTTCAATGCGTTCTGATAGTTTCTTCGAGAACAAAACAAATTGTTTTGTTATTAGGGAGATTATTCGCAATACTGTAAGAGTCGTACTTCGGAGTTTAAACCGCTGGGAACAGACTCCCAAGCGTCATAGGTGGTACGCTTGTAGTTAATATCTACCACGTTGATTTCCTCCATTTTGCGCCATTTAATGCCTCTGCGATCGTAATCGGCTATGCGGTTTGCGGGCAGATTGGTCACTTCAATACGAATCTCATTATCGCCAACCTTCAGCGCATTCTTGCAATCGAGCACAAAGGGAACACACCAAGCACAACCGATAAAATGGCCGTTTATATAGACACGGGCTGATTCGCGAACATCGCCGAGATCTATTTGCCAGCGGCCCGCAAGGTCTTTCTTCGAGAGTTTCATGTGAGTGGTATAAACGCCTGTGCCCATCGTAACCTTCGCGCTATCGTTGTCGAGGGTATTCCAAACCTGTGGTTTAGTTAGGGTAAAGGTTTGGTTTACTTTGGGTGCCTCCTCTGTGAAGGAAAGCTTCCAAGGACCATCAAGCACAATCTGGTTCTTTATAATTGACTTCTGGCTCTGGGCTGTCAGGTTCTGATTATCAGCTAAAGGCTCGTCGTAAGTCTGCAGAATCATCGACTCTCCGCTGCGAAGTCTGATAGCGATGCTGTCGCCAGAAATGTTTGCCGGCATTATTTCGCCATTCAGGGGATTAAACCACGCAGCATCCTTAAAGCTGACAGCCAACGGGAGCTTATCCTCTATATCGTCGGGTGATAGGTTAGCGATGAAATAATGATAGCCAGTGGGGTTCTTCCGTCGGATGGCTTTAAGTCCGCATTCAGTCTTCATGGCCTCGGGTTTGGCGGCGGCCATCAGATCGGCTGCTCGCGTACCATATATAATATATGCTCCCTGAGCCTTCAGCGAATCGATATGTGCCTTTACGCTCTCGGGCATATTGCCGCTGCCTGGAATAACGAGTCCTTTATAGCGGGTGCCGGCAGCAGTTTGTAGCATTCCGTCCTTATACTCAACGCCCATCAGTAAACGTTCTGAGATATAATCGCAGTCGAAACCGGCACGATCTATCTCGAGGATGCTCTGTATGAATTCCGGCGCCAGTTTACCCATTGCGTGGATGGAGAACTGCATCAGTAACTTCTGCGGATTCTTCTGCCACATATCGCGAACGGGCAGAAAGACGAGGAAGTCGTTATCGGGCTGGCCCATCTGCAGGAAACTCTGACAGCGCTCCACATACTGCATGAAGTAGGGGGCATCGCGCCAGATGGAGTTAGTGGGCGACATATCGATGCTGGCGTAGAACTTCCAACCCGGCCACGGATCGTTCTTCGGCGAATAGCAGGTTCCGTGGAAGAACATATGGTTGACACCGGCACAGAACATCAGATCGATATCGGGCTTCAACTGCGAGAGAGAAGTGCGGAAATGCTCCGTAAGCCAAGTAAATGTTTCACTTGATGTATAGGGCTTACCGCATATGTGGGCTGCAGAAGGAGCATATTTCAACATCGAGAAGTCGGAGTCGTTTTTACGGGTCTTGCCTGGATCCTGACGCAGTCCCTTGATGCCGAACTCAGAGAGGCCGAAGCCTTCAATCTCAGGAATATCCACAGCAGCATAGCAATCGATGAGGTTGGCTGGTGAACCATGAGCCTGATTACGGGTGATGGCTCCATGCTTGTGGGCCCAAGCCGTCCATTGCTGGGTAAAGTTCTCCAACAAAAGGTCGCCAAGCGTCTCGCGGTAGTCGGAAAGGATCTTTGTGTCGCCACTTAGCAATTGGCGTAAGTAATTCTCCAGTTTGTAACCTCTGCGCTTCTCAAACTCCTCAAAAAGTGTGGGCGTCCAAGTGGCTGCCTCCACTTCGTAAGAATCGTTAAAGAAGGTATGAGGGTAGGGAGTCTTGGTGCGCTCAAAAGCATCCTCTATATGTTGCAGATAATTGCTGACGGCTTTTTTGTCGAAGTGATCGATGACAAGTCCCATGCCACCAGGGGCAGCGCGCTTTACCTTCATTACACCAAAGCGACAATAGACTGCAATAACTCGCCATTGTGCAGTCTCCATCTCTTTAAGTTGAAGCTTAAGGGCTTTCTTGAGTGTGTTATTGGCGGCTGTTTTGATTTGTGCTTTGAGTTGCTCTGCTGGCGACCAAGTCAGTTTTCCGTCGTGCATGTAAGCTGTTACATCGTAGGGCTCTCCTCGCCAATAGGCCATGACCTTATTAAGTCTGCAATAGGGCGCGTCTTTCTCTGGCGCCTGCAGATTGAGGCACTGTATCGAGTTGCCGGTAAAAGTGGTATCAACGAACACAGCCCTGCTGGCGCTTTCTTCTAAAGGTACCCAAGGACCGCCAAAGGGCCAGCCAGTTCCTGTGGCCATATCAACCTCGATGCCCAACTCCTGTCCATTCTTCTGGACCTCACGCAGCATCTCCATCCAACGGTCGGAAAGATATGGTATATTTTTTGCCTCATTACCCTGAACACCATAAATCGGCGTAATCTCCAAAGCGCCGATTCCGTGATTGGCGTATTCTTGCATATTCCATCTGAGGTTCTCCTTGTCGACAGCTGAGCCAAGCCACCACCAACGGGCTCCGGCTTTTGCTTCTTGCTGAACTTCTGGCCATAGTTGGGCATTTGCCGTCATAGAGAGACTGGCAAGAATCAGGGTTGTAAGTAGATGTTTGTTCATCTGATTAGTGTTTGGTAGTTTTGTTTTTGAAAAAGAGAGAATGATACAATGCTCATTCTCTCTTTCTATTTATTAATAAGGTGGATTACTCGATGACGATCAATGCATCATCTTCCATCACACTCTCACCGATCTTCACACAGATAGCAGTAACCTTTCCGTCCTTCTCGGCAGTCAGGTTATTGGCCATCTTCATAGCTTCGAGCACAACAACTGTGTCGCCAGCCTTCACTTCGTCGCCTTCGGCTACCAGAATGTCAGTGATCACACCAGGCAGCGGAGCCTTAACGGCATTAGCCTTATTAACGGCAGCCTTGTTGGCTGTGGGAGCATCGTCGCTGGCAGCAGCAGTAGCAGCCTTAACTACAGGCTTCTTCTTTTCAGGCTCAGCCTGCTTCTCCATTTCTACCGTGTACTCTTCTCCGTTGACGGTCAGTGTGGCAATGTTATCAGTGATATCGCCAACAACTACCTCGTATTTGTTACCGTTGATGGTATACTTGTATTCTTTCATTATCGATAGTTTTTAGGGACGTTGTGTGAATGTCTGTGCATAGCCGTTCCACTGTGTAGGATGGGCATTAATTGTGATAATGCCTGGCTCTGCATCGTGAACGTTGTTGCCAAGGTGCTCATGGAGCGCCATAGCAATTGCTGCATATACTTCGTTATTCTTCATAAACAAACTAATTACATAGGAATGTTACCATGCTTCTTAGCGGGCAGGGCATCACGCTTGGTAGCGAGCTGAGCCAGACCGCGACAGATGCGGAAACGGGTATTGCGCGGCTCAATCACGTCATCAATGTAGCCATACTTGGCTGCCTGATAAGGATTAGCGAAGAGCTCGTTGTACTCGTCCTCCTTCTCAGCGATGAAGGCCTTAACATCCTCACCAGCTTCCTTCTTAGCCTTAGCCTCCTTAGCGTAAAGCACAGCAGCAGCACCAGAAGCACCCATAACGGCGATCTCGGCTGAAGGCCATGCGTAGTTCAGGTCGGTATGGAGCTGCTTAGAACCCATCACGATGTGAGAACCACCGTATGACTTACGCAGGGTAACGGTGATCTTGGGTACAGTAGCCTCGCCGTAAGCATAGAGCAGCTGGGCTCCGTGCAGGATAACGGCGTTGTACTCCTGACCAGTACCGGGCAGGAATCCAGGAACGTCAACGAGCGATACAATAGGAATGTTGAATGCGTCGCAGAAACGAACGAAGCGGGCTCCCTTACGAGAAGCGTTAACATCGAGCACACCAGCATAGCAGTTGGGCTGGTTGGCTACGATACCTACACTCTGACCATTGAAACGTGCGAAACCAACGATAATGTTCTTAGCGAACTTAGGCTGCACCTCGAAGAATTCACCATCGTCTACTACAGCACCAATCACCTTGTACATGTCGTAAGCCTCGTTGGGGTTCTCGGGGATAATCTCATTCAGGCTGTCCTCCATACGGTTGATGGGGTCGTTAGTGGGCTTGAAAGGAGCAGTCTCCATGTTGTTCGAAGGGATATAGCTCAGCAGGGTCTTCAGCATCTGAATGCCTTCCTCCTCAGTAGCTGCAGTGAAGTGTGTAACACCCGACTTTGTTGCATGAACGCTGGCACCACCCAGATGCTCCTGATCGATATCCTCACCAGTAACGGTCTTTACAACCTTCGGACCAGTCAAGAACATGTATGAGGTGTTCTCCATCATCAGGGTGAAGTCGGTGAGGGCAGGAGAGTAAACGGCACCACCTGCGCAAGGACCGAAGATACCAGAAATCTGGGGAATCACACCTGAAGCGAGGATGTTACGCTCGAAGATCTCGGCATAACCTGCCAGAGCATTGATACCTTCCTGGATACGAGCACCGCCTGAGTCGTTGATACCGATACAGGGCGCACCCATCTTCATGGCCATATCCATCACCTTGCAGATCTTCTGGCTCATGGTCTCTGAAAGAGAACCAGCATGAACGGTAAAGTCCTGTGCGAAGATGAATACCAGACGACCGTCGATTGTACCAGAACCTGCTACGACACCATCGCCGAGGAACTGCTTCTTCTCCATACCGAAGTTATGGCAGCGATGCTCCTTGAACATATCATACTCCTCGAACGAACCCTCGTCGAGCAGCATCTCAATGCGCTCACGGGCTGTGTACTTACCACGATCGTGCTGTTTCTGAATTGCTTTTTCACCACCACCGAGACGAGCCTGTTCGCGCTTCTCGATGAGTTGCTTGATTTTTTCTAATTGCTTGCTCATTGTTTTATTTAACTATTTGAGATTTGTCTATTCGTATTATTACTCAGGATGTTCGCAAAGCTCAGTCAGGATACCACAGGTAGACTTCGGATGCAGGAAGGCGATATTCAGTCCCTCAGCGCCCTTACGTGGCTTCTCGTCGATCAGGCGTACGCCCTTCTCGCTAACTTCAGCAAGACCTTTTGCTACGCCATCCTCTACACAGAAAGCTACATGATGTACACCCTTGTTGCCCTTATCGAGCCACTTCTGAATAGTGCTCTCAGGAGATGTTGGCTCCAACAGCTCGAGCTTTACCTCACCACAACGCAGGAAAGCAGTTTTTACCTTCTGGTCTTCAACTACTTCTGTTGCATAACACTCCAAACCCAGCACGTCAGTGAAGTACGGCAGGCTTTCCTCAATGCTCTGAACGGCAATGCCCAGATGCTCAATATGCGAAATCTTCATATTACTTATAGTTTTGAAATGAATATTTTTATAAATGTTGTGCAAAGGTACAAAAGATATATGATATCTCCGCCTAATTTTGCTTTTTTTATATAAAAAAAGAGATTGTTGCCTAGATTTGGCAGCAATCTCTTGTGGGTTTATATTTAAAAACACCTTAGTTATTTGATGCGTTATGTTCAAAAATAGACTGTGTATAGATCAGATTCTCTTCCCCAGTGCGATACCATCCTTTTGATGAAATAGAATTCTTATCACGAGCCCACTCTAAGAATTGTTTATTTGCTTCACTAATTGTGGTCTTCTCTGTAGGATATTTGTAGTCAAATGGAATCACAATACCATGAGGATCCTCTCCGTTCTTGGCAATTTTAACAGTGTTATTCTTTGTTCTATTTTCAATATAAGGCAAATCATCTGGATTAGAGAAACTGAAATTCTCATCAACATCTACAATTTCCTGTACAGGATGCTTTCTTACGCCATTCTCCTGGGTGTTGACAAAAGTATCTGTCTTAACGCCAAACAGGGCATGAACTTCAGCATTTTCATTGATAGTAGTTCCACCGATGTTATAGATATAAAGTTCATCGTGAGCACCACAGGCTTCAATACTATAAAGAACTTTATTCCCAGGCAATCTCATCGCTTTAATCACAATATCATTCATGTCATAATCACCCAATTCACGGTCTTCAAAACACATTGTATAAACGGTATAGAATACCTCAATCGTTTCATCAAGAACGTCAATACCACTGGATACCTCAATAATCAAATCGCAGTAATTACAGTCAGCACCGTCTTCGAAGCACATGTAGGTTTTGTCATTAACAGAGAACATGACACTACGGGGATCTTCCCATTGCATGCCTTCAATGGTATTACCATATTTAGCTTTTTGACCATGTGTCTTGAAAGATAATGTTTTGTCAACAGCCCCAAGGTAGTGTCCAATAAGATGATTAACTTCTCTATTCAAACGTCCATCTCCATAGACACAACCAGAACCACAACTGTTGCTCATACCTTGATTATTAAAATCCTTCCTATTCAAAAAACCGACCTTGTATCCTTTAGGAATTATCGTTGATACAGCTGTTTTGCCGATAGTAGGATAGTCTCCAGCTTCTAAGATGCTGCTTGTGCCATCCCATGTCGGGTTCGGACCGTAGAAAGGAAGTAGATAGTTGTATTTCTTTTTAAATTGGTCTTTATTCCCATATTCGTATTTGATTAAGTCAATTGCCTTATATTTTGGCAAATGCTTAATGTATTTCTTAACATCATCATCACTCTTTCCTGCTATTTCAGATTCTAAGAAATAGTAATAATATACATCATTATACGTGTATTCTGTGGACCAAGCTTGAACAGGAGTTATAACCAACGGGTCCTTACCATTTGTCGTCAGGTAATTGTTCTCTAACTCAAAATATTTGCTTTTGCGAATGCGCGTGAGGTTATTCCTTTTTCCATTAGTGGCAATGTCACCGCTACTAGCTTTTTTCACGAGGAAATCATCAAGGATAATTTTCTTCAGGTTGGCTGCTTCTTTTTCATCAATAGGATCAGAATTCTTAAATATTACACCATCTTGAATCTTCCATGTAGAACCGAGACTCTTGTCCTCCGCTGACCACAGACGGTCTTCAATCCAGCTACCGTCATTCCATTCGTCATAAGTCCATAAAGTACCGGTCGCGTCGGTCTTTTCATGTACAGAAACATATCCTGTGGTAGAAGCCTCTTCGGCACGTAGAGCATTGAATGATTTAATGCATCCTGCCAATTTAATATCGCTTGCATTAGGAAGATTGTCAGAGAAAGCACTTCTCGTTCTGGCTTTTGATGCAGATGCAAAACTAATAGACTGGTCGTTGACATCAAATACCTGCAGATTGTATTTTCCGTTACTGTCAATACAAGCAGCCATTAACTCTGTCAAATCGTCTGGCATCTCGAACGATAGGGTAACTGTCTGTCCTTTCTTTACGTCGGCTTCACCCAAAATGGAAGCTTCTTCATTAAATAGGGGAGACTCTGTCAGAATTTGAACCTTTACGATATCGTCAAGGTCTGCATTGGCAGTAATACTTACAGTCTTTTTGGTAACACTACTCCAATCGTGATTAGGATCTAGCGAAGTACCAAATACCGATTCTGCGTTGGCTTTGATTTCTGCTTTCGTGGCGTGTCTTACAGCATCCTCATCATAATCAGGAATACTAGTACAACTGGCTATAACAAATACACTAATAGCTAAAAAATATAATTTCTTCATAAGGCTATAAATTGTTTGCAAATACTTAAAATTTTTGCAAAGATATATAATTTATATACAGATCGTATACGCGCGAGCGCAGATTTAGTAATTTTTAACTAAAAGTTAGAAATCTACCGTTACTTTGCCATTGATTTGCCGACCTGTGAGATAATTAGGTACCGCCCACTGATGATTACTAACATCGGTTACCCAATAGTAACTGCCTACATTTGAGATGCCAAAAAGGTTCAAACAATCGATACCTAACCATAGGTTTTTGATGCCTCTGCCATCTTTGATGGCACGATAACTCATACCAATATCGGCACGTTTGTATGCTGGGGCACGAAATTGCTGCTGCTCCAGTCCGCGGTGTGGAGCTCCAAAAGGCAGACCGTCTGCAAAAGCCAAACGAAGCGTCATTTTCCATCGCTCAGTACCTGGGAAATAATCTGTGAAATGGAGATTTATGGCCCATCGTTGGTCTGTTGGCATTGGTACCCACGTCTCGCCAATCTTCTGTCTGGTGCTCATCAGCGAGAAGGTAAGCCAGGAATCAGTGCCAGGAACAAATTCGCCATATAGCTTCAGATCGATACCTGTGGTATAACCTTTCGACAGATTCTCGCCATAATAGGTAATCTTCAGGTTCTGTACGTTGTAGGGAATTAGGTTAGAAAGAGCCTTGTAATATGCCTCTGCGGAGAACTTAAACGGACGGTTTAGCATTTTAAACCTATAGTCCACAGCACCAATGAGTTGTATTGATCTCTGACTTTTAATCTTTTCGTTCAAAATAGCTGTTGTCACTCCGTTTTGAGTTGTCGTGTCGCGCATCTCTTTATAGAATGGTGCCTGATAATATAGTCCGGTTGCCAAACGGAAGGTAATGTCCTGATTAAATGCCGGAACGATGGCTAGCGATGCTCTGGGAGATACGATGGTTTCCCGATTAAATGACCAATTTGCGAGTCTGATACCATAATTAAAAGTAAAATAGGTGTCTCCTTTTGAGAACCGATAAGTATCCTGAATGTAGGCCTCTATGCGATGACTCTTTATGTCGTTTTTGGCTCTGAGGGTATAAATCATGTCCAAGCGATCTGCTGAATGAGGGATAGAATATCCGCTGGAATCGCGCATTTCGTATTCACCAGACTGTTCTTTGATGTGTTCTATCTTATAGGTCAAGCCAGCCTCAATATCATGATGATTTGTTCGATGATTGCCCGTTAGTTTTATACTGACCACGTCGGATGTCAAATAGTCGCGTGCATGCTCCATATAGGTTCCAACTCCAAGATTCTCGCTCGACTGACTGTCGTCGAGCCAATACTGGCCCATGATGTCGTAGCGTTCGCTTTCTTTTGTGTAGAAAGCCGATGTCAGTAGTTTTATCCTGGTTCTATCGCCAAAATGACGCGTAATACCTATGGCACCGAATAGTGTGCGGAATATGTCCTTCTCATGCCCGTCGAAATACACTTTAAACGATTTTGCATCAGTTAAAGTACCAAAACTGGTCTCGCGATCTTCGGGTGTAAAGTTGTAGTGGTTTTCTGATATGTTTCCTATGAAGTCAATAGCCCATCTCTTGTTAGGTTGATAACTGATATATGTCTGATAATCAAGGAAATTAGGATTGTACTCTCCAGTTGTTTCTAGGGAGTTCAACAGGTAGCGATTTGTCTTGTATCTCAAACCGTGCGACATAGAAAATCTGCTATTTCCATACCCCACATATCCGCTGGCGCCTAAGAGCGAAGCTGTTGCTGAGGCCTCGAATCCTTTTACCCGTCGATAAGTGATATCAAGGGCCGACGACATCTTGTCACCATATTTTGCCTCGAATCCACCGGTTGAGAAACCTATTTTCTCTACCATATCGGGGTTAATAACAGAGAGTCCTTCCTGCTGACCACTGCTGATGAGCAGGGGGCGATACACCTCTATACCATTAATATAGACGGAATTCTCATCGAATGAACCACCACGAACGTTGTATTGCGCTGACAGTTCGTTATGGGTGGATACGCCAGCCTGCTGCTGGATGAGTTCTTCTACAGCATTTCCTGATGCCGAAGGTGTCTGCTGCAAGTCCTTTCTGTCCAATTGCTCCGTCTGTGAGGTCTGTCGACGACGCTCTGTGACTGTTATTTCCTGAATCTCAGCGGCAGGACGCATTACGATCTGAACGTTGATTTTTCCTTTCGGCCGACGGAATACACGCTTTCTGGCTCCATATCCAACCATCGTAAAGCGCACTTCTACTGAATCGGCTGATTGCAGATCAATTGAGAATTCACCTTTGAGATTAGTCATTGTTACCTTTCCCTGTGCCAGACACGATACAGTTACCAATTCCAGGGCATGCTCTTCCTCATCGACGACTTTTCCTTTCAGAGTAAAGCCGTCGGCACTGGCCGTCATACAGGTTATCAGGCACAGCAATAATATAGCGAATCTTTCAATTGATCTTGCCATTCCATATTATAACGTAAAAAATGAGGATTTATTTGGATGTATCAGAGTTTTTTCGTACCTTTGGCCCCAGAACATTAAAATCCACCGATATGAAAAGAGTCGCACTTACATCATTCGTATGGGTTGTCAGCCTGCTGATGGCAGTAGCTGCTCCCGTTAGCGAGCAGGCTGCGAAACAGGCTGCTCAGGAGTTCATGAAGCGCCAGATGCGTGCTAATACACGTGGTGAGGCTGTTGAACTGACGCGTGCCTTTACTGGTTTTGTCGATGGCGATGATGCCGGTATCTTTGTATTCAATTCCTCAACAGGTTTTGTGGTGATGAGTGCCGATGACGAACTGCCTGCAGTGCTGGCTTATAGCACGGGTGCTCCTTTCGATGCTCAGACAGCTCCTGAAGCCATGAAATTCATGCTCGAGGCATATCACATGGCTGCTACTACTGATGCTTTTACCCGTGCCGATGTACCTACGCACGATAAGGTGTCGCCGTTGATTAAGACCCAGTGGGATCAGCATGAGCCTTATAACCTGTTGTGTCCTAAGGATGATGCAGGCAATCTGTGTCTTACGGGTTGTGTGGCTACTTCGATGGCCCAGGTGATGTATTATCATAAATGTCCTGCTGACTATGACTGGAACAATATGAAAACTACATATGATGGATCAGAATCGAGTACAGCTAACAATGCTGTTGCCAAACTGATGGCTGATTGTGGTGCTGCTGTGTTTATGGATTATGGCTCAAGTGCTTCTAGTGCTGCCGAAATATATGCCTGTGAGGCTTTGCGCAATGATTTTGGTTATTCAGAGACTACGGATTACGTTCAACGCGAAGCTTATACAGCTAAGTCTTGGGATGCACTCATCTATAATGAGTTGACTGCCAAGCGCCCTGTTCTTTATTCTGGAACCTCGGTTTCATCGGGTAAAGGTATGAGTGGACATGCTTTCGTGATTGATGGCTACGAAGCGAAGAGTGGTTTAGGTTATTATCATGTGAACTGGGGTTGGAGTGGTAAGAGCGACAGTTATTTCCTGATTTCTGTGCTCAATCCGTCATATCAATATTCAGGTGGTAATGCAGGTTCTAGTGGTTATTCGATCAAACAGAACGCAGTTATAGGTATTCAACCCGCAGAAATACCGATGGAAAAGACCAATCGTCTTAGGACTTATCAGATGTTTGTAAACGAAGATAAAGGCACTTATTCGCGAGCCTCTACCTCCGAGGATTTCCCAACTATCAAAATCGTTTATGACTTTTACAATGTCCTTTTGCCTAAGGAGGATCGACATTACGATGTAGCCCTGGCTCTCTATAAAGATCGTAAGTTGATTTCTATACTTAAACAGTTTGCCATCGATGATTATCACAAAAATGAACCTTTGGAACATGGTTATGGTTTCAAAGCTGATCCCACTTATCCCTTTGCCTATGATTTGTCGATAGGTAAGGATCTTGCCGATGGCAATTATCAACTTCGTGTGCTCTCTCGTCTCACTGGAGCTTCCGAGTGGCATTGGGCTTATGGAGCTATAGACAACTATGTGGAGCTTGCTATCAACGGCAAAACGATGAATACTATCACTTATGGTCTTTACGATGAAGCTGCAGTGAGTGATTTCACCATTAACTCTGTAGATGTGAAAGGAACCATGAAGGTGGGCGAGCCCCTGATGATTACCATCAATCTGACTGATAAGAATAAAACTGGTAATGCCCCCATCTATCTCTGGGGTAACGCCAGTCCTTCGGCAGGAGCCGATAACTATCAGTTACTCACGGGTGGAGGCTCGAATCTCGATCCCGGCCAGACGGGTGAGATTGTACTTGAATACACACCCCAGCGCGCAGGTGATTTCAAGTTCATTCTAAGCGGCTCTAGCAAGAACTATGATGTGCCGTTATACACCTTCACAGCCAGTGTTTCTGGTATATGTCTGGTTTTGGAGATGGAAGTCGACGACGTTGTAAGTACTCAGTCGAATGGCATTAAAAATCTGTCAGGAACTACGTTGAAGGGTGTGGCCAAAATTACCAACTTGGGCTCTAGTGCTTTCGATGACAAGGTTTATTTCTGGATGATTGGTACATCAGCAATTGGACAGGCGTTCGGAAAAGTTTCCACTACACCGAAGAGTGTTGCCATTCCCATTGGCCAGACGGTAGATGTGCCTTTCAGCTATACAGATTTGGGGTCAGATTACTATTATGGCCTGATCCTGTATGTCAAGGATGGTGATGAAAATTGGTATCTCAATGCCACTAAAACGGCAAACAACCAGGTTTCATTTAGTTACAGTGTTGTTTACCACACAGGCGATGCTTCTGGCCTTCGTGCTATTGCCATCGATGCTGAGGATGCCGATGTCTACAATATGAATGGTGTCCGTGTGGGTAAGGCCTCAGAATTGAAGTCGATGCCTAAGGGCGTATACATTATTAATAAAAAGAAAGTACTTAATCGTTAAACAATGATAGATTACATTTCGCAACACGTATGGCAGTTGTGGGCGGTGGTAGCCGTCGTCTGCCTTATTTTCGAGTTGATGGCTGGTGATTTCTTCATCATCTGTTTCTCCATCGGAGCCGTTTTTGCTGCTATAGTGGCAGCCTTTGGCGGAGGAATGTGGCTTCAGCTGTTGGCCTTTGCCGTGTTTACACTTATCAGTCTGTTCTGGGTTCGTCCCTTTGCCAAGCGATATCTTCGCAAGGGCGAGGATCCTCGTGTGAGCAACGCCGATGCCCTGATGGGGCGTCAGGGCAGGGTGGTGGAAACCATCAAGGCCGGTGGCTATGGTCGCGTGCAGATTGATGGCGACATCTGGAAAGCCGTTACTAAAGCCGATGCCGACATTCCAGAAGGAACAAACGTGGTAGTTATCGACAGAGCATCAACCATCATAACAGTAAAAGACATTAAAGATTAAACATTAAACATTAAAATATGGATATTATGACATCTATCCTGATAGCCATTATCATTTTAGTGGTTATCTTTGCCAAAATGGCACTTGTGATCATTCCTCAGTCTGAAACAAAGATCGTGGAGCGCCTTGGACGCTACTACGCCACACTTCAGCCAGGTATCAACATCATTATTCCTTTCATCGATCGTGCTAAATCTATCGTGGTGCTCAATCACGGAAGGTATCAGTACTCCACTACTATCGATCTGCGTGAACAGGTGTACGATTTCCCCAAGCAGAACGTGATTACGAAGGATAATGTGCAGACGGAGATCAATGCGCTGCTGTATTTCCAGATTGTGGATCCCTTCAAGGCTACCTACGAGATTAACAACCTGCCCAACGCTATCGAGAAACTGACCCAGACCACACTGCGTAACATCATCGGTGAACTGGAGCTCGATGAGACGCTGACTTCACGCGATACTATCAATAAAAAACTCTCTGCCGTGCTCGACGATGCTACGGATAAGTGGGGTGTGAAGGTGAATCGTGTAGAGCTTCAGGATATTACGCCTCCTGATTCTGTGCTCACAGCGATGGAGAAGCAGATGCAGGCTGAGCGTAACAAGCGTGCTCAGATTCTGACTTCTGAGGGTCAGAAGGCTGCCGAGATTCTGGCTTCTGAGGGTGAGCGTACAGCTATCGTTAATAAGGCCGAAGCTGCTAAGGAACAGGCTATCCTTCAGGCCGAGGGTGAGGCTCAGGCCCGTATCCGTAAGGCTGAGGCTGAGGCAAAGGCCATCGAACTCATTACTGAGGCTGTAGGCAAGAGCACTAATCCTGCCAATTATCTGTTGGCCCAGAAGTACATCCAGATGATGCAGGAGTTGGCTGAGGGCGATAAGACCAAGACCGTTTATCTGCCCTATGAGGCAACCAACCTACTTGGCTCAATTGGAGGTATAAAAGACCTTTTCAAGGCAGAATAACACAAAAAATGAAAAAATCGCAGCAATTTGCTGCGATTTTCATTTTAATTGTGTAACTTTGCAGCGAAATTGAAAAGACGATATGGTACACAATATTTTCAAAGGCCTGGGCATCGCGCTCATTACCCCTTTTAAGGAAGATGGTTCGGTAGATTATGATGCGCTGATACGTTTGGTTGACTATCAGCTGAGCAATGGTGCAGACTTCTTTTGTATCCTCGCTACAACCGGCGAGACTCCCACTCTTACCAAAGACGAGAAGCAGAAAATCAAGGACCTGGTTGTCGACTATGTCCAGGGTCGTGTGCCCATCCTCATGGGATGTGGTGGAAACAATACCGCTGCTATTGTCGAGGAGTTGAAGACTGGCGATTTCAAGGGCATCGATGGTGTACTGAGTGTGTGTCCATATTACAACAAGCCCTCTCAGGAAGGTCTTTATCAGCATTTTAAGGCTATTGCTGCAGCAACTTCGCTGCCAGTAGTATTATATAATGTACCTGGGCGCACGGGTGTGAATATGCAGGCAGCCACAACGGTTCGTCTGGCTCGCGATTGCCAGAACATCGTTGCCATTAAGGAGGCCAGCGGTAATCTGGAGCAGGTCGATGAGATTATCAAGAACAAGCCCAATGACTTCGATGTGATCAGTGGCGATGACTCCCTCACATTCCCCATGGTAAGTTGTGGTGCTGTAGGTGTGATTTCTGTTATCGGCAATGCTCTGCCCAAAGAGTTCTCACGCATGATTCGTTTGCAGATGCGTGGCGAATACGATCCTGCCCGTACCATTCATCATCGTTTCACCGATCTTTTCTCACTTCTTTTTGTCGACGGCAACCCTGCAGGTGTGAAAGCCATGCTCTCAGAGATGGGTTTCATCGAGAATGTGCTTCGTCTGCCGCTCGTTCCCATGCGCATCAAAAACATGCAGCGCATGTCCGAAATACTGAAAGAATTGAAGATTTAAGGGTAAAATTACACTTTTTCTAAAAAAAGTTGCGAAAACATTTGGTTAGTTCCAAAAAACTTCGTACCTTTGCACCCGCAAATCAGATAATGAGGAGCTGAATGGTTCCGTAGCTCAACTGAATAGAGCATCTGACTACGGATCAGAAGGTTGTGGGTTTGAATCCCGCCGGAATCACAAAACCGAAATGAGAATCCCGCTGAAAGTTTACTTTCAAGCGGGATTTTTGTTTCGGTTTTGATCCTTAGCCCGTGGCAGGGCTAAGGATCGATGAAATCAATTCCGCCCCCTTTTGCCAAAAAAACACAAAATAAGTACATTTAATATTGCATACTCGTTTTATTTCACTATCTTTGCACAAAAGTTAGATATATGGAAGATTCAGTATTAAATCGTTATTTAGACGAGATAGGCAAGGAGGCTTTGCTTTCCGACGAAGTTGAGAAGCAACTGTCAGAGCGGATCCTGAAGGGCGATGCTAAAGCCTTGTCGAAACTTGTTGAGGCCAATCTTAGGTTTGTGGTAGCTATTGCTCGTCAGTATAAAGGCAAGGGCGTTGCGATGGAAGATATCGTGAGCGAGGGAAATATTGGTCTGATGAAAGCCGCCTCCAAGTTTGATGCCAAGAAAGGCGTACGCTTTGTAAACTATGCCGTGGTGTATGTTCGTGAGGCCATCGAGAAGTTCATCGATCAGCAGGCCGGACTCTATCAGGTGCCCAAGGATGTGAAGTCGGATATTGCCCATCAGCAGAGTATGCCCCTTTCCGTCGATGCCCCTCTGGGCCATCGCACCAATATGAGCCTGTTGTCAGTTCTTGTGAATCAAGATGCCCCTTTGGCTGATGAGCGTGTACATTCCGAGGCGATAGAAGATGCTGTGGAGTTTGCCCTCGGCTCACTCGACAAACGCGAGGCGCAGGTGGTGAATGCTTTCTTTGGCATTGATCAGGAACATGAGACGATGGCTGAGATTGCTGAGGATATGGACTTGAAGCGTGAGCGTGTGCGCCAGATACGCGATAAGGCTGTGCGCAAGCTCCGCAAGGCTTATAAGTCCCGCCTTCGTGAATTACATAGGAAATAAAGAAAAAAGCTCCCCAAAACGGGGAGCCTTTTTTTGTGATATGTATGGGGCAGAGCCCCGATGCATCTTTACTTAATCAAATCTACTGAGCGCTTCAGGAACTTATCGAGCGCTTCGCCCTTAAGCATACCGTTCTGCAGCAGAGCCAGGTCGATAAGTTGGTGAACAACCGAGTTGCCCTTAGCATAGTCGGCTATCACAGCAGTCTTCTTGTCCTTCTGCTCCTGAACAGCCTTCTCGGCCTCGGCCTTCTGATCCTTCTCCTCCTGAGTAATCTCGTCATACTTCTTCTTGTCCTGCTGGGCACGGATGGCAGCCAGACGAGCCTCCTGACCCTTCAGCTCTGCCTCGATGGGCTTCAGAGCCTCGGCAGTAGCAGCCTCACTCTCCTCGAGCACCTTCTTCACCAGTGCGTGGTCAGAGTTCAGCACAATGTTGAATGAGTCGGGCATCTGTCCGTAGAAGCTCATGCCAGGCTGGAATCGGCTCATCTCCTTCATACGACGCATGTACTCGTTCTGGGTGATGATCACCGGACGAGCCTCCTCGCCGAGGGCATCCACCTGAACCATAAACTCAGCATGCTCTATCTTTGGCATCTGTGTGCGGAATACGGCTGACAGATTGTCAGACTGCTCCTCAGTGAGCTGTGACTTTGGCGCATCCTCCTTCACGATGAGTCGCTCAATGATGTCAGAGTCCACACGCGTGAAGTGACTCTTCTCAAACTTCTGCTCCAGCGTCTGGATCGTAGGTACATCCAGCTGTCCGTCGAGCAGCAATACTGAGTAGCCCTTATCCTGAGCAGCCTTGATGTAACTGTACTGCTCCTCCTTATCGGTGGCGTAGAGGTATACCAGCTGGTCGTTCTTGTCCTTCTGGTTGGCCTCGATCAGCGTCTTATACTCGTCGAAGGTAAAGAACTTACCCTCCGTGTCCTTCATCAGGGCGAAGTCCTTGGCACGATCGTAGAAGTTCTCCTCAGCCAGAATACCGTAGTTGATAAACAGCTTCAGGTCGTCCCACTTCTCCTCGTACTCCTTGCGGTTCTCCGTGAAGATAGCCTTCAGTCGGTCGGCCACCTTCTTGGTGATGTAGGTAGAGATCTTCTTCACCTCGCGATCGCTCTGCAGATAGCTACGGCTTACGTTCAGAGGAATATCGGGCGAGTCGATCACACCATGCAGCAGTGTCAGGAACTCAGGCACGATACCCTCCACCTGATCCGTTACGAATACCTGGTTGCAGTACAGCTGAATCTTGTTCTTCTGCAGCTCGATGTTCGACTTGATCTTCGGGAAGTACAGAATACCCGTCAGGTTGAAGGGATAGTCCACGTTCAGGTGAATCCAGAACAGGGGCTCGTCGCTCATGGGGTAGAGTGTGCGATAGAAGTTCTTGTAGTCCTCGTCCTTCAGGGTTGAGGGAGCCTTCGTCCACAGGGGCTCTACATTATTAATAATGTTGTCCTCGTCCTTGTCCACCATCTTCTTCTCCTCGCTGCTCCATTCCTGCTTCTTGCCGAATGCCACGGGCACAGCCATGAACTTGCAGTACTTCTGCAGCAGTCCTTCCAGCTTACCCTTGTCGAGGAATTCCTTGCAGTCATCGTCTATGTAGAGGATGATGTCCGATCCGTGCTCCTCGCGCTCAGCATCGTCAATCTCGTAGGCAGGACTTCCGTCGCAGCTCCACTTCACGGCCTTCGAGCCCTCTTTGTAGCTCTTGGTGATGATCTCCACCTTCTTCGATACCATGAACGAAGAGTAGAAACCCAGTCCGAAGTGTCCGATGATGTTGTTGGCGTTGTCCTTGTACTTCTCGAGGAAGTCGGTCACGCCCGAGAAAGCAATCTGGTTGATGTACTTGTCGATCTCCTCCTCGGTCATGCCGATACCATGGTCGCTGATGGTGATGGTACCCTTATCGGCATCGAAGTTCACGCGAACGGTCAGGTCGCCCAGTTCGCCCTTGAACTCACCCTGCTGAGCGAGTGTCTTCAACTTCTGTGTAGCGTCGACGGCGTTCGACACCATCTCGCGGAGGAAAATCTCATGATCACTATAGAGAAACTTTTTGATGACGGGGAATATATTCTCGGTTGTAACCCCGATGTTACCTTTTTGCATAACTGTATATACTTATTTATTAATGTTCTGCCCAAGGTATTGCAAATATCGTGCCAAACAAAAATCCCTCCGGGGGTTCCGGAGGGATTAGTGATTATAGAGTAGGGAAGTGATTACTTCTTCTTCTCACCCTTCTCCATCTGAGCCTTCAGCTGAGCCAGAGCGTCGATGTCGCCCAGAGTTGTGCTGGCAGCTACGTTCTCAATCTTCGGAGCGTCGTTCTTCGGAGCGCGAGCCTTCTTGGCAGCGGCCTTCTTCTCCTCGCGAGCGGGATCCTCGAAGGTACGGCTGTGGCTGAGGATGATGCGCTTGCTGTCCTTGTTGAACTCAATCACCTTGAAGGGCAGAGTCTCACCAGCCTGAGCCTGTGAGCCATCCTCCTTAACGAGGTGCTTAGGAGTAGCGAAGCCCTCAACGTTCTCCTCGAGAGCTACAACGGCGCCCTTCTCGAGCATCTCGCTGATCTTACCCTCGTGGATAGAACCTACGGTGTACTTCTCCTCGAATACATCCCAAGGATTGTCCTCGAGCTGCTTGTGGCCGAGAGAGAGACGGCGGTTCTCCTTATCGATATCCAGAACGATTACCTCGATCTGAGCACCTACCTGAGTGAACTCAGAAGGATGCTTAACCTTCTTGGTCCAAGAGAGGTCGCTGATGTGGATCAGACCGTCAACACCCTCCTCCAGCTCTACGAATACGCCGAAGTTGGTGAAATTGCGAACCTTAGCAGTGTGCTTGCTGCCAACAGGATACTTGGTCTCGATAGCCTCCCAGGGATCCTCACGGAGCTGCTTGATACCCAGGCTCATCTTGCGCTCGTCGCGGTCGAGAGTCAGGATTACAGCCTCTACATCCTGGCCAACCTTCAGGAACTCCTGAGCTGAGCGCAGGTGCTGGCTCCAAGACATCTCAGAAACGTGGATCAGACCCTCAACACCGGGCTGGATCTCAACGAATGCACCGTAGTCAGCGATAACGACTACCTTACCCTTCACGTGGTCACCCACCTTGAGGTTCTGATCAAGAGCATCCCAAGGATGAGGAGTGAGCTGCTTCAGACCGAGGGCGATGCGGCGCTTCTCGTCGTCGAAGTCGAGGATTACCACATTGATCTTCTGGTCGAGCTCTACTACCTTGTGAGGATCGTCTACGCGGCCCCAAGACAGGTCAGTGATGTGGATGAGTCCGTCAACACCACCGAGGTCAACGAATACACCGTAAGAAGTGATGTTCTTAACGGTACCCTCGAGGATCTGACCCTTCTCCAGGCGACCGATGATCTCCTTCTTCTGAGCCTCGAGCTCCTGCTCAATGAGAGCCTTGTGAGAAACCACAACGTTGCGGAACTCCTGGTTAATCTTAACAACCTTGAACTCCATAGTCTTGCCCACGAACTGGTCGTAGTCGCGTATGGGGTGAACGTCGATCTGTGAGCCGGGCAGGAAGGCCTCGATGCCGAATACGTCGACAATCATACCACCCTTAGTGCGGCACTTGATGTAACCCTGAATAATAGCATCAGCCTCCAGAGCTGCGTTAACCTCGTCCCAAGACTTGCTCAGGCGAGCCTTCTTGTGAGAGAGAATCAGCTGACCCTTCTTGTCCTCTGCGCTCTCCACGTAAACCTCTACAGTGTCGCCGATCTTCAGGTCGGGATTGTAGCGGAATTCTGAAGCGGGGATAATACCGTCGCTCTTGTAGCCGATGTTGACAACAACTTCCTTCTTGTCAACGCTGATCACCTTACCTTCTACTACCTGGTGATCGGCCACCTTGTTAAGGGTTTCATCATACGCCTTGTCGAGTTCTTCCTTGCTGACACCAGCGCTGATACCATTCTCGAACTCATCCCAGTTGAAATCGTCGAGCGGCTTAACGTTCTTTGTTAAATCTGACATAATATAAAATTTCATTTGCCCCTCGTTTGTTTGTCGGGGCGGGGTCTGAACAGACGTTTACCAGACCATCTTTAAAGGGTTAATAATCGATAGGAGCAAGCGCCTGTCCCGGCCCCTATTTCCCCCTACGGGGGATAAAACGGCTGCAAAGGTACTAATTTAAATTGAGAAGTGAGAGGTGAGAGGTTAGGGGTGAGTGATTATTTATGAATTATTAACAAAAACAGAGGCCAACTCTCTCGAGTTAGCCCCCGCTCTTCGTTATTACATTATAATTAATAATTATACAATTCCTTGAGCCATCATTGCGTTAGCCACTTTCATAAATCCTGCTACGTTAGCACCCTTTACATAGTTGATGTAACCATCAGCCTGAGTACCATACTTCACGCAGTTCTCATGAATGTCGTTCATAATGCGCTTCAGATAGTCGTCAACCTCCTTAGCAGTCCAGCTCAGACGCTCAGAGTTCTGACTCATCTCAAGTCCAGATACTGATACACCACCAGCGTTACTTGCCTTACCAGGAGCATAGAGGATCTTGGCATCCTGGAAGATCTTGATGGCCTCGGGCAGTGAAGGCATGTTAGCACCCTCAGCTACAGCGATAACACCATTGTCGATCAAAGCCTGAGCCTGCTCGCCGTTGATCTCGTTCTGAGTAGCGCAAGGCAGGGCGATGTCGGCCTTCTCGTGCCAGGGGCGCTCACCAGCGTGGTAAACAGCGTTGGGATACTCCTCAGCATACTCCTTGATACGTCCGCGCTCTACGTTCTTCAACTCCTTCACATAAGCGAGCTTAGCCTCGTCGATACCATCGGGATCGTAGATGTAACCATCTGAGTCAGAGAGCGTCAAGGGGATTGCACCCAGCTGGATGCACTTCTCAGTAGCATACTGAGCCACGTTACCCGAACCAGAGATCAGCACCTTCTTACCCTTCAGCTCGATGCCGCGAGTAGCCAGCATAGAAGTCAGGAAGTATACGCAACCGTAACCAGTAGCCTCAGGACGAATCAGTGAACCACCGAAGCTCAGACCCTTACCGGTCAGCACGCCCTGGAACTGATGAGTCAGCTTCTTGTACTGTCCGAACAAGTAACCTACCTCACGTCCACCTACACCGATATCACCAGCGGGAACGTCCTCATCAGGACCGATTACGCGATAAAGCTCGTTCATGAATGCCTGGCAGAAACGCATTACCTCAGCGTCGCTCTTGCCACGGGGTGAGAAGTCAGATCCACCCTTAGCACCACCCATAGGCAGGGTTGTCAGAGAGTTCTTGAAAGTCTGCTCGAAAGCCAGGAACTTCAGGATACCCAGGTTCACACTCTTGTGATAGCGAAGACCACCTTTGTACGGGCCAATGGCGTTATTGTGCTGAATACGATAACCCATGTTAGTCTGTACGTTACCCTTGTCGTCGGTCCATGTGATACGGAACTCACAAACGCGATCGGGGATGCAAAGGCGCTCAATCAGATTTGCCTTCTCAAACTCGGGGTGCTTGTTGTACTCTTCCTCAATCGTAGGAAGTACCTGAGACACTGCCTGGATGTACTCCGGCTCATTCGGGAATCTCTGTTTCAATTCCTCAACAACTTGTGCTGCATTCATAATCTAATACTGTTTTTAAAGTGTTATAATGATTAAATATTCAATTTGATCGATGTTGCTTGCTTTGACATTCAATTTGTCTATGCTTTTAACTTTTCGACTGCAAAATTACAGCAAAAATCTGAAATAACAAACAATTTATCAATTTTTTCACGCAAAATCTTTCTTTTTGTCACTTAATTGATTTAAATCAAGTCAAAAGGTCAATTCTTAGTCTTTTTCGTGTGTTCGGGCACAAATCGCCCCTTTCCTCCTTTTCGTTTATGCATTCTTATTCATAACTTTTGCATATATATTAATAATGTATATATTATAATAGGGGGCATAAAAATACCCCCTGTCATTTGCGGCCCCTCAGGCCGCTACGCTCCCACGCAACTTGTGGCGCCCAGTGCAGTGAGAATCGCCGTAGCGATCGATGCAATCAACTGCACGATAAACTTTGCGGTTTCTTTCTTAGACATGATACAAATTTTTAAAGGGTTAAAAATTTAGTGGTTACCCCTTACCTCTGCTTATTCGCCTGTGCCAGGCTGCTCTGCAGCCGTAGCTACAGCGAATGAGCTAATGGGAATCTTCTCCTGATACTTTACCTTCTTGCCGTTAACGGTCTTCTCTTTCGAGCTGACCACGTAGGCGC